>OBEQ011738110.1_pt1 | contig 33052 bp, 45 predicted proteins | sample 1670901 | NCBI WGS metagenome assembly OBEQ01 (sample SAMEA104232315, study PRJEB22302) | groundwater metagenome | biome: forest; feature: aquifer; material: groundwater | place: USA | collected 2011-08-07 | depth 5.4 m | reverse complement strand
CACCCGCGCTGCCCGGGTCAAACACAAAGGGAGCAAGAGTAAAATCTGCAGCTGTTGCTGGCAAAACACTGGTTGCAAACACAGAAAGCGCTAGAGCCAAGCTCGAGAACAAAGCCAAAGTTTTCTTCATATGTAATTATGCTATTACTTTTTATTAAGCTAAGTATAGCAGCTTGGGTAGTGAAAACAATATGAATTTTAATTCATACTTGCTTAGATAAAGTATGATATAATTACAAACAAACTCTTTAGATTATATTTTGGATACTCGAGAAACAAACGAAGCTGAGCTTATTTTGCAAGCCCAACATGGAAACGAAGAAGCGTTGGAAACTCTTATCCAACGTCACTTAGCCTTAGTATATGGGTTAGCGCTCAGGTACCTAGGACACCAAGCAGATGCAGAAGACGCAAGCCAAGAAACATTTGTAAAAGCATGGAAAAATTTACACAAATTTAATTTAGAAAAAAATTTTCAGACCTGGATACTTACCATTGCAAAAAACACCTGTTTAGATATTTTAAGAAAAAAGCAGGTAATCCCCTTTTCACACTTTGAAACTCCAGATGGTAACACTGTAACAGATTCACTGGTCTCGCCAACACAAAGTCCTTTAGAACAAGTAGAACAAAATAGTGTAACTCTGCTTATCAAAGCAATCAGTAAAAAACTTTCTCCTGCGTATCAAAAAGTTTTAGAACTCTATTACAACCAAGGCTTAAATTTTAGAGAAATTGCAGCAAAAATAGATGAACCCCTTCATACCGTAAAAAGTCGCCACAGACGCGCAATTTTACAAATGAAAAAGTTTCTAAACTAATTTTTTTCAAGGATGCACCAAAGTGCATCCTTGTTTCGTATATATACAGTATGGAAAACAATGGCGACACATCCTGCTGTATACCCAAGGAAATTCCTACAGATTTATTGGGTAAAGTGATTAAACGCATTGACGTAGAAAAAAAGTTTTTACGGGTGCGTAAGCTCTTTGCCTTTGTGTGTATAGGGTTTATAGGCTTAGCGGCACTGACAGTTCCTGTTGCCCAACTACTTTGGCGGGAAGTTGTAGGCTCGGGCTTCATGGAATATATTCGTTTAGCACTTGTAGACTTTAAGTCAATTACCACAGACTGGCAGGATTTTGGGTTTTCTCTCTTAGAAACGGCGCCAATCCTAAATGTAGTGGCGGCCTTAAGTGTACTTTTTGGTATCCTGCTTGCAATTCGCTGGTTAATTATTAACAGTCGAACACTTTTTACTCATGGACATACAAAAATTGTTTAAATCTAGCTATTTTAGTTGGACATTAAAGATATTAGGCGCTCTGATCATCCTGCTTTTAGTTTTTCAAGCAGGTATATTTGTCGGATTTCACAAAGCTCGGTTTTCTTTTCAATGGGGTGATAACTACCACCGTACTTTTGGGGGACCCAGAGGTGGTTTCTTGAGAGATATACAAGGCAGAGATTTTACGAGTGGTCACGGAGTAGCGGGGAGTATTGCTCAAATTAACAACGGAAGCATTGTTATAAAAGGTACAGATGGGGTTGAAAAAAATATTTTGATTTCCAACCAAACCTCAATTAGAAAAGGGATAACCAACCTTGCCATTACTGAATTAGAAATAGACGAACAGGTGGTAGTAATTGGCGTACCTACCCAAGATGGAACAATTGATGCCAAAATTATCCGTGTATTTGACGCAGGTAGCAAACTCCCCTTTCCCGGTCATCGTGGAAATAGTCCCCAATAACTGTATGAAATTTTTTACCTCTATACTCAAAAGAAAATGGCTGACCGGAATTATTGTTATAGCACTACTAAGTGGTGGCTTTTGGAGCTACAAAAAAATTACCACAAAAGCTAGCCCCACCAAATACATTACCGCTGCAGTAGAAAAAGGAACACTTATAGTTTCCGTAAGTGGAACAGGACAAGTTTCAAGCTCAAATCAAATTGATATTAAAGCTGCTTCTTTGGGCAAAATTACAAAAGTACTTGCCCAAGCCAGCCAAGAGGTTGATACAAACACAGTTCTTGCCCAAATAGATGCACAAGACGCACTTAAAACCCTAAGAGACGCGGAAGTAAATGTGGCAACTGCTAAGCTCGCGCTTGAAAAACTGGAAAGACCCACTGATACCCTTACCTTATTGCAAGCTCAAAATAGCTTAAGCAGCGCAAAAGATGCCTTGGTTAAGCTTAAACTTTCGGATCAAACAGATTTACAAAAAGCACAAGAAACCAAGCAGAAAGCCCAAGATACAATTGCAAAAGCATACGAAGACTCCTCCAACACTATTGCCAACACGTTTTTAGATTTACCCACAAGTATCAGTAAGCTAGAGGATATTTTGTATAGCTATGATATTGGTAAGACAGAACCTACTATTGGCACTGGTTCTTGGAACATAGGAGCGCTTCGAATTTCTTCTGACCCCGGAGACCGAGACAAAATACAACTCTTTATTACGAGCGCTGAAGACGACTATAAAACAGCTCGAGCAAAATATGACAAAAACTTTACTGATTATAAAAACGCTAGCAGGTACTCAGACCAAGCTACAATTGAATCTTTGATGTCAGAGACGCTTGATACAACAAAAGCGATCACACAATCTGCAAAAAGCACAAGCAACCTACTTGATACTTGGGTGGACCTTCGAAGTCAACGAGGTAACCCTATCTTTGCCAAGGTTAAAGAATATCAAGCGAATGTTTCAACATATATTAGCCAGGCAAACACGCATCTTTCTGCAATGTTGAGTCAACAAAGTACACTGCAGGACGCCAAACAAGCAATTATAAATGCAGATAGGGACATTACACAAATGCAGCAAAATCAACCAATAGACATTACTGCAGCTGAACAATCAATTAAAGAAAAAGAAGCATCTCTAAATAAATTGGCAGCAGGACCCGATACACTTGATGTTCAAAGCCAGCAACTCGCAGTAGAGCAAAGAGAAAACGCTTTAAGAGACGCGCAAAGTAAACTTGCAGACTACACAATTAAAGCGCCGCTCGCAGGTATTATTGCTAAAGTTAATGCAAAAGTTGGGGACGAAGCTTCCTCCGGTACAGCTCTATTTACGATTGTAGCAAAGCAGCAGATTGCAGAAATTTCCTTAAATGAAGTTGATGTAGCAAAAATAAAACCAGGACAAAAGGCCACGCTTAGTTTTGACGCTATTCCCGACTTAAACATAACTGGATCCGTTGCAGAAATAGATACTACTGGTACCACCACGCAAGGTGTAGTTTCTTACATGGTTAAGGTTGGTTTTGATACACAGGACAGTAGAATCAAGCCGGGTATGAGCGTCTCTGCAGCAATTATCACTGACGTAAAAACAGACGCCCTACTCGTGCCGAATAGCGCGGTTAAAGGAAATAGCCAAAATAAAACTGTTCAAGTTTTGGTAAATGGCAGTCCAATCAGTAAAAATATCCAGGTCGGCTTAAGTAATGACAGCCAAACCGAAGTAAGCGGTGATATTACCGAAGGCGACGAAGTAGTAACCCAAACCATTACCGCCGCAACTCAAAGTGCAACTCCAAACACGCAGCGCACAGGTAGCGTGCTGCCATTTGGAGGAGGCGGTGGAGGTAGAGCTGGTGGAGGCTTACGCTAGCCTATGATTGAATGTCAACGTGTATGTAAAAGCTATAAAACAGCTGATGGTGAAACTCCTGTTCTTAAAAATATTTCCTTTACCATTCAAGACGGCGAATTTGTAGCTATTATGGGCCCCTCAGGTAGCGGTAAATCAACGCTTATGCATATCTTGGGTGCACTCGACTCGCCTACTTCTGGTACATATAGTTTAGACGGTAGAGATGTGTCTAAACTAAGCGACAACCAACTAGCAGAAGTGAGAAAAACTAAAATTGGTTTTGTATTTCAAGCCTTTAACTTGCTGCCGCGTGCCACAGTGCTTCGTAATGTAACGCTGCCTTTGGTGTACGCAGAAATCCCCAAAGCCGAGCGCGAACAAACGGCTAAAAAAGCGCTGCTTGCCGCAGGTATGGATGAATCTCGGTTTAACCATTTATCTAATCAAATTTCGGGTGGCCAAATGCAGCGTGTGGCAATTGCTCGGGCGCTCGTAAATGACCCGGCACTTATTTTGGCAGACGAACCAACTGGTAACCTGGATACCAAAACCGGCGAAGTAGTCTTAGAAACATTTGAAAAACTAAATAAACAAGGTAGAACTATTGTCCTCATTACCCACGAACTGGATGTAGCCAAACACGCCAGACGGATTATCCACCTACGTGATGGTGAAATAACCAGCGACGAAAAAATACGCTCATGAAAATAGTAGACTTACTCCAAGAAACATACGCTGCAGTCACGGTAAACAAAGTCAGGTCTGGCCTGACTATTTTGGGTATTGTAATTGGCATTAGCTCGGTAATTGCTATGGTCTCAATTGGCCAAGGCGCGCAGGGGTCTATTGAATCGAGTATTCAATCTATTGGCTCGAATTTAATTCAAGTCACGCCGGGTGTACAACGTGGCTTTGGTGGCGGCGCAAGCGCTGGTAGAGGCAGCGCCCTAACCCTTACACTTGAAGACGCGCAGGCTATTGCAAGTGGCACCAATGCCAAAGCGGTATCACCAGAAATATCCCGTAGGTACCAAATCACCGCCAAAGCCAAAAATACTAATACCCAAGTAGTAGGCGTAGAACCTGCCTATACCGATGTACGTAATGTGAGCCTTGACCAAGGCAGTTTTATTACCGAGCAAGTAGTGAGGAGCGCGAGCAAAGTGGCAGTGCTGGGCCCGAGTGCTAAAACAGATTTATTCGCAGACAACGACGCAATTGGCCAAACCATCCGAATAAATAAAGTGGATTTTAAAATTATAGGAGTAACCAAAGCCAAAGGCGGCAGTGGATTTGCTAACCAAGACGATATGATTTATGTACCAATCAGCACCGCTCAAAAATTTTTATCGGGCGACAAATATGTTACCGCTATTAGCGTGCAAGCCCCCGATGCAAATAGTATGACAACGCTACAACAAGAAGTAACTAATTTACTTTTGGAGCGACACAAAATTAGCGATCCACAGTTAGCAGACTTTAGCGTACTTAACCAAGCAGACATTGTGGCTGCAGCATCTAGCGTGACTACTATATTTACCACACTGCTTGCATCAATTGCGGGTATTAGTTTACTTGTAGGTGGTATTGGCATTATGAATATGATGCTTACTACAGTTACAGAACGCACCCGCGAAATTGGGCTACGAAAAGCAATTGGCGGCAAAGCCCGGGACATTAGCCTGCAATTTTTGGCAGAATCAATCGCGCTTACGTTACTCGGCGGTGTCATAGGCACAGGGCTTGGCTGGTTACTTGCGTTTGGTGTGTCTAAGTTTGCAAAAATTAGCACAACAGTTTCCGTTTCCTCTATTTTACTTGCGTTTGGTGTTTCGGCCGCAATTGGTTTAGTCTTTGGCTACTATCCAGCCAGGAGGGCTGCAAAACTTAAACCCATAGAGGCACTGAGATACGAATAATTTATTAACGCCCAACTTTACGGGCACAAGGAGCAAAATGAACAAATATATTATTCCTGTTATTGCTACAGTAGTAGTGGCAGGTGGTTGCGGGTTCTTTGGCGGAATAAAATATAATCAACATAAAACATTTGCAAGTACAGCCTCAGGGCAAAATTTCCAAAATATGACACCAGAGCAAAGACAAGCCTTTGGTCAACAATTTAGGAATAGCCAAGGCGGGAGAAGAGGCACACCCAACGGCGGTGGCTTTATTGTCGGCGAAATATTAAGTAAAGATGATAAAAGTATTACAATAAAAATGCGTGATGGCGGATCAAAAATTATCTTTTTCTCAGCTACAACTGCTATAGCTAAAACTACAGAGACCAGCGCCGCAGACTTAGAAGTCGGAAAAACCGTACAAACTAGCGGACAGGCTAATAGTGATGGTAGTATTACTGCACAGAGTATTCAGATAAGACTAGCTCTGCCTGCTAATGCAAGCTCGACTATGCCAACTAATAAATAACTATTATTGTAAGAGGGTGTTTAGGAAACTAACCCACCTCTCGCGAAAGGGAATATATGGCAGAGAACCAAGAACCTAACCAATCACAAATTAATATACCAAAAAGAAACGGGGGTCCGATTGCAATAATAATTCTGGCTGTCCTAATCCTCATTGGTGCAGGAATATGGTGGAAAAGCCAAAACAAGACTTTGAGCACTTCCTACACAGAAAACACCAATACATCCACGGACACGTATAAAGAAGAGAGTACAACGACAAGTGATCAGACAAACACAAGTACACAAGACTCAATGATGGCAGCCACTTCGTCAAATCCCTCTATGAGCACTTCTACCAAAAGTTCAGCGAGCAGTACACCACCAACAACACAGACCCAGGTAAAAACTTTTACCATAACCGCTCAAAATTTTTCTTTTAACCCAAAAGAAATCCGGGTAAAAAAAGGTGACACAGTAAAAATTATCCTAAAGAACTCTGGTGGTTTCCACGATTGGGTAATAGACGCATTTAATGCACGCACCACTCAAATTCAAGGCGGACAAACTGCGGAAGTAACCTTTGTAGCAGACAAAGCAGGCACATTCGAATACTACTGTTCAGTAGACGAACACAAACAAATGGGCATGAGAGGTAACCTAATAGTTGAATAAGCTTTTGTAATACGATTGAATTTCCCGCTCATGAGAAAGAGATTACTTTCTTTAATTCACACAATCAACACATCACGGATAGCTAAGATTATTATTTTGGCTATCCTGATTGTGTTCTACACCGTGGTTGTAATTAGCATTACTCATAACTTACAATACGCTTACCATAACGAGCGGTTTTACCTAAATCGCCATCACCTAAGAAACAACAGGGCCACAGACGTATCTAACCCTGACTCTGTCCAGGCCTGGATGACATTTGATTATATAAACGTGGTGTATAGACTACCTAAAGACTATCTTGCAACAGTGCTCGGTATTACCAATGTTCAGTATCCGAACTTGCGAATAAGCAAATACGCAACATTAACAAAGCAATCACCAGAACAACTCATAACAAACATTAAAGAAGCGATCCGTCGCTACAAAAAATAAGGCGATGGATTTTTTACTACACACGCTTCTTTCTTATTTACTTCTCTACAAATATACTGCCTTGTTCCTTGTTACCTTGCTTGCAGCTATCGCTCTACCTATCCCCTCTGCTGCAACCCTCATGGCTGCTTCTGCCTTTGCGAGCCAAGGGTATTTGAACATTTCGTGGGTACTGTTCACTGCGAGTTTAGGAAATATTTTAGGAGATAGTATTGGCTATTGGCTTGCCCGAAAGTTCGGAAAACCCATTTTTTACTTGGCAGGACTTAGAAAAGTGATAGACTCTCCCCAGCTTCAAGTTGTAGAAAGATTTGTAAAAAAAAGGCCAGGTTTAGTAATTTTTATAAGCCGATTTGAAGTACTGGCAACACTATCTGTTAATTGCATATCAGGGCTTGGGAAGCTTTCGTATAAAAAATTTCTTGCTTACGAAATCACTGGAGAAATAACTCAAGTCTGCATGTATGCAGCTATTGGTTACATTTTTGGGAGCAATTGGGAATCTGTCAACTCTGTGATTGGCCAGTTTTCCCTGCTTATCTCTTTAAGTTTACTTATTTTAGCTGTTACGTTTTGAAAGAAAATTGTCAGAAAAATTACTGGCTTAGCTTCAGAAAAATGATAGTATGTACTGTATGGACCTACGGATAAAAAAATGGTTTGCACCACTACTCTTTATCGTAAATGCAGGAGTTATTTTATACATTTGGTTAGGTAACTCGGGCGGAGGTATTCGCACGGGGAGCCTCTCTAGCACTGCTATTGCCATAGGCAACCTTGCCGGGTTATTTGCATTTTACTTTGCACTCTGGCAACTCTTGCTCATTGGCCGAGTGCCTTGGATAGAAAAACCTTGGGGGCACGATAAACTTTCTCGAATCCACCACATACTCGGGCTATGTGCAGTTGGGTTATTACTTTTTCATCCTCCATTATTAATTTACGGATACAGTAAAGAAGCACAACTGGGATTTATAAGTCAGTTTATATTTTTTTTAAACAATTTTGACGATATACTCCTCGCACTTACAGGATATCTGCTATTTATAACCATTATTATTCTATCTCTCTGGATTATACGAAAACGGCTTAAATACGAGGTGTGGTATATTATTCACCTCATGTTATACCTTGCCATTATCTTTACCTATCAGCATCAAAGTAAGCTGGGACGCGACTTAGCCACTCCGAGTATTCAACTGTACTGGCAAGTACTTTTTTATGGCACACTACTTACTATTATCTACGCGCGTTTTGCAAAACCCTTATGGAACTTTTGGAAATATCAATTTGTAGTGAGCGAAGTAAGAGCCGAAACTCCAGATGTTAATTCTGTAATTATTACCGGCAAAAATTTAGAAAGACTCCCTGCCAAAGCTGGTCAGTTTATTATTGTTCGTTTTTTTGCCAAAAACTTTTGGTGGGAAGCGCACCCTTTTTCTTTGAGTGAAGTACCAAATGGCACACGCTTACGACTCAGCATAAAAGCTGTAGGAGATTTTACCAAAAAGATTCCTCAGCTTCCTCCAAACACAAGAGTCTTACTCGAAGGCCCCCTGGGAAGATTTACTGGAGACAAAGTAAATCCAGAAGACACAATTGCTCTTATCGCTGGTGGCATTGGAATTACTCCTCTGCGTTCTTTAGTAGAAGCATTCGCTAAAGAGCAAAGAACTGTAGATCTTATTTACGCAGCACGGACAGAAACCGACTTTGCGCTTAAAGCAGAACTAGATACAATTGCAGCAAATCAAGGCCATATAAAACTTCATTATGCTCCGGAAAATATCACTGGAAGGCTTTCAGCAGAGTTGATACGGCAATATATCCCAGATATTGCTCAGAGAAAAATTTACTTATGTGGCCCACCGCCTATGATGAAAGCAGTACGTGTACTATTGCAAAGCCTTGGTGCTCCTGAGAAATATATTTTTTTTGAAAAATTCCAATTAGGATAGCTATTTATAATCTAAAAAAACTATGCGTAAATTTCTACTCATTCTCATTGCTATAGTCGTAATTGCTGTTGGTATTTATTTATCTACGCAGGACCAAAAAGCAAAAAACCAAACACAAAACCCAACTACCACAAACGATCTATCACATGTGCCAAAAGAAAACGAGCTCGTGGCAAACCTGCGCACTGCGGGCTTAGAACAACTTGCAGAAGAAGGTACCATTTTGCATATTCATGAGCACTTAGACATCACCATTAATGGCAAAGCAGTAGCAGTACCTGCAGAAATAGGCATCGGCACAACTTTTATTTCACCTATTCACACGCATGACTCAAGTGGAATTCTTCATGTAGAATCCCCAGTTAAAAAAGATTTTACTCTTGGCCAATTTTTTACAGAGTGGGGAGTAAAATTAGATACCAACTGTATTGCAACCAACTGTGTAGATCAAACACATAAACTAATAGTTGCCGTAAACGGTAATCCTATAACTGATCCGCAAAACCATGTACTTAGCGCACACGAAGAAATAGAAGTCTGGTACGGAAACACTACAGAAAACCCAACCTTTAAAAAAGAATATACATTCCCACAAGGATTATAATGAATTACCATCTTTCTTCTCATTTGAGAAAAAAGCAGCAGTTCCAAATTGAATCAGAACTACTGCTTTTTATTTTGCATAAGCTTTTTTAGTTTGACACCAAAAAATTCTAGATCTATAGTAAAAAGCTGACTGTGCTCTATTGAACTTCCACAGGTGGTGTAGGCCTTTGCCTGCACAGTCGGCGGTTACTCCCTAGTAACAACTACACCCCGACAACACCGAGGAGGATTATGAACAGCAACAACGGCATAGAAGCAGATTTTCACTCAATTGCAGAGCTGATTTCAGAGGGACTGAAAGTTCTGGGCGGAAATAGGGATGGGCAAAGTGTTTCCATGAAAAGAGAAAATGGTCGGTATATCGCATACTGCCCTAACGAAGCTAAGAGAATCGCTATTAAAATAACCACCGGATTTAAATGCGATAGTAAAAACAAAGCTAAGTCCCACGATAGAAGAATGGTGAGTTGCGAAATATACTCATTAGAAAATGGAAAACGCATTGGATATTTTCCTAGAACAAGAGATGGTGAAAATATCGAATCTATTTTGGCACTCAGACTATATTTATCCAAGAACTTAATTTTAGTCGCAAAAAAGTGCCAGCACTGTGGAAGCGGTATGTTTTTAGTGAAGGAACGAGTTGGCAAACAAGACCGCCTAGGCTGGAAATGTATACTCAGACAAAAGAGACAGTGCCACCGTTATATCCGCTGGTTTGAAAGCAACGAACGTCTACTCGAACGAGTTTTACTAGACCAACTTATACTTTCGGACCCAGTGTAGTATTTATATAACCTAACAGTTTGACTGTTAGGTTATTTTATTTAAAAAAACAGTAGCTTTGAAATTTCAAAGCTACTGTAGAACTCAAGTATTAGAGTTCGTAAGTACAATCGTGAGCGCCTAGCAACTCCACTCCAATCCAGTTATTTACCCAAAGATCTTCAGGGGTAAGGTAATTTTGTGCAAAGCCTAAAATAGTATCAGCAAAGTTCTGCATTACTCCTCTGAATCTGCGTTTATAGTCAGTCTTGCCACAGGCTTCAAAATCTGTACTTTCTGTTTCGTCGTTTATTACAGTTGCCGTACCAGTCTGTGTATCAATATGCACTTCTCCTCGTTCGTGCCTCACACAAGCAAATTCGAAAAATTTTCTGTCCTTCTTCTCATCAGGCCTCCGGGGAGGAAGCCTGCGAGTCCCATGGAAACGAAAAGTAACGCAATCACTTGTCCTTACTCCAGTTACCTCGTAGCGGTCAAAGGAGTCATGAAGCAAGTAGGCACAAAAAGGCTGACGACCATATAAAAAATGGAAAAGATCAATCTCATGATTGAGATGGTCTAACATCAGGCTTCTATTACTTTTCCAAGCAGCGTTGGGTCTTGGATAAGAAAAATCAAATCCAAAATGCACTACTGGCCCGAGCGTGTGAACAAAGCTTTGAGTATTTTCTTTGAGCCACAAAAACGGAGGGTCGAACCGTCTTGGATGGCAGCTCGTGACCACTAAGCCTTTTTTGCGAGCAACCTCTAAGAGAACCTGGATCTCGCTCAGTTCTTCCTCAGCACTTGCTAAAGGTTTTTCAATGAGTACATGCTTTCCTGCGTGAATAGCATTGCGCAAGTTCTGCACATGACATTCATCTGGAGTAGCGATAACAATTGCATCAATATTGCTCTCCAAAAGTTCTTCTTCAGTAGGACAGCACACCAAAGATGCACCATATGCATCACAGAACTTGCGCATAGTTTGCGGGTTAATGTCTGAAATAGCCACTAACTCAAGCTCAGGAACATTCTTCCCTGCCAGTGCATGAGACTCTAAACCATGCCCTCCAGCCCCAAGTATTCCATAACGAATCATGTATATTCCCCCTTTTGTTGTGTAATAACCTTCTAATTTTTCAGGACGAGATATAACTATACTATAAAAGTACAAAAAATGCAAGAAGAAAATAAAAAGGCTCATAAAGTTAAACTTTACGAGCCTTACACAGAGTGGTTAGTTTTGACTTGACCCCAAGATATTTTCTTGGGTCGAAACGCGCTTACTGCAAGAACGCTTATACACATACCCACAAGCACTACTGGATACACTGCTTTGGTGTAAGCCCATTCCTGCACTGCAAGCAAATTAATACAGGCTGAGCAGGTGAAAATTATCCATGATAGCGTATCTTCTGTTTCTGGGTCATGCCACGCATTACGAGCAACCAAGTAGCTTCCACTTACATCAATAGCCATGTTCACGTGCAGCGGCAAGATTCCTTCGTTAAAAAACCACAGATACACACCACTGAGTAGTGAGCTTGTTAAAAATATCTTATCCAACCTTGAGAAGGGTGCCTTGTAACTTTTGCACACAAACACCAAGAGCAACAAAATTGTTGGTGGGCTCACTGTATATACAAGTAACAACCACTTGCTATGCTCAGTTTGACCGTGCCCCACAGTTTGGTAGCTCTTAAGAAGCAAGAACCCTACTACAGTCCAAATAATCCAGGCTGTTAAAGACTTATCTTTGTGCCGGTTAACAACAATTGATCGGATATAGAATATGTACCCAACCAATGCAAGCACAGCAGCACACTTGCCTGCAAAAACAGTATCCATCCCATAGTCCTCCTTTTATAAAAATGATTTATGATAGACATAAGATTGTACTATAAATACTAATAAAAATCAATGCCTTAGGCGACGAGTTCACCAAATTGAGTTCAAACTAAAAGAGATGCAAAAACTATCCTGCATCTCTTTTTGCTTATTTAAAAACAAACACTTGCATTACTAGAATAAAAAGCATAAACACTCCAGCAATAAACCATAAACCTGCAAGGGCCGTGTTACCAAGGTAGAGCTGCATTACAACATTTACACAGTCTAAAAGTAGACCTACACTACACAGCACAATGCTTATGGTTCTGATTTTTCGCATCATACAGCCTCCTTACATATCTGCAATTTGGGCTAAGAGCCAACCCCATACTAAGAACAAAATAATTTGCAGTGAGCCTAAGAAGAACAGCCCTGCAACACCCAAAGCTAGCTCTTGCCAAAAACCCTGCGGCTGGGCTAAGTATCTAAATCCAATATAGATTTCTATTGGAAGCGCGCAGAACACAGTTGCCAAGATAGCTAAGCCCAGCTTAGCCAAAGTATGTCCAAAATGTTTTGATGTTCCCACAATATTCCTCCTTTGCGTAAAAAGTTATTTAACTACAAATAAATAGAGGGCTATTACAAACAACATAAATGCAGCGCACGCTGCCCAAAGTAATGCAATAGCGGTTTCTCCTTCTTGTAGCTTAATAACCACATTTATAGAATCTAGGAGCATACAAATACTACACAGCCCTATGGTGAGCCAATTCCATTTTCTGTCATTCATACACCCTTCTGTTTAGTTTTAAAACTGCGTTCTTACAGTGATTCAGCAAGAATATACTATACCACTATTCCAAATATTTTCTATATCTTGACAAAAATTGTGGATTATGACAAAATCATAAATCTCTTAGACCTAAATCAAATTTAAAGGAGCGACTCTATGGACAAAGAACCCTATATTTACTTTGAATACCAAGGTAAGCAATACCGAACTTCAACGCTGGCTAGCAAGCTGGGCAAGATTGTATTGCCAGATGGAAGACTCTTTCAGGTAGCTGGAGCATGGGGCACATTTAACGAGGTACCTCATTCGTTCCAAGGACTAAGCCCGGAATCTCTTGCCAAAACCTTTAACGCAGTAGTAGCAGATGAAGTAACCAAAATAGATTCGGCTCCTACTGAGTAACCATTACCCAATAAAGCAAAAAGAGATACCAAAAAACGGTATCTCTTTAAATTTATCCGAGCAATTTGCGCTGCTACTTTTGCAGGTAATAATAGAAATACTAAGCGAGCACCTGCGCCAAGTGCTCAAATAAACCTTTTCTTTTATCAAACTGCCTAAACTAGTATCAGGCTCAGAACCTCGTAGATACCCGAGGTTCTTTTTTATACTAAAAATGTTTATACATTATTTAACTTCATTTTCACCCAGCTCTACTATGCTACTGCGAGGACACAAAAAATCGAAGTCGAACCGAGACTTATTAAATAATCTAAAACCAATGGCAAGGACAAAGAAATACAGTAACAAAGCCCAATCAAAAATAAAGCAAGTAATGCACGAATACAAACGTGGTAAATTAAAGTCTGGTAAAAGTGGCAAAATAGTGGGGAGTAGAAAACAAGCAATAGCCATTGGGCTAAGTGAGGCGCGTAAACGAGGCGCAAAAGTACCAAAGAAAAATAACTAAGCATGCAGTTTAGGAACTCCTAAAACTGCATCTATGAAGGAGTTATGTTTCATCTCAATACTTTTTATACCCCAGACGAACAAGAATGGCGCAACCAAAACTTTAGAGGAGACGAAAGTTTAGTAATAGAACCAAGCCCACCCCAAGACACAGAAGAAACACTGCTTGAAAGAAAGCACTACTACGCACCAGATGAACCAAAATGGGGACCACCCACCACCCCTTTTTCAGAAGACCCGGAGTCTATAGATGAAGAAATAATACTCTAGCATAACTAGAATACCTATGACAGCACACTGTCTGTTTTTTGTTGTACACAAATGAAAAACCACGCTTTGTTTTATTTAAGCGTGGTTAATGGTCTAATAACCAAATTCATACAAGCACTGACTGGATATCAAAATGATGGAATAACAAATTGGTTTTCTGAAGCGTGGCTAAGGTCATCCAGTGGCCAACCACCAGCATCCGACCAAATTTAGTTTTATCATCAAGTCTCACTGCCAACACAGGGTCACCTTTTGGCCTTTGCAATTCTGCCAGGTGTGCAGACCACTGTGCGTATGCTGTAGAAACACTATCAATTTGTGGTAAGTGACCAGGCATCATTCCAAAAGGAATGAGTACAAAAGTTTCACCTGTGTAATCCTTCATAACTTGCTCCAGCCTTCTTGTAAAGTGCTCAGGAACAAAGCTTGAATACTTAGCAACAGGGACTTCCTTGTAAAACTCTACCCAATCTTCAGGCAAAAGCACAAAGGTACCAAATCGGTTACCCAGAGCATAGTCACGAATCACCAACAAAAAATGTGCGATAAATTCTAGTCCAGCAAAGAAAGCTACTAGTGGCCAAAAATAGGCGCACCGGTACATTCTCGGCTGATCATGATACACACTGAGTTGGTATGTCCCTGCTTTATACCGAAGTGTTCCAACGCCCTCGGAGTAACTTATAATATCTCTAGAAACAGTGTCCCTAAAGCTCCCGATGAGTTTTTCTTTATTGCCCATGAGCGAGAATTCAAATGCATACAGCAAGAATTGCAAGGGAATAGAAATTACAATCGCCCCCACAACTGTAACCCCTGCAGCGTAAGCAATTGCCCAGCCGCTATCAAAATGGCCAAAGAGCGCGCACAGACCAGTAAGAGCGACGATAACTGAGACATGGAATAAGAAGTGAAGAAATTTTACAGTACCACTTCCCCACCATGCCAACATGGAATATATGCTTGCATCCAGCCAAATAAGCAGTTTGGCACCAAGCGAAGCAGCCTTACCAATTACCTGAGCGCTAAACCCAGGTTTTTCAATTTCTACTGCTGGTTTGCCTGGCACAATATCGTTAATTTGCTCAATCAGATACTCTGGAACTCCTGCAAAATCAGTCTCAGATTTATTTGTCAGCATTATCTTTTCCTCCTTAATGAAATTGTCACCATGAAAATACTATATATTCCCTAAAATGTCAAGAAATCAATGCAGTCAATGGAGCTTAAAAAGAAAGCTAGAGTTTTGGCTCTAGCTTTAATTACGAATTTTAATGTCTGTTACAAAGGAGCGGTAATTACTATAGGTGTAACTGGTATCGTAAATAACTCCGGTAACAGAGACTTTTCTTTCCTGTGCTTGGGTGAGCACAAGTACTGCCTTACCATCAAACACTTTAGGTTCATAATATGCCACCCACGTATGGGAGCGCCAATCCGAATGCTTTTCAAAAGTATCTATTATAGCCTCATACGCATGTAAATTTTTGGTAGTTGGGTTAACGTATAAGGTTGCACTACCATACCCCATGTTGCCTAAGGACTTAAGCTTAAGCACTGCATTCATTGCCATAAAATATCGGATAAGCGGGACTTGATTTTGGCTTCGAAAGATATGACACATTTTTCCATCTGGGGCCAAGCCCAGCCCTACGTAGTAGTACCGGTTATCAGGATACAGGGCCCCAGCTAGTGTAGTATCTCCTAAACCAAGTGTTGCATGCAGTTCATACTGGCACACGCACGCTCCACGTATCCATTCGTACCTTTCCAAATTACTAGAACCAATTGTAAAACGATAGGTATACTGGCCCGAAACATTACCAGACACTACATACAGGTCTGCGAGGATGTCTGGCCAATTATCCATATCTATTCTCAAAGTATGTACGAAAGAATTCCACAGCAGATCAGAACGCTCTCGTGCATCAGTAACAATTTCTTTATCAATAACAAGCTTTGGGGTAAATGTGGATTCTAAAATTTGAGTATCCACCTGTTTTGCTCCAGGCTGTCTCACCCACACAGCGCAACGGTCTTTTATTAGTTCCAGTACCCGAGCTGCTGTGAGCACTTTTATAGTAGGTGTGTTTTGGGTAACTATACCAACTATACCCGCTGAACTATACACCACCTGTCCGCTTTCAAGCGTAAAACCTACGGGTAAGGAAATAGTAAAAGCAGAAGCTTGTTGCTCTTTTACTTTTCCCACAATATGGTTACTTACAGTAATAGCGTCTCCTACCACAGGAAGCTTTTGATCGAACCGAGGAGCTTGTACGTTGCCAAAGTTTTCTTTAGTTTCCCAAATAGAAAGATTGCTATTACTCAGTAACTCTGATTCATTGCCAGTGACTGACCGTATCATGCCAGAGCAATCAAACCCATTCCAAGTTCTTAGTGCATGTATGCAGGTATTGCCATAGCATACTTCGGCTTCTCTCTCTGCAGTATCAAATGCTACTGAAATTATTTTTGCTCCGCTCGCGCTCGATTCCAATATAAATCCCGAAACAAAATGAGGTTTTTGTTTACTGAGTTTATCTAACATGCCACCAGAAGTTCTTTTTGCCTTAATGGTAACTTCACGGTCTAACACAACAGACTGCGCCAGGCCACTACTACAAAAAAATAGTGCGCACACGATAACACATAAATGACGGAATTTCATACTACTATTCCTCCTGTTATACATTGTATTTCCTTATGAACACAGAACTTTGTATTATAGTAACCGCAAGAAATTTAGTCCAGAAATTGTTTACAAGCTGTTTGACAGTATTTTAGATACGTGGTATAAAAATAAGCTTAACTAAACAAACAACCAAAAGCGAGGGTCTATGATAGAACTAGGAAACTACAAAATACTTTTCCCAGATGACATTAGCAATGAAAGCATGAGAAGAGTGCTTGCGCCGTTTCCCTGGATACCATATGGCGATGCCTTCATTGCAGTGGTTTATCCTTTAGGTAAAAAGAGTCCCGAAACTGCTACTGTCTACCTTATAGAGCACGCGATAGAAACCAGACAATTTATAGAAAGCTGCTTTGCAAGTAAAACTGCTGAACTTGAATTTAGGCGAACTCCACAAACGTAAAACAACCAAAAGGAGAAAACATATGTGTGACACCCCAGAAGAAAAATATAAACACAACAGCCTTATTATTGTTGGCTTAGTAGGGTTGGGCTCACTCCTGCTCACCATGATTACCGCAAGCTTACATGATGATATGGGTGGATTTAGAATTATCATCATAATATTCTTTAGCTTCATTGTAACAATGGGTGGTTTTGGACTTATTGAATTTTGCGAGAAACAAAGCTCGGTCCGTAAAGTTCGTCTCACTGCATTAGGTTTTTTTGTTATTTGTTCAACCTTCTTTTTGTGGGGAACAAATCTAAACTCAGAAACGGGATTGGTTGTTAATAGGGATGGTGCACTCGTAAGAATAATTCCGAGTAATCAAACTATTTACCAAGCACCAAACTTTTTTAAAAAAGAAACCCTCATGTGGCTTGATAGAAATAAGCTCATAAACATAACTGAAGAATCTAAAGGCCATAAAGTTATAGTTGGTATTGCCTACCAAGTTAAGTTATTGGGCGAAACTGGGCTAAAGCCAGGTATTGCGGTAACCCCTGCTATTACAGAAGCCGAAAAGAGAATTGAGAAAAACCTTAGGCAATGGTTTGAAGAACGCTACAGAACTGTAAATAGAGACCCTTCAGACCTTCTTACTATGTATCCAATTCCAAACTCGCCCTTAGTAGTTACAACCAGCGACTTACCAACTGTAATTCCTCGTTCGTAACCAATAAGCACTTTTTCTGAAACTAAGAAAAAGTGCTTAATTTTTTTAAAACATTTGAATTAACTTTGACAAAAGGACAAAACTCACATAGCCTATAATATCATTCATTTTGGATAAGTTTAGCAATCAAGGAGGAAACCATGCACATTATTTGGAACCATGTGAACAATACCGTAACCTTTTTGCCAGATTCAGAAGCAGAAACTGCAGTTGTCAAAACCATTGCAACAGAAGCCAAACCAGGAGAAAAGCTTGATTATGCTGGCTGCGATTACGAAAAAGAAAATAATCGATATAATACCTTTTTAGAGATTTATTTGCATTTTCGAGGTAACAAAGTAAGAGTATCTGAGCAACTTTCTCCAACCTGTACTTTTACAACCAACAAATATGTAGGCGGACAAAGGCTAACAGTACGGGGCAGTACGAAAAAAGATAAAGAGCTGGTAAATAAAATCCGGGCTACCTGCTATCTAGGAACGAGCGGTTTAATTTTTGTAGATAAAGTGGAGGTGGATGAGGCGCTTGGAATTATCTGCACTGGCTGTTACTGCAAAGTCTGCAATAAACCAATTATCGACCTTTCTGAAACCGAATGGAAAACCTGCAATGCCTGTAGCGCCGTATGCCAGCATGAATACGAGTACGGCATTGTACACGGCGGACCAAAGAAAATTGATATTGGTGTGGGAGAGTTTTGCGGTAAATGTGGACGGGGCAAAACACACACAGAAGACTCTAAGTCACTGAGTCAGCACCATGCTGCTGTTGCCGAAGAATTTGGTATAGGAGTTTTTTACAAAAGTGACTTTCCCCCTCCCCCAAGGGGATAAACTCAAAACCCAGACAGAAAATGTCTGGGTTTGCTTTTTCTAAAATGAGCTCCTTAGCCATATAACTGTGAATGTGTGCCAATCATAACAAAAGTTACCACTTCGCTTTGTTCTCTGAAAATCGCACGATAGTCCCCGGTAATATTTATACTTCTGCAACCAGGGAATACGCGATCAACAGGATGATTATTGAGCATTGGATCAAATCTATCGATAGCGAAAACTGCTAACCGTGCATAAAACTGTTCTTTTGTCTTGTAAGAAAGTTTTTTAAAACTTTTTTGGAAACGTTTCTTATACTCAATCTGCATAGACTACAGATTTTTTAAAAACTGGATTGCATCTTTTACATTATCGAACCGAGGTGATAGATTTTTACCTTTTTTGATATCTTCCAATTCTCGCCATAATATTTTGCGGGTTTTTGCATTTAGCCTTGGCTGAGATACTAACTCTACGTCTAGATTACCCTTTACGTATGCTTGAGTTGCAAGTTTTAATACCGAAGCAAAAGCAATACCTTCTGTTTGGGCTTTTTTCATTGCTTGGTCTTTAAGCTTTTTATCAATTTTAAAAATTACTTGAGAAGTCATATATGATAAATTAAAAAAGTGAATTATGTTGGATATATAATATATAGCTTTAAGCTATATGTCAAACAAATACAGATATATCAATCTAGTTGTTTCGTTTGGCAACTTCTTATAGACTAAGCTCACTGTAGTTCATTTCAACTTGAAAGGAGGGGTTTATGAAAAACCCGATTATTATTGCTTTGGATAACGTGGAAAGCCTGGAAGAATTAAGGCCATTGGTACAAACGCTTGCTCCTCATGTTGGTATGTTCAAAGTTGGGCTCGAACTTATTACTCGGTTTGGCACACCTACTGCAGTAGACTTTGTGCACAACTTAGGAGGCAGGGTATTTTTAGATGGTAAGTTTAATGATATTCCTAACACTGTAGCCCAAGCTACAAAAGCAGCGGTAAACCTTGGGGTGGAAATGTTCAACCTGCACGCTTCCTGCGGACTAGAAGCAATGCGTGCTGCAGCGAGCGTAAAAGGCAAAAGCAAAATGCTGGCTGTTACTGTACTCACCTCTTTAACGCCTGCTGATATTTGGAATATGTATGTACAAAGTTTTAGCCCTCTGGTTGTAAGCCGCTTTGAAAAAGAAAAAGGTTTTGTACCATTTCAAAGCACGATAGACGATTATCTTCCTGGAGTTGTAGAGAGCTTAGCCCTTCAAGCAAAAAAGGCAGGTGCAGATGGTATAATCTGCTCACCCCAAGAACTCGAACGCTTATACTACAACCCGAAGTTAAAACCGTTAATCAAAGTTACCCCAGGTGTCAGACCGGAATGGGCAGATACTAACGACCAAAAACGAGTAATGACCCCAGCGCAGGCAATTATTGCTGGGGCAGACTATTTGGTTATTGGTAGGCCAATTACCAAAGCAAAAGACCGCAGTCCTGCGCAGGCAGCGCAAGCTATCTTGGAAGAAATAACCCCATTTATTCAAAGGAGTAATCCTAATGCAGACTCTCCCAAGTGACCCACTAACACTGCTTGAACAAGTTGGTGCAATTATTACAGATAGCCACTTTGTCTATACTTCTGGATTACGTCGCAGAGTGTATGTAAATAAGGCCGTTTGTAAACATAAGAGCATCTACCATAGTGGTAGATGCTCATTTTTATTTGTTATAAAAAAAGCCAGAGAGCTATAGCACCTCTGGCTGTAATTATTTCTTTAGTTTCTTTCAGGACTTGAGTTGTAGCAGAGAAACTGGAGACAATTGGTATGAATTTGGTGCAGGTAGTAAGGTATTAACCTCACTCAGTGCACACTGCGTCCAGCTCACTTCTGCATCAAGTTGATTAAGCGAGCTTTCAATTTCTTGCAACTCTCTGCTTCGTCTACTCTGCAGAATGATATTGTACCGCTGCGCATCCATTTGAGCATATCGCTTAAATCGTGAATAAAACTGTTCTTTGTTCTCGTACTTACTTCTAAGCGTAGCAAGTCCGTCTACGCTTTTTTGAAGCAAACCCAGCCGAGCATTAATAGACTCAAATTTTTGAGCAAGTTCTAGTTCTTTTGGGGTAGCCTGACCAAGCAATTCTTGACACTTACCTATCTGTGCTTGAACTATAGCCAAGAATTCCTGCTTTTCTGGTACGTCTTCTTCATTTGAGTTAAGAAGAGTGGCTTCATCGGCCAAAAGCTGAGTGAGTTCAGAACTTAATTCTGTTCGTGGATTAACTACAGCCTGTTTAAATTTATTTTCCAGTTCGCCGATTTGTGCACGGTAGGCGTAAGTAAGCGCATCACAGTGATTTTTAACCTGAGTAATAAGAAAAACTGGTTCAGACCAGAGCCTTTGGATGTCTTGTTCTAGTTTTGCTTTGGCTTTAGCACTTGCGAGCTTAAATTTCTTTTTGTCTCTCCGAGCCTCCCCGAGAGGCAGACCTAAAAAAACACACAAGAACCCAATAACGCTTGAGCAGAGCCAGGGCAGAAAAAGTCCCCATGGGGTTAATTTTTCCATAACTAGTCCTGGAATCAAACCAAGAACTAAAGCCATTAGAATAAAAAGAAAGCAAGCAAGACTGCATGCCCAACCGTCTACTATCTCATCGAGCTCCCAAAATTTTACAACACTTCGTCTAAGCTTTTGCAAAAAAGGTAATGCTTCAATTTCCTCTAAAGATTTAAACCGAGCAAATGCTTCTTCACGCCATTGGCCAATAATCCTCGCTGGAATTTTTCCCATGGTTTGCGGTACCATAACCAAACTTTCTAGCCTATCGAGTGCCTGCTGTTGATCGCTTATCCCTTGTTCTAGGAGCTGTAACTCATCTTGCAGTACCTGAGTTTGACTCATATTTTTCCCTCCCCTTTTTATTGTTTTAGCAACTTCTATAACTGCCTAAGATACCAGATCATGTTCTTACTGTCAACACATATAGGCTCAATTAAAGCAGTCCCAGAAAATCTAAACCCAAATACCCGGTGCCTATATCTGTAAGTTGCCCACTTTGCAAGTGTCTACGAAACAAGGCTAACTCCATGAGTTGTGCTTGTGTAAACTCGTACTCATCGTTTTTAATTTCTGCAACTTTGACACAATTTCTAGCTACAAAATTGTACCGTACTAATGTATCGTAGGCAGCGTGCAAACTAGGCCCTACAAATTGCAGGTCCCCCGCAAAGCCAGTTTCTTCTAATAGCTCTCTTGCTGCAGCTTGTTGTGGGGTTTCATCTTTTTCTACTCCCCCACCAGGCAGCTCTAATAGCACTTGCTCAGGGCCAGCTCTAAACTGCTTTGCTAAAATCACGTTATGGTCTGGTGTTAAAGCCAGAATACAAACGACTGCGCCATTATACACGCAGTCGTATTCTGCAACTTGACCATTAGGCAGTTCAAACTCTTTTTTTATAATATTACGGTAGCCTGCTTTATAGAGTGTTTCTTTTCTCTTTTTCCATTCTAAATTCATAGTCTGGCTTTTTAATTAGTAGCCTCGTGTTAGCTCGTCTTCAATTATTTCTCTGTGCATCTTCTTTGTTGCTCCAATTGCGCGATTAACTCTGTTAGTATCTGGTTGTAAGTCTTCTCTAACTTGCTCGTGTAAGCGCAGTTTTAGCTCTTGCACTAAAACATCTGAATACTCATGCACTTCATGGAGTCTCGAGTTTTTGTCTAAAACTTTTAGCGTCTTCGTGATTAAACCAGGGCGATCATTGGTTATCTGATATGCTATTTCTGTTAATGGATTTTTCCAGTGGTACCAATATTCCATTGTGCCAAAAAGCTTACCCATTTTTTCGTCTGAGTTTAGCTCACGTGGAGGTAGCCCTAATATTTTTCCGTAAAATTGTTCAATTGCTGCAAGCCCTTCTGGCGAATAATATCGATAGCCTAACTGCCCTTTAGCAACTCTGTCTTTCATTCTAAAATAGCTAAACAAATCTGGCTTCTCTTTTTGTACTACTTCGTAGGCAAACTTAACTGTTTGTCCGTAATATATATTTGGAGTCCAGTTGCTGGGTGGGTCAGCCTCTAGCTGTTTTGCAATTGCCGTAACAATTTCTGGCGCGTAGTGAAGCCTCAGGACTCCCCTAACTGGCTTTTGCGCAGTTGGCTCTTTTAGATTCCTGCCAAACTTAAAAGCCAGCTCATCCACAATTTCGGTGCTTATACCAAACTGCTTAGCTATTCCCCTTGGTGTCATCCACTCCGTAAAGATTCGCTCGGGTTTTTCAATTTTGAAAGCTTCTTCTTGGAAACCAGTTCTAAATGTATCCATAGCTTAAGTATACACTGTGTCTAAGATTGCCTTTAATGTTTGACAATTTTAGATAAGTATTTTATATTATGGGATTATATTTCCGTTTTAATGACCTACTATCGAACATACGGAGGATACAACATGAGTGTAAGCGTAACCCAAGAAGTGGAGTTTTTTAAAGTTCCTATAGACTTAGGGCATGAACTATTCATTGCCCACGTAAATCATGTATTTAGAGAATCGCCTGAGACAATAGAAAAAGCAATGCAAGAATGAACAGATTCTACAGTTGCTGCAGAATTTCGGCGAACTATCGAAAGACAAATTTACGGAATTCTAGCACAGTTGGCTCGTAGACCAGACCAACGGCGCACAGATTTATCTATGCTTGAGAACCTTGCCTGGAGATTCCCCGCATATATGGGCCTTTTCGATCCGAGTGAAGAAATCCCAGCTCCTGCAAAAGAGTTAACTGGTAAACTTATTACCAGCTTGATTGAATGGCTACAAAGTATAGGTGGACACCACGAAGCAGGTTGGGGCACAATAGACTTGGTTGATAACGATATTGTTCTGGAACACACACTTGACTGGCAAGGCAATAAGAAAACTGAGCCTAACCCAGTAGCGGCAACTGCAAAACGTGCGACCAGCTACGTGCGAAGAAATTTTGCAAACTGTCCCAATCACCCATCTCTTACTCTACAAGATTTTCATGCATCAAATTGCAAAACGCTTTGGGTGAACGAAGCCGAAGAACTCGCATGGGGGTACGACGAAGCCAGGAGTGGAATGGGAGGCATACCATTTTCTTGGGCGCAGGAGTTGATAAAAATTGGTAAGTATAAAAAAGACGCAACACTAGTAGATCACGACGGAACAGAAACGTGGGTGATAAATTCTAGCTACTAAGCCTTACTTACAAGCAATATCCCGAAGTCACTTAGACTTCGGGATATTTTACTTACTTATTTTATCTAAAAATGCGTTTGTCCAATTCTCATATCCAACATTGCTTGGATGAAAGTAGTCAAAAGAATAGGTCACGCTTCTATCTGGATATTGATTCCAGCCAAAGTCATGAATGTTTACAAATTTTACCCGGTCAGTTTCCATTTTTAACAACTCTGGATTTATTTTGCTTGTCCTATATTCTAAAAATTGTATATACCAATTCGGCAGCAAAGATGCGCCATAAAAATTAGGTATATCTGTAATATATACTTTCGCGTGAGTCTCTTTAGTTAACCGAGAAAGTATTTCTGTATAGTGTTCTTTAATTGTACCTGCCCCAATAAGGTGCGTTGCATCGTTTGCGCCAATGGAAACAGTAACCACATCTGGATTAAAATTAATTATCTGCGAAAGTTGGTTATTTAAAACATCACCAGTCTTTGCACCTATTACACCTACGTTTTTATATTCTACGCTATACGTTTTGCTTAACCTTTCTGCAACTTTATAGGTATAAGTTTTTTCTACTGCACTTGCTCCAACGCCTACTGCTGTACTATCCCCTGCTGCAATATACTTTAGAGTAGGGCCAAAGCCTTCTCTGAAACCTGTTTGAAGAATTGCCGGATTTTTATTGTGGCTTGAAATATATAGTATCCGGCCATACACAAAAGCAACATACAAAATTAAAATAACAACCCCATATAAAATATATTTCATGGATTTATTTTCTATCCTTTAACAGAGCCGCAAACGGATTATTAAAAGAAGCTGCGGGCTGAGATACAGTGTTATTTGATTTCTTTTTCTTAGATTGCTGACCACTCAACTCAGGAGGCACTGTTTCTGATATGGCATACTGCCTTAAGTTAGGAGTTATTGTATCTATATCTACTCCGAGCTCTTTAAGTATCTTTACCAAGCTTACATTGGTTACAGAATCATGGCTTTTATGCACAAACCACATATGTCTTCTTTGAATCATGCCGTAAGAGGGTTTAAACCCTTGAGGAAACTCCTTTGCACTACTTAAGAAAAACCTATGCTCACCTGGATCCCAAAGTAAGTACGCATCATACTTACTATGCCGGGCTGCGGGATACCCAATAGGCACGATTCGCTTAGACCAATTACCAGACTGGATTGCAAATACAGGATCAATTAAAATTTTACCAATAAGTGGGCTGGTGCATTCAAAGCCTTTATTTTTTAAGGTTTCAACACCAGCAACGGACTGCTCTACTTGAGCCTTAGTAGATTTACTCTGACTTTCTAGACCTAGTTCTTTTATTTCATCCACACTTAAAATATCATATGCATCTTTGTTCCACTCAGTTAGCTTACGAAATACACTAAGTAGTTGGTGCATGTCTAATTGGCGAACGAGCATGGCAGGCATTACGTGCCCTTGGTCAAAGTGTAAAAACTCTCGTGGCTCTATTTTATTATCTTCTTTAGTTATAAAGTCTACTAAACGCAGTAAGGGTTCACGAAGTGCCTGTCCTTGTTCATCTGTTTCTGGTATCCAGCCAACAGAGTCAAAGGTTTTAAAAAGTATTTCAGCTGCGCTTGTGTTATTGGGAACTTCTGCACCATGATGATCTACTATTAAAGTTTTTGTTTCTGGATTATAATCTACGCCAAACCCGCCGCCAGTGTCCCAATGAAAACCGCCTTCGCTTTTCTCCCCCGCGCGCACAGCTACAACATCTGCAGGAGTTTTTAGGTTAGTAAAGCCAGCAGAAAACACTACCAGCTGACCCACTTTACTATCTAAGTCCTGCGTACTAGGAACATCTATACCTGATTCATTCTTTTTATACGCAAAAGATGTGACAAAATCCTTCCGCTGCGCCATAAGTTGAGTAATAAACTGATGTTCGCTCTTATTAGTTACATCTTCTGTGTATTTGTCTTTTAAACGTCCTATTAAAACTTCGCGATCAGTTTCTGTAAGACCAGTTGTTTCGCTTTCAATCAGTTCCAAGTTGTCTTGTACAAACTGGTCTCGTTCTGCTTTGTCAAAAGGGACATTAAGCGAATCTAAAGTAAAACTATCTGAATGTTCTACTAACTTTGCCAAAAACCAAGAAAAGAGCTTACGGGTCTGATTTTTTTGTTCTTGTTCGGCTTGTGTAAACCGCTCAAGGTTTTGATTTGCAGGAAATATTTCGGATTTGGGATAGTAGTCTGTTGGTTTCATAAATGTTATTTAATACATTCAGCATACCAAGAAAGTCTTTGTTTGTCCGCTCTTGCCTCGGGCAAAGCTACAGCGTAAAACCCTGGTATTGTCTAGACTGTTTTTTTTCTCGTTTTGCGCTACAATGACTCTACATCAAGTAACATAAAACAAATATGCAGATATATCAAAAAATGCTTAGAGCACTAACAGTTTTAACACTGGGTAGCCTAAGCATATCACCCGGTTTGAGTCTGGCCCAGAGCCAAAGTCATGCCGATTTTTTCGTGCACAATGTTGTAAGAAAACACGCCACGGAAAAACCTTTTGCCACAGACCACATTATTGTTAAATACAAAGGTGAGCAATCCTTTCGGCTGGAGCCTGTTGGATTGCTGGAAAGTGTTGATGGTGCTGTGTCACGTTTTAAACATAAAAACAATAGAGAAGGCACGGACAACAACCCAGAGGCTGTAGAATATTCAGAACCAGACTATATCGCAGAAGCCACTATGATACCAAATGACCCATACTTTAGCTACCAATGGAATTTTGCTAATAGCAGTAATAAAGGCAGCATTCAAACACCCGCCGCTTGGGACATGAGCACCGGTAGTGGCGTAACAGTGGCGATTATAGACACTGGTGTTGCCTATGAAAATTATTCAGATGCAAAAGGCAGTTATGCCAAAGCCCCCGACTTTGCCAACACTTGTTTTGTACCAGGATATGATTTTGTAAACTTAGACGCGCATCCAAATGATGATAACAGCCACGGCACGCATGTGACTGGCACGGTAGCGCAGTCTACCAACAACAGCACGGGCACTGCTGGCATTGCCTTTAATGCCTGCATTATGCCTATCAAAGTACTTAACAGCGCAGGTTCTGGGACTTACTCTGCAATTGCAAACGGTATTACATACGCCGCTGACCACGGAGCTAAAGTAATAAACATGTCATTAGGCGGATCTAGCCCATCGCAAACTTTGCTAGATGCAATTACCTACGCGTATAACAAAGGTGTAACTATAGTTGCTGCAGCAGGAAATTCTAGTTCGAGTGTGCCAGAATACCCAGCTGGCTACAAACCGTATGTTATTTCTGTTGGCGCTACTCGGTTTGACGAACAGCTGGCTCCGTATTCTAACTTTGGACCAACGGTAGATGTAGTTGCACCAGGTGGCGACACCAGTGTGGACCAAAACGGTGACGACTATGGTGATGGAATTTTGCAGCAAACCTTTAACCCTACAACCAAAAACCCTACTCAATTTGGTTATTACTTTTTCCAAGGTACCTCTATGGCCAGCCCTCACGTAGCGGGCGTTGCTGCGCTTATACTGAGTAAAAATAGTTCAAGCACTCCCGAGCAAGTAAAACAAATTCTTACAAGCACAGCAAAAGATCTAGGGACAGCAGGTAGAGACGATACGTATGGATATGGCTTGGTCAATGCTACTGCTGCTCTTAATTTCACCGGCACAGTAACTCCTCCTCCACCCCCTCCGCCACCTCCACCAACAAACCAGAGTCCAGTAGCAAATGCTGGACCAGATCAAACTGGACGCGTATTCCGCACAGTTACTTTTAATGGCTCTGGTTCCCTTGACCCAGACGGCAGCATAACAAGCTATGTGTGGCAGTTTAGTGACAGCGTTACACAAACTGGAGCAATTGTTTCGCGCGTCTTTTCCAAAAAAGGCACTTATACCGCCACGCTCACTGTAACAGACAACAAAGGCGCAACTGCAAGCGATAGCGCTATTATACAGATCAAGAATTAAACGGTTTTAGTTGTATACTTAAGATTATAAAAAAGTAAAGAAAGTCTTGGTATAATATAAAAATCATACACCTTAACTACAATGTAAGTTTTAGATGTTTACAACATTTTTATGAAAAAACTTTTTGTGTTACTGCCAATTATTTTCTTTATATCCGCTGGTTGCAACACGACCAAGCAGCCTGCTTCGGATAGCTATTCTGCAAACCCAGTAAATCTAAAACAAAACCCCGCTCCAGAAAAAAACCCAACAACGAGTTCAAATCAATATCCAGTTACTCCTGCGGCTACTGGCTTCACTATACTTATTCCGAATAAGCAAGACCAGCAGTGGATACTTGGTACAGAGCATGATATCAAATGGCAAAACATTGGCGATACTCATACCACAAACGTACGCATAAGTTTAAAATCAACACAGTCGGGTGGTTGCACCAACAGTCTGCCGCCTCATTGTTTTGAACCACCCGCATACATAATTGCAGAGTCTGCCCCTAACAGCGGTTCCTACCATTGGCTCGTGCCCAGCAATTTAGACCCAGTCTACACTGGCGACAGTGCCATTATTATTACTACGTATCAAGGCGCTACCCAGCAGCAAACCTACAGCGCTTCTGTGAGTATAGTAAAAAAGTAAACGAGATAATAAAAATCGTCTTCTGTGCAAGACGATTTTTATTCTTTAGTAACAAGCCCTTTTAAAAAGTCGCTCGGTTCTTCTGGAGACGATTCATTTGAAGTATTTGGCTGCACTGGCTTGTGTTCAGACTCCATTACAAGGTAGTCTCTGCAAACCAATTTTGCTCCCCGATTATCATCTGGATCTAACTCCCAACCTAAAAATATTCCAGTCCTCGCAGAAAATGCCTTACGAGCTCGCTCAAAGTGAGTTAAACCTTTTCTACGAATAAGATAATCGTATGTCGCACTTTGGTATTTATACTCACTTTGCTCTAGGCGCCCGGGTTCCTGAGAATCGGCACCAGCCTCGGCAATAGATTGTTCAATGTTTTCGATCATATAGTTTTATAGTATACTAGCATACTCCACTACCTGCTAGAGCAAGGGAAAGCTTACTAGGCTACGGTAGAGTAGTGATATGGCAAAGGAGGAAGAACTATGTCGCAAATATCTGAAGCAGAAGTGTTGGCCTTTTTAAACAAAATAGAATCTGGGGAAGTTACCCTAACATCAAAACACGAACCTCAGGCAGTGTATGCAGGCCACGTTACATACCACGCATCAAATGGTTGGCAGATTGTTATTTTTAACGACTGTAATGAGTGGGACTATATTGACTCCATACTGACTAATGATGGCAGAGAACTAGATTTTGACGAAATCGTAGACTCAATGCCTCAGGTATACGGCTATGAACCTACAAATACAGTTGCCTGGTCTGCATACGGAATTCCCGGTTACTTACAACACTCAGAGGAAACCTGGGAAGGCTTCCAGCCAAGCAGGAGATAGACTTAGAACCAGCGCATTTGGTAATTCCAAATTACAAGTGCACTGGTTTCTTTTTAAGAAAGTTAAAAAAGAGCGTCTGAGCAAGCAAAGACTAGGATTTAACAATTTTTTTAACAATAGAGTCTATAAATAAACGAAAGGCTGGACGTTTTTCTTTTTCGTACATTATTTTTACGCCAAGTAAATGACTCATTGGACAAGTTAAATCTTTTCTCAAAAGCGAAACTTGTGAATCCGAAATTCGGTCAATATACAATCGTCGCAGGTTCCCTGGCCCGTCTTTTTGGTACAGACATACTCCTGAACCGCATTTCTGACAAGAAATTTGCAACAAACGTGAACGCCCGCCCCGTGCTTTTTTATACTTATCATTTCTGAACTTCATACAAAAGATACTCTCGAATTCGAAAATTATTCAAATTGACTGACTATACCCTCAAGTACAAAGGTAACTATTGCTTGGGAAGGTTTGCGTTCAGCTGGCTGGGGTGGAAGGATTCGGACCTTCGATGGAGGATTCAGAGGTCCGCCTCGGCGAGCCGAAGGCGAGACGGGCCACTTGGCTAGTCTTTAACTGGCTGCCCGGGAAGGATTCGGACCTTCGATGGAGGATTCAGAGTCCTCTGCCTTACCACTTGGCTACCGGGCAACCAGTTAAAGACTACTTAACTTTGAAAAAATCTTTTTTAACTCATTCCTACCTTGCTTTGTTTTAAAAAACTTTTCTCTCAGACGTGCTTGTTCTATGGAAGCGAATTCTTCTTTATAAATAAGCTTTAAAGGTCTTCTATGCCGCGTGGCTTGACTCATACCAGCGTTATGCTCTTTTAGTCTTCGACTCAAATCTGTTGTTGAGCCAACATAGGTTCGACGATCTTTTAAGCTAAGAAGTAAGTACACGAAGGGCATATACTTTTGTAGTAGATTGGAGATAAATTTACACTTTAAATTCAAAGTTCCGCTTCGGCGAGACGGGTCCGCCTCGGCGAGCCGAAGGCGAGACGGGCCACTTGGCTACACCCCAATACATGGTTAGACTTATGAAATTATACAATTTTGCGCTTTTTCTCGCAATAGAAAAAGCCTATTCTACGGTTGTAAAATAGGCTTATAAGCTTTTACTCTTGTGCTTGCCACTCAAGCACTTGGCCGGCTAAGAAAGGTACCACGCCACCAATTTCTTCTGGCACCATCCAAGACTTAGTCTCTAAAGTAAGACTGTCCTTATCAGGGCTCAACCCATAAAACACGGGGCCACGGACCGAAGTAAACGCTTCCAGTTGGTCTAAACATCCAAGAACATCAAACTCTCTGGCTAAAACTGACAAAGCCACAGGTGCACTAAACACTCCTGCACAACCCTCAGCACACTCTTTTTGGCCACGTACATGTGGTGCTGTGTCTGAACCAAAAAAGAATTTGGGATTACCACAGGTAGCTGCAAGCAGCAGCGCTTGTCTGTCTTCTGGTCTTTTTGCAATTGGTTTACAAAAATTATGGGGTTGTAATTTACTACCTACTACGTCATCTAACGTAAGACACAAATGATGAGCAGTAATAGTTGCTGCAACTGTGTCGGGCAATCTTCCTACTGCGCTAACTGCTTCGCGAGTAGTTACGTGTTCCAGTACCATTTTAAGCTTTGGGGCGCGCCGGGAAATTTCTTTGAACGTATCCAGAAAAGCTTTCTCTCGGTCTAAACAAAACACTCCAGGCAACTCACCATGAAAACTGGCTATCATACCCACTTCTGCCATTGCCTCCCATACAGGGGTAAGGGCAAAGTAGTCTACAACTCCGTTCTCAGAGTTAGTGGTCATGCCTTTTGAATACACCTTACCAGCAATTACTCCCATAGCCCGTGCAGCAATTATGATACGCGGTGTGGTTTGAGGAGTAATTTGAATACTCATTAGCGGAGTAAAATTATTACAGCCTAACTCACGCGAGGTACTAATAATACGTTGTTTATATTCCAGCGCATTCGTACCTGTTAAAATAGGTTCACTCGTATTAGGCATAATTAGAGCCCGAGAAAAATACCGAGCTGTGTATGGCAAGAGAAGCTTTAACATATCACCTTCTCTAAAGTGCACATGAAAGTCAGCCGGCCGCCTGATTACAATTTTTTTAAGACCAGGTAATACTACTTTAGATATCATGTACTATTCCTCCTTTGAAATGAGCGTAGTATTTATTTGCTGGCAATACCTAACGGAACAATTATTGCAACAAAATGGGAAAGAGGGGCTGTGGTATTAGGCATTACACCCAGAGCGCTGTTCCTTCTAGCAACTCGGTATACTCGGTGAGGATTCTACTAAATACCACACCTGGTGCTTCATTCATTAACGCAGTAACTACTTGCACAGCATTTGCTCCAGCATCTAAAAACTCAATTACATCTTGCCCGGATCTAACTCCACCAACGCCAATAATCGAAATCTCACTAGGGAGGAGACTTCGAAACTGCTCTACCTGCCCCAAAGCAATTGGCTTTATTCCAGCCCCACTTAAACCAGCACGCCCAGAAGCCGGGGTTATAAGTCGTTTACCTCGAGCTTTCCAGGCAAACGCGTTAGGAAAAGTATTCATAGTTACTACTGCAGAAACACATCCAGACTCTGCTACAACACTTGCTACTTCGGCAAGCAGGAATGGATCCGAGTAAGGTGAAAGTTTCACTGCTATTGTAGCGCGCTGGCTTACTACTTTTTTTGTTGCTCCTAGAATACGGGCGATTAACTCTGGATTAAATGAAACAATCCGGTGTTGTGCAGTACCGTGCCAGATATTAGGGCAGCCAAAGTTAAACTCAACCATGCTTGCACCAGAGTGTGCAGCTAAAACAGCCAGCTCTATATATTCTTCTAAGCTAAAACCTGCAACACTTACAATAAGCGGTTTATTCTCGACACCGGCTACGTGGGCAAAATTAGACAAATTACGTTCATAATACTCTTTGCCCGGGTTTGGGATACCCAAAGAATTTAAGGCACTTCCATTTGGTGTTCCCTCATTATTACAAAGGAACTCAAATACATTGCCCGAATTTCCCGTCCGCGGAAGCACCGTAATAGAACCAACCACAATAGCTGCACTTGCAGATCTTGCTAAATCGTTTACGTGAGTTCTATCTTTTGCCCATCCTGCTCCATTCATTACGGGACTTTCTAAAACTAACGAACCAACTTGCGTATGCAAATCCATATAAATTCCTCCTAAATGTATGCCAATGTACTTTTTCTGGCTTAAATGTAACAAGAAATTATCTCTTAAACAAGAGTATTTTCCCCTTACGTTAAATAGTCAGGAGCTTCGCAACACTTCCATCGGTGTTTGATAGTTAATTCCCATGTGCAATCTCTCTGTATTGTAATACGGTAAATAGCTTTTTATGGCTTTCTGAAAAGCTTTAACATTTTGCGAAGCGTAATCT
>OBEQ011259741.1_pt1 | contig 33061 bp, 28 predicted proteins | sample 1670901 | NCBI WGS metagenome assembly OBEQ01 (sample SAMEA104232315, study PRJEB22302) | groundwater metagenome | biome: forest; feature: aquifer; material: groundwater | place: USA | collected 2011-08-07 | depth 5.4 m | reverse complement strand
TTTTAAGGGGAAACATCTGGAGGCGTGTGCCTTGGGCAAGGAGGATCTTATCCTTCTCAAGTGCTTTGCAGGTCGGGAAAAGGACATTCCCCATCTGCGGGCATTAATCCGGAAAAAACCCTTCCTCAAGATCGTCGATGATCGCTTCCAGGAACTGGTCCAAAAAAACGTCCCGGGGGCTCAAAAGGCCTGGGACTTCTTCAGCGACCTCTGTGGAGAGATGGGGGTGGACGTTTGATGATCCTTCCCCTCCATCAGGGCGAATCCGCGCGGCTTTACTGGGAACTGGGCCGTCGCGGCGCCCCGAGCACCGGAGAGAAGCGCCGATGGAAGTACGGGAACCTTTCCGAAGAAGAACTGTTGACTCTTGCCGTCCTTCAAACGCGCTATGACCCACGACTCATGGCGATTTTGGTCGATCTCTTCCGAACACCGCAAACGAATCTCCATCCCATCCAATTCAAAGAACGATTGAGAGAGGTCGAGGCCCTCCCGATTGTCGCGGTCTTAGGCGAATTTGTCTTGGAGGCGGCCGTCCCGGTGCAGGTGAAAGAGTTTTTTCGGTTTCTGACAAGCGGCGTCCGACCAGTCCCAACCCAACTCTTTTATCGTGGAATCTATCCCCTGGGGAGCAAAAAGATGGAGGAGGCGGCGATCAAACCGCTCTGGGGTTTTAAAAAATGGGGATTCCTGGCGGCCGACCCTCCCCTTCTTAAGGAGGACGCCGGTCATCCGTACCTCTACGATGCGACGAGCCGCTTCCAGATCTTGCGGGAGTTAACCTCTCAAAAACCAAGGTTTCGACTTCGAGACTACCAAGCCGCCGTCCGTTTTTCGATCAGCCGTCAGCAGGCCCTCAAAGACCTCCGCTCCCTGCCCTGGATCAAAAAGAGCGGGCTGGGAAAGGGAACTCTGTGGAAATGTCAAAGGCTGTAAAAAAACCGGCCCCACTCGCAGAGAGAACGGACCGATCAACTCAAGGCTTGAGCTTCCTTCAGATGCGTGATTTCTTCGTCGTGGTGGTCTAATCGGACGCCGATCTTGTCGATCTTTCCCGAGAGCTCCTGCTTGAGTTCAGCGATGTCTCGTTTGAGTTCGGTTCGGACCCCCTCGATCTTCGTCTCCAGATGGCTCTGAGTCATCTTCAATGCGGTTCGGGTATCTTCAATGCCCTGTTTGAGCTCGGCATTGGATTCTCGGATCCGGTGCTCCAGTTGACTCCGACTGATATCGACCGCCTCAGCCAGCAACTGGAACTCCCCCCGGATCCCCTCGAGCATCACCCCCGCATAATGGGCAGGAGAGTCGACATCGACCTTGGATCCCTTCTTTTCCAAATTTTTTGGACCTTTTTTAGGCATGAGGAGTCCTCGTCTACCTCCGGATCGGTCTGCGATCAAGAAAAAACCAGGATAGAAAAAACTTGCACTTGCTGTCTTCCACCGTCCCATCGATCGTCATCTCGAAGCTGGTCTGAGAATAGCTTCCTACGAGGTTAGAGTACAATTGGAGTGCCGAAAGGGTGGAAGGAGAAAAAATCTGTAAATTTTCTATTAAAACTTGTCAATCTTTACAGTCCCGGCTATATCTCTCGCATGCCCTCTCTGATTCTTTTCTACAAAGGAGAACCGATCCTTCGGGAGAACCTCGTTTCTTCCCTCACGATCGGAAGCAGCGAGGACAACGATATCTGTCTTCTCGACTCGGTGACCCCCCATCACGCCCGTATTGAAATCACAGAGAAAGGGACCTTTTTGGTCACCCAGGAAGGCCAGCTCTTCGTCAACGGCGAACGGATCGCCGGCTCGCGTCCGCTCAAACCGGGGGATCTTTTTGACCTCGGGGCCTATCGGGTCCACCTGATCGAATCGAGCGCCCCGGAGGCCTTTTGGAAAAAGACCGACAAGACACTGACGGTGAGCCTTCAGGGGAAGGAAAAGGGAGGGGCGATCCCGGTGATCCATTTCCTTGACCCTCTCCAAAAGAAATTTCGCAAACCCCATCTCTCGATCGGTCGATCTCCCGCCTGCGATCTGGTGATCCACAATTCCTACGTCTCTTCAGAACATGCGGAACTTTTTGTTCGAGACGGAACCTATTATCTGCGGGATCTTCACAGCCGTAACGGGACCTTCGTGAACGATTACCGAGTGACTGAGCGACCCCTCCCGCGGAACGGGACGATCCGGCTCGGTCGATGGAGTGTCCCCTATGAAATTGAGACCTCACCGGTTGAAGGCCTCAAGGATATCGAGGGGATCTCCCTCCCTCCCCTCACCTCGGGGGCTCAAAGAAGGATGATCGTCGGCCAATCGGCCCCTTTTACGAAGCTGATGCAAAAACTGAAAAAGGTCGCCCCGACCGATGATTCGGTCCTTCTCCTCGGGGAAACCGGTGTCGGAAAGGATCTTCTCGCCCAGTATCTTCACTCCGAACATCCCAAGAGACGATCGCGTCCCTTTGTCGCGGTGAATTGCGCCACGATTCCGGCGACCCTTGCCGACAGCCAGCTCTTCGGTCATATGAGAGGGGCCTTCACCGGGGCGGTCACCGATCAAAAAGGTTATTTTGAACAGGCCCATGGAGGGACCCTGTTTCTCGATGAAATCGGCGACCTCCCCTTGGAGAGCCAAGCGCGCCTGCTTCGTATCATCGAGGACGGAATCATCCGGCCGATCGGGGCCACTCGGGACCTGAAGGTCGACGTGCGGGTCATTTTAGCGACGAATCGAAATCTGGATACCTCCCGACATGAAGGGACCTTCCGAGAGGACCTCTATCAACGATTCGACTGGATCTTTCACATTCCCTCTCTGAAGGAAAGGCGTGACGACATCCCGCTCCTCCTTCGTTACTTCCTCTCGCAACATTCACCCGAGCCTCTCACCCTCCACCCCGACCTCGACAGCGCCCTCCAATCTTCCCCGTGGCCCGGAAATATCCGGCAGTTACATCGCGCGGTCCGACGGGCGATCACGCTGGCACTGGCCCGCGGTTCCAGCACCTTGGAACCGGAAGATTTCCCGGAAGATTTCAAGAATGAAAACGAAAAAGGAAACCCCTCCACCCGAGAAATCCGACAATCCAAACGCCGGAAGCTGGCCCAAACACTCAAAAGTTGTGACGGAAATATCTCCAAGACGGCCCGAGAGCTGGGCGTCTCACGCGTCACGATTCATAATTGGATCCGAGAGAGGTAAGTCCCCCCGCTTAGAAGGCATAGCCGAAGGCAAAATGAAGCCGGCCGAACGGTTCTTCTGTTGAGACTCCGTTGATGACATGCGAAGTCCGGTCGAGTTTGACCCCGTAATCAAGCCGGATCGGGCCGACCGGAGTGATGTACCGAAGACCTCCCCCCGCCGAATGGCGAATCGACTCCAAACCGAAATCGGAAAAATTCTGACTGACGCTGCCGTGGTCGACAAAGAGGGCCAGCTTCAACTCTTTGAAGAGTCGGACCTGTAATTCCGTTGTGGCCGCCAGGAGAACTTGTCCGCCGAGAGGCCGCCCATCCGCACCGATCGGTCCCAGACTGTCCTCATCAAATCCCCGAACGGAATAATCGCCTCCGAGAAAGAATCTCTGGTCACGCGTTAAGGCCCCCGCTCCAATGACCTTGATCCCCTCGGATCGGACAAAGTTTAAAAAGGTGACCCGATTCCCGAACTCAAAATATTTCGCCGCGTAACCCTTGAGAGCGATAAAATCGACGCTGGAAGCGAAGATCTTATTAGAAAGATCCACTCCCGCGAAGGTCACGTACCCCTTCTTGGGATCGGAAAAAGAATCTCGTTTATCGAGGTTGACCGAAAAGGAAAATTTGGAGATCGTGTGATCCTGTTCTTGGGCCCCCGTCGCATCGAGCACATTGGAAAAGAGGGTTCGTGTCAGCGCATAGCGACTGAGAAACGTCACCTGCGGCGTAAACTCTTTTAAGAAAGAAAGAGAGGTCCCCGCATCGGTCGTCGTAAAGGCGGGGCGATCTTCCCTCTTCACCAGGGCGCCTAAAGACGCTTCAAGGCGATGCCCGAGAAAAAAAGGATCCTTGAGAATCGACTCGCCGCTTTGGATGTCGCGTCCCCCCGTCAGCTTTAGTATCCCGCTCTTGGTGGTCCCGAAGAGATTGAGGTGACTTAAGGTGTAATTTCCCGTAAAAAAATTGTCGGTGGCATAGGTAACGCCGAAATCCATGAGGACTTTTCGATTTTCCTCAAGTTCCACCAGGAGGTGAACCACCGGCTCCTTTTCCGCCAGGCCGATCGTCTCGATATGGGCGCTCCGGAAGGCGGCGGTCTTCCGGAGGGCGCTCTCGCTCTCCACGATTTTTTTGTAGCTGAAAGGATCTCCCTTCTTGATGAAAAGGGCCCGTTCGACCGCCTTGGAAGTGGTCCGCTCATTTCCAACCGTGAGGATCTCCCCGATTCGAACGAAGAGACCTTCACGAATATGATAGACAAGGGAAAAATTTTCTCCCGTTTTTTGAAGCTCGGTCCGAATCTCCGCATAGGGAAAACCGTGGTTGGAGTAAGCAAGGGTCATCTCCTGTTTGTCATCCTCGATTTTTGCAAGACTCACGGGATCGCCGGGACCGGCGGTCAGCAATCCCTTGAAGAATCGCGATGGGAGATGTTCGTTGCCGGTGAAAAGGACCTCCCCGATCCGAGAGATCTCCCCCTCCTCCACCTTGAAAGTAACTTGGACCTTGTCTCGAAATTGATTGAAGGAAGTGTCAACTCCCAAGGCCCGCCCCTCAAGCGCCCCGTAGTTTTTCAAGATCTGGGGGAGGACTTTTTCATCTTCTTCCACCGTCTTGGGTCGGTAGTAACCTTTTTGAAAAAGGGTATTTTCCTGGGTGAACAGTTCCTTCTTAATCTTCTGCTCGGAGATCTCATGATTTCCGTCGATCGTGACCTTCTTGACCCTTGTCTGGGGTCCTTCGTCGATCAAAAATCGGATCCGGAGGTGATCCGCATCGATCTCCTTTTTTTCGACCGTGGCGGTCGTTTCTTGAAATCCAAGACTCCGGTAGTAAACCTTGATTTCGTTGACCGACTCTTCGATCTCGTAGTTCCCGTAGCCACCGTCGGTGAAGAGAGGCAGAATCTTTTTGAATGTCCTTTTGGAAACCCGATGATTTCCGTCGAAGACAACCGTCACTTTTTTCCCTTCGGTGATTTCAAGGGTCGGACGGAGCATTTTTGTCGCCGGATCTTGTCCCAAGTCTTTGAGACGCACGCGGGCCTTGAGATAGCCTTTTTTCTGATAGTCTTTCCGGATCTTTTCCAGCTTCCTTCGGAAACGTCCCTGCTCGTAGTGACGTAAGGGATTCAACTGCGAAACAAAGTACCCATCAGGAAAGACCGTATTGCCTAAGACAGTCACCTTTCCCAACCGATAAGGACTCCCTTTCCGGATCCGATAGATAAGATCGACGGTCCCCTTTTCCTGGTTAAAAACGGTGTCGAGATCGACTTCCGTCCCTTCAAAACCTTTTCTCAGATAAAAATCTTCCAGTCGCTTTTTCTGTTCGGAGGCAAGGTTTGGATCATAAAGATCGCTCGTATGCAGCGTAATCACCCGACGGAGACGGGTGCTGAGAAAGGGATAACCTCCATCAAGGTTGATACCGCTCACCAAAGAACCTTCTTGAACGACAAACTTGAGATGGACTCCTTTTGCGGTTAGTCCTACTTGAGCATCGACCTTCTCAAAGCGACCCCATTTTTTGAGATAGGAGATCGCCTGTTCGACACGAGTGGGATCGTAAAGGTCTCCGACGTGAATCGGCAGGACCTGCTTGATCTGCTCGATGGAGACATGCGTCCCGTTTTGGATTTCGATCGAAGTGATACGAGACTGGGCCCACACATTGGATCCGACCAGAAGAAGAAGAAAAATAAAATATTTTTTCATTTAATAAAGACGGAAACGGAAAGAGACGTTAAATTGATATCTTGGCTCCTGTCCGGCTTCCTGGCTGCGAAACCCTTTCAGAAGGATGTTGTCTGTCAAGTAATAGTTCGCCTGGAGGGAACGATCGGCGGTCTGAGGCGCAACATCACTGCGAAATTCGAGGCTGAAGCGGTCGGTGAGATTTTTTCCGACCGAGAGAACCGAAAGAGTCCCCTTCTCCGAGGCCTCGAGTCGCAAGATATCAAGTCCAGTCCGCCGCGAAAGGGGGGCGATGGCGGTGGAGATCTCTTCGGCAATCAGCCCCTTGCTCAGCAGAGACCTTTGCGTATCGCCAATCTGCCGGATCTCTTCTTGGGTCTTCCCGACGGCAAGGAGGGACAGGATATTGGCGCGCGATTGGGGCGGCGAACTGATCAGGTCAACCTGCAGGTTTGAGAGATACCCCTTGATCTCCACAAAGAGGGTGGTCTCACGCTCCGGGATCTCATGGAAGGCCATGAAGGTGAGGTAAGGCTCTTCGCGAAAGGGCAGATATTCCAGCCGACCTTCGGTCAGAATGAAATCTTCCCCCAAGTAATGAAAACTCCCCTCCGGCGACGCCACGAGAAAGCCTGTGATTCGGGGATGACCGTAGGTTCCCTGCACCCGAAGATCACTCCTGAGCAAAAGTGTGGCGATATTGTTCTTGACCCTCAAATCCCCCGAGTTCTTGATGACAAGGTCGAGCTGCGTCTCGTTAATCTTTTTTTCCCAAGGGGCCGGCTCACCTGATTCCTCAAAAGGCCTCAAGACGAGTTCTCTGACCTCAAAATTTTTGGTGTAAAGACCGTCGACGATGTCGATGCGTCCCGCCAGGCGGGGTGAAGGGAGTGCCCCACGCAGAGAAACATCGGCGTCAAAGTCGATTTTGAAGCGATTCGTTCGAAAAAGGGTCAGATTTTCCCCTTTCAAGACCAATTGAAATTCTTGGGCCCGCCAGTGAGAGAGTGTGAGGCTTCCTCCCGCTTGAAAGGTCCCATCACCCAGAAGTCCGGTGATCTTTGAAAAAATTTGGTTGCCGTCAATCCGCAAGTCCCCTTCCAGATTCGAGATCGTTTGGGGAAATCCTCGAATCCCTATCTCGTTTTGATGAAAGTGAACCACCCCTCGAACGATCGGCTCCCTCAAGGGCCCTGAGGCGGCAAGGTCGACCTGAGCGATCCCCTGTCCTTCATGAAAAATAGAGGGAACGGCCAAAAGCGACTCGAGGTTGAGGCCTCCTCGGAGATGGGCATCGATCGATCCCCCCGGGGTAAAATTCCCCGCCCCTTCCAGGAGCGACCCGTCACGCCGGATTTGGAGCGAGTCGATCCGGACGAGACGCGATTCCTTTCGGTAAGAGCCCCGGAAGCCAATCCCCTCGGAGGGAGTTCCCCGAAAGGTCATCAACGGCCCGCTCGCATCGATCTCAACGGGGCCGGGCCACTCGGCAGGACCGAAGGGGGAAAGTTGAAAACGGTTCTTCGAAAAGAGGATCTGACCCCCCGGTCGAAAAGTGACATCACTTTCCAGAAAAGGAACCTCCCCGAAAGGAAATCGTCCGTCGGTGATCTTCCCGTGCCCCGTCCCTTCGACCGAGTTCTCCTGGGTGCCGCGAAGATTCAAAATCCCGTCGAGTTTGCCGGAGGCCCCGAGGGTCGGAAGGAGATCGGCCAACGAAGAGCCGTCGAATCGAAGCTCAAGATTCTTCAACATCCCTTGAAGCCTCTCCGGCCCTCCGGGTTCAGGAAGCTTTTTGAAAACAACTCCACCGATCAGATGGGCCTCGGTTCGTTCGCCACCCGGTTGGATGTCGGCATCGAAATTGAGTTCCGGCCAATGGAGGCTCAATTTTCCAACCGCCCCTCGGGAGGCAAGCCCCCCATTGTGAAAGTCACGAATCTTGGCATCGGCCTCCGCAATCATCTCCGGTAATGTCCCCTTGGCCCGCCCTTCAACCTCTCCAATCCCTTGAGAAGGGTTGAGAACCTTGCTGGTCAGTTTTTGAAAAATGGATTCCAGAGAAACGTTCGTCGCCGTGAACGGGATGTCGTAGGCACGGCGGTCAAGAGAATACTCCCCTTTTCCTTCGAGAAGTCCCTGCCCGAGATGCGCCTGAATCTTTTTAAACCGGATGACCTTTTGATCAAGCCCCCCCTCGGCGGCAAAGCCCAAGACTTCGGGAAGAACGGTCGGGGCCTCGAGGCGCCCCTCGAGGCTGAACGATCCCCTTTGTAAATTTCCATCCCCTTCTCCCTTGAAATCGACGGCGATCTTCGAAGTCTTGACAAAAAACTTCTTGATCTTGAGCCGTTCTTTTTTCACCGCGATCTTCGCCTCGAGCGATTGAAGAATGGGGGCGATCCCCGAGGCATCGGCCAGGCGGACTTCCAGTTCGATCTCACGAAGAAGGTTCGGAGCGACCCTTAAAAAGGCATCCGCCACCCGGAATGTCTTCTCCCCCACCCGAAGATGGAGGTCATGGAGTTGAATTCGATCGAGAATCAAGTTTTGGAGAATGAAGGATCTTTCAAAGGTTTCGAAAAAGGAGAGGAAGAGTTGCGGATTGAGTTTTTTTCCCGTCGGCTGGATCTCAATCACCGGCGAGTCCAACTCAAGGTCGCTGACAATGATCTTTCCCCGCAACAAAGAGAGCGGGCTGAAATTCAGAAAAAGGCGATCGGTGGTGATTTGATATTTTTCCGGGTCCCGGACCGACAAACCGTTGAGAGTGATGGCCCCCCGATAGAGCTGGAGCCTTGATTCCTTCAGATTGATCTCGATTCCCGTCCCTTTTTGAATCGTCTTGAGCAGGGCGCGGTGAAAGAGGGTGCTGTGGAGAACCAGGGTCAGGAGGACCATCACCCCCACCACGATCGAAAGAGAAATGGTCAATCCCTGGGCCCGCCTCCGCATGGCGCATCATGCTCACAATTCGGATAATTTTTTAACTATTTTCTGATGGATACCGCTGAAAGCGCCGTTCGACATAAGGCAGACAATATCTCCGTTTTTCACCTCTTGAGAAATTTTAACGACAATATCGTCAACCATCGGAAGAAATGCGGCCTCTTGACCCCGGGCCTGGATTTCCGCCGCCAGGTACGCGGGATCGAGACGTTCCCCTTCGGGGATCTTTTCGGCCAGATAGACCCCCGCGATGATGATTTTGTCGGCCGAATCGAAGGCCCGGGCGAACTCCTCTTGAAAGACCTTCCGACGCGTGGTGTTCGAGCGCGGCTCAAAGATCGCCCAGAGCCGACCCCGAGGATATTTCGTCCGAATGGCCAAAAGGGTCTCTCGAACGGCGGTCGGATGATGGGCAAAATCGTCGATCACCGTGACGCCGCGGACGGTCGCCAAGATCTCCTGGCGCCTCTTGACCCCTTGAAATTCCAGTAACGCTTCCTGGATCTTTTCAAGGGAAACCCCAAGGTGTTGAAGCACCGCCACCACCGCCAAGAGATTTTTCTGATTGTGCCGCCCCATGAGCGGGCTTTTCAATGACGGAGCTTCCGAAAGATTCTTCGCAATGACACGGCAAGCCGCTTCCTGCACAAGCCGCCGGGCGTTTTCGTTCTCTCCGTCGACAACGATCAGCCCGTCTTTCGGCAGAAGGGCGATCAATTGCCGAAACGACTGAAGCAGATGCTCCAAATCCCGATAGATGTCGGCATGATCGAATTCGACCGCATTGAGAATCAAGATCTGAGGGGCATAATGGAGAAATTTCGGCCCCTTGTCGAAGAAGGCGGTGTCGTACTCGTCCCCTTCCACGACAAAATATTTTCCGGAGCCCACTTGGAAAGAGCGTCCGAAATTTTTGAGCATTCCGCCGACAAAAAATCCCGGCGAAAATCCGAGCCGTTCGAGCATCCAGGAGAGCAAGCCTGCGGTTGTCGTCTTTCCATGCGTTCCCGCGACCACGATCGAAATTCTGTCTTTGAGAAAAAATTGATGCAGCGCCTGAGGCATCGAAAGCATCGGAATCTTGCGTCTCTCAACCTCCCCAACCTCTTCATTATTTTTCGACACGGCATTGCCGACCACCACCAAATCCGGCGTCGCCTTCTCGATATTTTCCGCCCGAAACCCCGAAAAGACCGGAATCTTCAAATCCGCCAACTGATCGCTCATCGGCGGATAAAGCGCATGGTCCGACCCGCTGACCTCAAACCCCTTTTCCTTCAAAAGCCCCGCCAACGACCCCATCCCAGTCCCGCCGATCGCAATGAGGTGAATTTTTCGATTATTTCCCATAGGCCGGAAGAAGATAAAACGTCCTGATTTTTCAAGCAACCAAATTGACTGAGAGACGATAAGGAGATTATCATATGTCCGATTCAATCGTTGAAATACAGAACGGCGCCACCCCCATAGGACCGGTTTCTCCCTTTATTGATGATCCGAAAACCCCGGCAAGATTGGCTGATGTCAAAGAAGAGAAACCGATCAATGAAATAAAAGAACTCGCAAAGCTTCGCTCTTTGCTCGGCGGTACACAAACGGTATCCGAAACCGATGAACCCAAAAGTGACCCCCTGTTGCCCTACTGGGAGGATTCGATTCATCTCGACCTCAGATACAGTCCCGCCTTCGGATTGGGAGGAAAGGTGGAATTCCGCGAACCGGGAGCCTGGCCCGGCTTGGTCGGAGAAACCGGCATCGGACTTTTCTGGTCTCATCTTTTCGAAACGGATGAAAACTCCACTCCGGGAAAGCAAATCGTGGATCGGGACCTCGCTATGATCGAGGCGAGAGTGGAATACACCTTCTTCACTCGTCGCCATTTTTTTGATCTGGGAGTCGAAGGGGCGGCCGGAATCGGAATTCTTTTGGAGAAAGAGGCCGAGGAAAAATCGGCCGGCCCCGGATCACCGACCGTCAGGGAGTCGGACAGCACGATCGACCCCGCAGGCCTTTTAAGATTGGGTGTTACGGCCGAGGCCTATCCGATCCCACAAAGTGGGTTCGGCATTGAAGCCAGTTTCGGGATCGAAATATTCTCCGGTGGGTCGGAGAATTTGGGCATTGAAAAATATTTCATCCTGGGAGTGAACATTCCTTATTAATTAAAAGGTGTCTGTGGCTTCGGACAGCCAAGGTGTCAGTCACTGATCCAGCTCGTTGAATATTAAAGATTTTCTATAATCCGGGGGCAATCAGCTCTTCGTAGATGAGATCATGGATCTTGGGACGAAATTGCTTGATCGATTCGTTTTTCGACGACGGGTGGACGCGGTTGGTGAGCAGGATGATGTGGAAGTCTTTTTCGAGGTCGATCCAGAAGGAGCAGCCTGAATAGCCCAAGTGGCCGACCGTTTGACGGGAAAAATGTTGGCCGGCCTGTGAATCTTCGGACGGTGTGTCCCATCCCAATTTCAGTTTCGCCCGGGGACCGAGCGCCTCCGTCGCCAAACTTTGTGGAATCACGGGATGCCCTTGACGGTATCCTTGACGGATCGCCAGAAGGAACCGATGGAGGTCATCGACCGTGGAAAAAAGCCCGGCGTGACCGGCGACTCCTCCCAAGGCATAGGCATTGTTGTCATGGACCTCCCCTCGGATCAGTTTTTTCCTCCAGACAGAATCTTCCGTCGCCGCAAAACGGCCGGGCGATAATGCCGTTCCGTCGGGAATAAAGAAGGTATTCGTAAGCTCCAACGGTTGAGCGACATGATCGAGAAAGAGGCGATCGAGAGGCCCTCCCCAAAATTCCTCCAAAAGAAAACCCAACAGCATGAATCCGAGGTCGCTGTAAATCCTTTGGAATCCGACCGGCACCTCGAGCGGCTCTTGAAAAATCTTTCCCAAGTAGAACTGGCGACACTCCCGTTTGCCGATCGATTCGGGATGTTCGCGGGCAATCTCCTCATAATAGGGTCTCCAGGCCGGCAGCCCCGAGGTATGCTTGAGGAGATGGCGGATCGTTATCTTTTTTTTGTCGTCACCGTCAAAATCCTTCAAGATCCGCACAACAGGGGACCCCAAGGAGAGCTTTTGGTCCCGTCGCGCCGCAAGCATCAAAGTCGCCGTGGCAACCGGTTTCGTCAATGAGGCGATGTCGAAGAGAGTTTTATCGGTGACCGGTTCCGGCGCGGGAATTAATGTCGCGTTTCCAAAAAATTCACGAGCGAGGATCTCTCCCCTCGATGAGACCAAGAGGGCGGCACCGGGAAAGACATTTTCTGCAATCGCCTTTTGGATCTCTTCCTCAAATCGAGGCATCAAAAAATCCCTTTCTCGATCATCAGCCGCCGCCCCTCAATACGACCGACGCCTCCCAACGGGATATAAAGAGGATCGGAACAGTGGCCGAAACGGAGACCCCAGAGGATCGGACCCTTGAACTTGGAGAATTTTTCTCGAATCACCTTTTCAATTTTTCCCGGAAAGAGGGATTTTCCTCTCTTGAAGGTCCCAAAAACAAGTCCCCGAACCGACCGAAACTTTCCGGCCTGTTCCAATTGCGTCAACATTCGATCGACGGCATATGGTTCTTCATGGGCGTCTTCCAAAAAAAGGATCGATCGGTCCGTCTCGATCTCCCAGGGGGTTCCCAGTGTCGCAACGAGGAGCGACAAGCACCCCCCGATCAATCTCCCTTCGGCCCGACCCGGTCGGAGGATCTTTTTCGCTACGAGGCGCTGCCTCTGTGTCGCAGACCGATCGGTTAGAAGGAGTGCCAGCCGGCGCACGCTCTGCCGAGTCGTCAGATGCGGCGTCACCATCGGGCCGTAAAAGGTCGGAAGCCGATGTCGTTGCCAAAGATAATTCAAAATGACCGTCAGATCGCTTGAACCGACAACCACCTTGGGTGAGAGTCTTCCCTGGAGACGGGGAAGAAGTCTTCCCGAGCCGAAACCGCCTCGGGCAAAAAGGAGGGCACGGGCCTTGCGGTCGGCGAGACAGCGATTCAACTCCCGCGCTCGACGGCGATCATTTCCCGCCAGATAGTCCTGTCGAGAAAAAAGGCCTCTCTCAAATCGGACTCGAAAAGGAATCTTCCGAAGGAGAGCCAGACTTTTCATGAATCGTCGTCGGTCAAAGGGGCCGGCGGGGGCGGCGATTGCGATCAGATCGTTTTTTTTGAGGGGAGAGATTTTCAACGGATTATGAAAAGAGTTTGGAAAGATATTTCAAGACATCCCGGACCGAGACAATCCCGGTAATCTTCCGATCTCTCAAAATAGGGATATGACGGTAGCCCCTCAAGGACATCCGGTTGACGGCGTAAGCCAGGGTATCCTCCGGAGCGAGGGTTTCAGGGGCTGGGGTCATGATCGATCGGACGGAAACTTTTGATGGATTTTGCCCCTCGCTCATGACCTTGCAGACGATGTCCCGTTCGGTCACGATCCCTTCCAGTCGTCCGTCGGCGGTGACCAAGACCGATCCGACCTTGGCCTCGTTCATCATTTTGACAACCTCAAAGACAGTCCTCTCGGGAGCCACGGTCAACGCTTCACGCGGGGGAAGTTTGGCGATCGGGTCGCTCATCAGAACTTTTTCAAGGGGTGTTTTGGGAACAACTCCGTCGAGTGATGCCAAGTTTGCGTGACAGCTCTCACATTCGTCGGTACCTTGAATATTTTTATATCCGCACGAAGGACATTTCATGTGACCGTCCAAGTCTCTCCGGAAAACAAAATCTGTTTCAGATCCCCCTCTCCCATCTTTTCCTTGGCGGCCTTGATCTGATCGTGAAACAACCGATCATAGGTCGGCTTTTCGACGGCTCGAAAGACCCCCAGGGGAACGGGGAATCGGGGAAATTCCATTCGGGAAAGGAGAAAGGCATAAGAGGGATCTTCTCTTGTCTCATCATGGATCACGAGATCTGATTCGCTGATCCCCTTTCCAAGCTCCACCACCTCAAGATCGATCCCCTTGAGACGAATCCCTTTATTTTTTTCCTTACCGAAGATGAGAGGTTTCCCATGCTGCAACACAAGGCTTTGATCCGACCGGGTCTGACGATCGGTCACCTCTTTGAAGGCGTCGTCATTAAAAATGACACAGTTTTGATAAATCTCGACAAAGGCGCTCCCGCGATGGCGCCCGGCCCGTTCCAACGTCGAGGCCAAATGGGTGGTATCGCTGTCGATCGTTCGCGCCACAAAGGTCGCCCCGGCCGAAAGGGCAAAAGAGACCGCATCAATCGGATAATCAATCGATCCCCACGGGGTCGATTTGGTCTTTTTGCCGAATTCGGAGGTCGGAGAGTATTGCCCCTTGGTCAATCCGTAGATCCGATTATTGAAAAGGAGAATCTTCAAATCGACATTGCGGCGCAAGGCGTGGAGGAGATGATTGCCGCCGATCGAAAGCCCATCGCCGTCGCCGGTGACTACCCAGACACTCAACTCGGGACGATACGTCTTGACTCCGGTCGCGATCGCCGGCGCCCTTCCATGGATCGTGTGAAAACCGTAGGTCTCCACATAATAAGGAAGCCGCGCGGCACATCCGATCCCCGAGACAAAGACGTAGTTCTCCCGAGGGATTTTGAGGTCCGCCAAGACCTTCTGGGTTTGAGCCAGGATCGCATAGTCCCCGCAGCCGGGACACCATCGAACCTCCTGATTCGAGACAAAATCCTTTCGCGTCAGTGCTGTTGGGCTTGCTGATGGTTCTTCCACTCTCTCTCCTCCTTGGGTGTCATCATTCGTTTAATCCCCGCGATAATTTCGTTCACATGGAAAGGTTGTCCCTGAACCTTGGAGAGGGTCTTGGCATCCACCAAAAATCGCCCCCTCAAAAGGAGCGATAACTGTCCCAGATTCAGTTCGGGGACAATGATCGTCTCAAAACGGGAAAGGATCTCTTTGAGGTTTTTGGGAAACGGATTGAGATAACGAAGGTGGATGCTGGAAACCGAATGTCCCTCTTTCTGCAATTCCTCGACGGCCGTCGTAATCGCTCCGTAGGTCCCTCCCCAGCCGACCACTAAAATGTCTCCCTTCGGTTTTCCAAAAACGGTCAGTGTGGGAATATCCTCGGCGATGCGGGCGATCTTTTCAGCGCGCAGACGGACCATCAACTCATGATTGCTGGGATCGTAACTGACATTCCCCGTCACGTTTTGCTTTTCCAATCCGCCGATTCGGTGCTCCAAACCCGGAGTCCCGGGAATCCCCCACGGTCGCGCCAGGGTTTTTTCATCACGAAAGTAGGGAGAAAAATTCTTGGGATCGGTCGGATGGCGAATCTCTATTTTGGGAAGTTGGGCGGGATCCGGAATCAGCCACGGCTCCGACCCGTTCGCCAGATAACCGTCCGAAAGATAGATCACCGGCGTCATATACTTGACTGCGATACGAAATGCCTCGATCGCCATGGTAAAACAATCGGAGGGAGAGGAGGGCGCAATGACCGCCACAGGGCTTTCCGAGCTCCTCCCAAAGAGCGCCTGGAGAAGGTCCGCCTGTTCCGTCTTCGTCGGCAGACCGGTGGAAGGACCTCCTCGTTGGACATCAATAATGACCAGAGGGAGCTCCGTCATGACGGCCAGCCCGACCGTCTCCGCCTTCAGGGCCAGACCCGGCCCGCTCGTCCCGGTCAACCCGAGGCCGCCGCAAAAAGAAGCCCCGACGGCAGCCCCGACCGCAGCAATTTCATCCTCGGCCTGGAAGGTCTCGACGCCGAAGTTTTTGTGTTTGGAAAGCTCATGAAGAATATCGGAGGCCGGCGTGATCGGATAACTCGCATAAAAGAGAGGCTTCCCCGCCAACTTTGAAGCGGCGATGAAACCGAGCGCCGTCGCTTCATTGCCCGTAATATTTCGATAAATCCCCGGCGCCAATTTAGCCTTCGGAACCCGATAATGCTTCTTAAAAAGTTCGGTCGTCTCCCCGAAATAGTACCCCGCCTTCAGCGCCTTTTCATTCGCCTCGACGACCTCCGGATTCTTTTTGAACTTTTTCTTGATCCATTCGACCGTCATCTCCACCGGCCGATCGTAGAGCCAAAACATGATCCCCAAGGCAAAAAAGTTTTTGCAACGATCGATCTCTTTTTTGGAAAGGGTCGTCTCCTTCAGGGCGTTGGCATTCAGCGTCGAAATCGGAAGTTTGTAGACTTGATACCTGGAGAGGCCGCCGTCTTCCAGCGGGTTGACGGTATAACCGGCCTTTTTCAGGTTGGAATCGGTAAAGGCGTCTTGATTCACGATCAAGATCCCCCCTTCTTCCAGATCGGCGATATTCGTCTTCAAGGCGGCGGGATTCATCGCAACAAGAACGTCCGGGGCATCCCCGGGAGTCCGAATTCTTCGCGACGAAAAATTGATCTGAAAAGCGGAAACCCCCGGAAGACTGCCGGCCGGGGCCCGAATCTCCGCCGGATAGTCGGGAAGGGTGGAGAGGTCGTTGCCGACCACGGCGGTCGTACTGGTGAACTGCATCCCGGTCAGCTGCATGCCGTCTCCGGAATCCCCGGCAAAACGGATCACCACATCATTGAGTTCTTCGAACTCCTTCATGCACCCTCCTGGGATCTCATGACCTGGTGCGGATTGGGGGGGAGATTGTAGACCTCATGGGGAAAGTGTTCGGCCAGATAACGGATAATATCGCGAACCCCCAAGACCCCTTGCACCTTCCCGTCACCATCGATCAGCGGAAGATGGCGATATTTCCCCTTGTTCATGATCTCGATCGCCTTGGCCACCGAATCCTCAAGGCTCAAGACCTTTGGATTGGGGGTCATCAACTTCTCCACCGGCGTCTCGGGAGAGACCTTTTGTTCAATCACCTTCGTCAAGACATCCCGCTCGGTAAAGATCCCGACGACCTGTTCCCCGTCGAGAACTATCGCATGCCCCTTCTTCTCGTCTCTCATCCGACGAAACACCTCACGGAGCGTTGTCCCCCTCAAGACACAAAGGGGCTTTCTAAGTTTAAGTGACTGAATCTTGTCGCCTTTTAACGATTTTTCTAACTCGGTCATTGTGGCTCAACGGTACTGAAAAAGGGACACCGTGTCAATTTGACACAATTTCTTTTGCATGAGAAGTTGCGGATCAATGCCCCCTCAATCTCTCAAAGTAAAAGTTATTCCAAGAAGGCCACCCACCTTCTTGGAAAAAATTTACCTCATCGAGGTGGTGCGCGGCCTTCTAACGACCCTGAAGCATCTCGTCAAGCATCTCGTAGGGTTCGAAAAGATCAAGACCTTCGAGTATCCGGAAGAACCCAAACCGATCCCGGACGGTTACCGTGCCGAGCACCGTTTGATGGAAAGACCGGACGGAACGGTGCGATGTACGTCTTGCATGCTCTGCGCGACCGCCTGTCCCGCCGAATGTATCGAGATCGTCGCCGAAGAGAATCCCGATTCGAAGATTGAGAAAAATCCAAAAGTTTTTAATATCAATCTCCTCCGCTGCGTCTTCTGCGGCCTCTGCGTCGAAGCCTGTCCGGTCGACGCGATTCGGATGGATACCAAGAAGATCGACATGGCCGGCTACACACGGGAAGAATTTATTCTTGATATCGATTACCTCCTAAAAAATCACCCTAAGGGGATGAGCCCGACTTCGATCGCTCCTTAAAATAAGATGTCTTACACTATTTCCCTCATCACCGGAGACGGCATCGGACCCGAAATCACTCAAGCGACTCGTGAGGTGATCGAGGCAGCGGGGGTTAAGATCGTTTGGGAAGAGGTGTTGGCGGGACAGAAGGCGATCGAACAGGAAGACGACCCGCTCCCTGAAAAAACTCTTCGCTCGATCCGCAAAAATAAGGTCGCCCTGAAAGGCCCCCTCGCCACGCCGATCGCCAAAGGTTTTCCGAGCGTCAATGTCCTCCTGCGAAAAACGCTGCATCTTTATGCCAACGTCCGTCCTGCCAAGAGTCTTGAAGGGATTCGAAGTCTCTTCAAAAATATTGATTTGGTGATTCTTCGGGAAAATACCGAAGACCTCTATTCAGGAATCGAGCATGTCGTCGCGCCGGGGGTCGTTGAGTCGATCAAGGTGATTACCCGGAAGGCGTCTCTCCGAATCTCCGAGTTTGCCTTTCAATACGCAAAGAAGAATCATCGAAAAAAGATCACGGCGATCCACAAAGCGAATATCATGAAGCTCTCCGACGGCCTCTTTCTCGATTGCGCCCGGAAGGTCGCCAAAAAATTTTCCAGGATCGAGTACACCGAGATGATCGTCGACAACGCCTGCATGCAGCTTGTCCTCCATCCCCACCAATTCGATATCCTCTTGCTCGAAAATCTCTACGGCGACATCGTCTCCGACTTAGCCGCAGGCCTCGTCGGAGGCCTGGGCGTCGTCCCCGCCGCCAACATCGGCGAAAAAGGGGCGATCTTCGAAGCGGTCCACGGCACCGCCCCCGATATCGCCGGAAAAAACAAGGCCAACCCGACCGCGCTTATTTTAAGCAGCGCCCTGATGCTTGATTATTTGGGAGAGAAAAAAGCCGCCGACAAGATCCGCCACGCGGTTATCAAGATCTTCAAGAAGGGAACCTCCCTCACCGCCGACCTCGGCGGAAACGCCACCACGACCGAAATGGCCCACGCGATCATTCGGGGGCTGTAGATCTGCCGTTTACACCTCTCGTAGCCCCGTTGAGGAGTTCTTGCAGGAACAGTCCGAGGAAATGAGGGGTTATTTTGTGGAGGTGCCTGATTCGCCTCATTATCGTTGTCTACTTCAGATTTTGTTCAGGGTTTAAATCAACAGAGAAGCACTCAAACCGACAATGAAGGGAACGGTCAGATTGTCGGCCTCCGGAAACGGCAGCGATTCGACGACCGCACCGACAAATCCTAAAAAAATTGCCTGCGGGAGAGGGACGAAGAAAGAAGAGACGAACGTCGCGGAAATGAAGAAGGCGAGACTGCCGATCCAGCTTTTTCCTTTTGAATAGGGGATCTTCTTTTTTCCCCACTTCATCCCAACGAGGGTCGAAGCAACATCGGCGACGAAGAGCTGGGCGAGACCGATCGCGGCGGGGATGATGCCAAAAAGATACGGGGCCACCATCCCGGCCAGCACGAGAAAGATCGGCCCCTTGACCAGTTTCCCCTCCTCACCAACTCGTTTACTTTTTTCCGTCAGCGCCGAAAGGAGCGGAACCCGAATTCCTTTTCGATGAGCCCATTCGACAAGCAGATAACTGGTGAGAAAAATAAGGAGCAAAAAGACGAAAAACTCCCGATTCCAAAAGAGGATCGGAAGAAAAAAAATCCCCGAGAGATGGATCGATTTTCTCCAGATTTCCGTCTGCCATTGATGATTCATACTTTAAAAACGATGCACCAAGGAAATTCCGGTCGAGCCCTCCCCTGTCGTCGGTATCACGAAAAACCGGGGGAACTCCTTCTTGTGAAACTTCGCCGTCCCCAGTCCGAGGAGCGTCCCCAGAAGGGCCCCGGCCAGGACGTCGGAGGCGAAATGTTGGTTCGCATCGATCCGGGAAAGTCCCACCATCGAGGCCAGGGCGTAGCTCGGAATCCCGAAGGCTGGACCATAGAAAACCTCGGTGACGGTCGCCAGGGCAAATGCACCGGAGGTGTGGGCCGAAGGAAATGAGAAATGATCGGAACCGTCCGGACGGGTCCTCTGGGTCGCCAGCTTGAGTCCTAAGGTGAGCGCCATCGTGAGACTCCAGGCCTCCAACATCGTTCCGGCGGTCAGGGTGGCCTTCGGCGCATCGGCCATTTTCGCCCCCACCAGGGCGGCTAACGTCGCCCCCCCTAAAATAAACGGACTCCCGATCGTGCCAAAGACGCTTTTTGATTTTCCGAGCGGGTCTTCGGGATCAAAGGCGGCCTGAATCTCTCGATCCTTCTCATGGAGGGCCGTCGTCGTCACACTTCCAACCGTCAAGAGAAGGAGATGCCACCCATTCCAGAAGGTCTCCTTAAAATCACCCCCGACATGCCGAGGAAGATCGTTAAAGAACCATTTTTCAGCGGTTTGGGATCTCTCTTCCCACGCCGTTGTCTTCAGATCCGTGTCTTCCGCAAAGACACCCGTTGAAACGGTCAAAAATACGGCAACGAGAAATAAAGTGAAGGGTGTTTTCAAGGATTGACGGCACGATGGAGACGATGGAGGACCTTGTCTTTTCCGAGGAGAGAGAGTACCTCGAAAATACCGGCCGAGACGGTGCTCCCGGTGAGCCCGATTCGAAGCGGCTGCGCCACATCCTTGAGCTTGATTCCTTTTTCTTGCACAAACGCCTCGACGACCGACTTGACCGTCGGCACCTCAAAAGATTTCAATCCGGCAAATCGATCTTTCAACTCCTTCAAAAGGACGACCGCCGATTCGTTCAAAAATTTTTCCCTTAACTCCGCCTCAATGGTCATTTCCTCTTTGAGAAAACAATGGAGCGCTTGCCCCAGTTCGATCAAGGTTCGAGACCTTTCCTTGACCAGATGGATCGCCTTGCCAAGGGATTCATCCGGAATGACGGTGATCCCTTCTTTTTCCAGAAAAGGGGTTACAAAGACCGCCAACGTCTTGTCATCGGTATTTTTGAGGTGGTGGGCGTTCAGCCACAAGAGTTTCTCCTGATTGAAGACCCCTCCCGACTTGGCTACCGTTTCCAGGGAAAACTTCTCCAGTAGATCCTGACGGCTGAAGATCTCTTCGTCGCCGTGCGACCATCCGATCCGGGCGAGAAAGTTGATCAACGCCTCGGGGAGGAATCCCATTTCGCGATAGGCAAGTACCGAGGTCGCACCATGCCGTTTGGAAAGCCGGGAGCGGTCCGCGCCTAAGATCAACGGGAGATGGGCGAAAAAAGGGAGGGGAAATCCGAGCGCTTCGTAGAACTGAATCTGGCGCGGGGTGTTGTTCAGGTGGTCGTCGCCGCGGATGATATGGGTGATCCGCATCAGGGCGTCGTCGATCACAACGCAGAGGTTGTAGGTCGGCATCCCGTCGGTGCGTTGGATGACAAGATCATCCAGCTCGGAGTTTTCAAAAATCACTTCTCCCTTGATCAGATCGGGGATCACCGTCGTCCCCTTTTCCTGGGTCAGGAACCGGACGCAAAATTTCTTGTCTTGATTTTGATCGGCCTTCCGGCACCGGGCGTCGTATTTCGGTTTTTCTCCCCGGGCGATCATTCCCTTTTTCCGCTCATCGAGCTCCTCAGGGGTACAAAAACATTTGTAGGCACGCCCGGAGACGATCAGTTTTTCGATAAAGCTTTTGTAAATTTCCAGCCGTTCGACCTGATGAAAAGGACCTTCATCCCAATCGATCCCGAGCCAGGCAAGCCCTTCGAGGATCGAGTGGACGGATTCCTCCGTCGAACGTTCACGGTCGGTATCTTCGATTCTTAAGATGAGACTCCCCTTGCCCTGGCGGGCCAGGAGCCAATTGAAGAGGGCGGTACGGGCGCCGCCGATGTGAAGATGCCCTGTGGGGGAAGGGGCAAAACGAAGACGCGGGGCTTCCATTATTTTTTCACGGGCTCGCGCTTTTCAACAAGATTGGAAATTTTTTGCCCGGTGTGCTGTTCCCGTTTTTGAACCGATCCCTGAAGCCACGGCATCATGGCGCGAAGCTGTTCGCCCACCTTTTCGACAAGGCTTAGGCTCGTCTCTTTGCGACAACGCTCCAAGGTCGGATTGCCGCTCTCGCACTCTTTGATATATTCCTTCGCAAAAGAGCCTGATTGGATTTCCTTCAAGATCTTCTGCATCTCTTTTCGGGTCTCTTCGGTGATGATACGCGGCCCTCGCGAGTAGTCGCCATATTCCGCAGTATTGGAAACGGAGTACCGCATATTCGCCAAACCGCCGTTGTAGATCAGATCGACGATCAGTTTGACCTCATGGAGACATTCAAAATAGGCGACCTCCGGCTGGTACCCCGCCTTCACCAAAGTATCGAATCCCGCCTTCATCAATTCGCTCACCCCGCCGCAGAGGACGCTCTGTTCGCCGAAGAGATCGGTTTCGCATTCTTCCTTGAAAGTTGTTTCAATAACACCGGCGCGCGTTCCGCCGATCCCCTTGGCGTAGGCGAGCCCGATCTGCTTCGCCTTCCCGGTTGCATCCCGATGCACGGCGATCAGGCAAGGAACACCGACCCCTTCTTGGAATTGGGAACGGACCAGATGCCCCGGCCCCTTCGGCGCGATGAGAATCACGTCGAGATCGGGACGCGGAACGATTCTTTTGAAATGAACATTAAATCCGTGGGCTGCGAACAACGCCGCCCCTTTTTTGAGATTTTTTTCCAAATGACCGTCGTAGAGCTTTTTGTGATGTTCGTCGGGGACCACGATCATGACAACATCAGCAATCCGTGCCGCCTCGTCGAGATCGGTCAGGACATGGAGCCCCGCCGCCTTCGCCCGATCGATGCTTTTGCTCCCGGCCTTCAGGGCAACAGCGACAGTGAGACCACTCTCCTTGAGATTTAAGGCATGGGCATGACCTTGGGAACCGTATCCGAAGATGACGATCTTTTTACCTTTCAAAGGGGCGAGACTGGCGTCGCGATCGTAGTAAATAGTGGCCATGGTCAAATTTCCTCCGGAAGGAACCTATAAAAAAGATAAAACCATCCGTCTAGGGAAAAGGTTTAACGGATAGGGAGACGGTCGGGAGAGCCGCTGAAACGGGCAATCTTCTTGATCCGGTTGTTTTCGCCGATAAAGACAACCTTCGGTTTATGGCTCTTGGCCGCTGCTTGGGTCATCGCAGCGAAACTGGTCACGATCACCAGGTCCCCTTTCTTGGCATGGTGGGCCGCAGCCCCATTGATCTGGATGTTTCCGGATCCCTTCGGGGCCGGAATCACATAGGTCTCAAACCGGCTTCCACGGGTCACATTCCAGACATGAACATGTTCGTGATGGACGAGATCGGCCGCCTTCATCAAATCGATATCGATCGAGATACTCCCCTCGTAATGCTTATCGGCCGAGGTCACCCGGGCCCGGTGGATCTTAGATTTCATGATTTGAATATACATAGACTTCATAGAGGCCGTTTAACTTAAAGGTTAGAGGTTGTTTCCGTCAAGACGGGAATGATAGGAGACTTCCCCCATGCTTCAAGACAATGACTTTATGGCAATCGCCCTCGACCTGGCCCGTCTCGGTCTCGGGCGAACCTCGCCGAATCCGGCGGTCGGAGCGGTGATCGTCAAAAAAGGAAAAATCCTCGCGACCGGCTTCCATCAGAAGGCGGGGATGCCGCACGCCGAAGCGGAGGCAATCGGAAAACTTCAATCTTCGAAACTAAAGGGCGCAACCCTTTATCTCAACCTCGAGCCGTGCTGCCACTTTGGACGAACCCCTCCCTGCACCGATGCCATTCTCCAATCCGGGATCCGAGAAGTGGTTATTGGAATGCGCGACCCCGATTCAAAGGTCTCCGGTCGAGGGATTCGGATTCTCAAACAACAGGGCATTCGAGTGCGGGAAGGGATTTTGCGCAAAGAATGCGAGCGCCTCAATGAGGCCTACCTCAAACATCGGAGGACCGGACTCCCTTTTGTCATCCTCAAAGTTGCCGCAACCCTGAACGGAAGGGTGAGACCGCAAAAAGGAAAATGGATCACGGGAAAAGAGGCAAGAAACTACGTCCACATCCTTCGGGATTCTTCCGATGCGATCCTGGTCGGCATCGGAACCGTTTTAAAAGATAATCCCCGATTGACCACCCGAATCGAGGGCGGAAAAGATCCGGTCCGAGTCATTCTCGACAGCTCTCTGCGCCTCTCTTCAAAGGCAAACGTCGTGAAGGTTCGTTCGAACGCGCCTACTTATGTGGCAACGACCAAGCCAGGTAAAAAAGCCGATCAACTGACCCGGGCCGGGGCAAGGATCCTCATCTGCCGAAAAGATCCGCAAGGTCGTGTCAATCTCAAAGATCTTTTAAGACAACTCGCAAACGAGGGGATCCTTTCTCTGATGGTCGAGGGGGGACCGACCGTCCTCTCTTCTTTCATGAAGGCGAAGCTGGCCGACAAGGTCTTTCTCTTTTTGGCCCCCCGTTGTTCGCCCTCTCCTTCCCTCAAAGAGATCGATTTACTCCGAAAGATGTCTCGACTTCAAAATATGACGGTCCGTACGCTTGGGCAGGACCTCCTGGTGGAGGGCAACCTCTAATAGGGGTCTCAACTCCCCATTTTAAATAAAACCGGCTCGAATGTGTCAAAAAACACACTAAAATAACTTTTAATATCAATTGGTTAAACAGATGGCCGACCTCCAAGTGGAGGCACCGAAATTGCTAATAAGTCCCCTTATCATGCGCCCTTTCCGTTCATTCATCTCGCCGATAGTCGTTTTAGGCGCCCTCTTCATCCTCTCTGCAGGGCCTTTCGGATGTGGTGGAGGAGGAGTGACCGGCACCGACAACCAACTCTCCGGCCAGTGGGTCGCTGAAAAATTAAACGCCAACGGAGAGCGAGTCCTCCTCACTTTTAATGCCGAAGCGACCAACCTCGGAAACGGCATCACCAGCAAGGCCGATCACAATGTGCAAGTGACCGCGATCCGCCCTGAAGGAGATACCTACGTTGCCGATCAAGGTTCTTACCTGATCGACGGGAACAACGTCACCTTTCGTCTGAACTCGATCGGAACTTTTGCCGCCCCTTTTACCGTCTCCCCGACCCAGATCACCCTGAAGACCGAGGTCTACCTCAAGGTCCAGGGGTCGCTGAACGGACCCCAGGTGGGCGGACAAATCCAGATTTCACAGGCGGTGGCTGACGAGTCGGTCACGGTAGGATCAGCACCAGCCTTACGAAGTTCAGGTCCCACCTTTGTCCCCGGTGAGATCCTGATTAAGAGTGAAGGATTGAGTTCCCAGTCGGCCCTCTCCCTCGCATCCCCAGGAGTTGATGAGGAGAACGAAGCGCCTTATCAAATCATGAAGGTCAATGTTGAAGAAGCTTCCGCCCTGTCGGTCAACGATCCGGAGACCTCACTCTCCGAATGGGTCGGACAGAAAACCGATTATCTCAACCGTCTCTCTCAGGCCACTGTCGATGAGGTCGAACGCCTCCGGAGCGAGGGAGTCGAGGCTTCGTTGAACGTCATCCTCAAGACCCAATCACTGGCCTCTCCGAACGATTCTTTATTGGGTGATCAATGGAATCTGGAGCTTCTCAATATGACCGATGCCTGGAGCGAGGTCACACCGACCAAAGAGGTCGTCGTGGCGGTCATCGATACCGGAATTGTCGATCATCCCGATCTCGCCGGACATGTCTTGACCCAATACGGCTATGATTTTGTTCATCACGCAATCGAAGGGATCGCCGATCTCTCACTCGACGGTGACGGACCCGACAGCGATCCGACCGACCCCGGAGACCATCAAGACATGGGACTTCCCGGAGGAAGCAGCTGGCATGGAACCCATATCGCAGGAATCATCGCCGCCGGTATCGATAACGGCACCGGCATCGCGGGCATCGGAACGAGCGTGAAGATCCTCCCCCTCCGCGCCATGGGTTTTGACGGAAACGGAACGGTCCACGACGTGGCCCAGGCGATTCGTTATGCGGCAAAACTTCCCAATATCGCCGAATGTACCCCTTTTACCGCGCTAGAGACCGGCGCCCAATCCGGCTCTTACACTTACAATGCGGGGACCTGGACCTGTCACATCGATCCGAATCGACCGAAGGCCGACATCATCAACTTAAGCCTTGGGGCCCCGATGGATGCCCTGTCGGCAACCCCGCTGACCGACGCCATCAATCAGGCCTATGCCGCAGGGGTTTTGGTGGTGGCCGCAGCGGGGAATCAGGCCAAGGGTCCCGGTTGGTGTGTCAACGCAAAAGGACAGTACGAGCAAAATTCTTCGTGTGATTTTTATCCGGCCGCCAATCCCAACGTCCTGTCGATTACCGCCGTCTATCCCAGTTTGGCCTTTGCGAGCGGTTACTCAAATTATGGAGATACCGCCAACAACCACCAATTCCTCGCCGCCCCGGGTGGATCGAGCGCCTCGGGGATTTTAAGCACCGTCAATCCGGCCATTCTCGGAGGTTATGGAGAACTCATGGGGACCTCTCAAGCGGCGGCCCATGTGACCGGCGTTGCAGCGCTCATTCTCTCCGAAGGGCATGTCACAACCCCCGCGGAGGTCCGAGCCGCCCTTCAATCCTCCGCGATCGACATGGGGGACCCGGGACGAGATCGATATTATGGATACGGCCTTCTCAACGCCTGTGGAGCGATCATGGTATCGCGCGGGGCCACCGGTTCAGGCGCCAGCCAACTTCGTCTCTCCACCGACTCCCTCGACTTCGGACCTTTGGGCGCGCAAGGATCGGTGATCCTCTCCCATACCTGTGGGGGCTCATCGATTGCCGTGACCAACGCGACAAAACCTTCCGACGCCGCATGGCTGACCGCCACCCTGAATCGAGGAACGACCCCCGCCCAACTCTCGTTGGCCGCCAATCGACAAGGGCTGGCCCCAGGGAATTATTCGACGATCGTAACCATCGATACCCCGGCCGGCAGCAAAACGGTCAAGGTCTCCATGACGGTCGGAACCGCTGCCACTTCTTCAGGCACTGAAATCGACAACTTCCGAGGAGAGGTAGAAAAATTCTTGTCCGGCAGCAGCAAATACCGGAACACCCTGAATCTCGGTGAGATGATCGTGCTCCTGGTCGATGCGGAGAGCGGAGAGTCGAAATATTATACAAAGACCGATTACTCGGCCAATTACAACTTCCAATTCGGCGGAATCAAACCGGGCAAATATTATCTGCTGGCCGGGATCGACCAAAATCTCGACGGCACCATCTGCAAATCAGGAGAAATGGAAACCTGCGTCCGTTACCCCGACCGAACCAACCCCCAACCGATTGTCGTTACCGACACGACCAAAAAGAACGACCTTGTTTTGGCGTATTAAAAGCTGCAGTCAGTCGAATAGGGTTGTGGGCTATCACACGCAGAAAACAAAGGAGTTGTCACAAAAAAGGGAGGATGGTAGCCTGGAAAACAAGATGATTAAAAAAGGAATCAGAAAGAGAGCCTCGTCAAATCTTCTTCATTGGGCCCAGTGGGTTCGCCGATATCCGGGTCGTTATGTTGCCGTGGTGGATGGCAAGGTTTTAGGGGTTGGGCGGTCCCGTTTATCTGCCTTCAGAAAAATAGAAAAAAAGATTTCTCCGCAAAAAGAAGTGGGGCTTTTCTACATTCCGACTCCGGATCAATATCCGATGCTTCTGCATGCAATTTTTTTATCGAGAAATTGAACCCGGAAAATTTGGTCCTGTGGTGGATATAAGACTCAAGGGCCCCACGCGCTTTTTTCATTTTGAGGCTTTTGTGGATTCCGGCGCTGATTTCAGTATTTTTGACATTCATTCGGCGCAAATCATCGGCTTGCATTATCAAGATGGCGAGAAAATCCCTGTGACCGTCGGGGATGGCGACCGAATTGTCGTTTATCGTCACCAACTACCCGTCTGGTTTGCCGGAAGCCGCTTTATAGCGCCTGTTTGTTTTTCGCCGGATTTGGGCTCAGGATTCAACCTTATGGGACGAGCCGGTTTTTTTGAAAGATTTCGTATTTGTTTTCATGAGCATGCAAAGCTTATTTCCGTAAAAAAAGTCGTATCTCAAGGATCATCTAATAGAATATTATGTTCTCGGGTATTGTAGAAGGGACCGGCAGGGTTCAAAAGATCAAGAAAATGAGGAAGGGAGCCAACCTCTCGATCCATTCCCCCTTCTCCCTCTCCTCCACAAAACGGGGCGCCAGCATCGCCGTCAACGGCTGCTGTCTGACCGTCACCCGTAAGAGCGGGCACCAGTTCGAGGCTGATCTCTCCCACGAGACTTTAAGCGTTACAAACCTCGGCATCTTGAAAAAAGGGGATCTCGTCAATCTCGAACGTCCGCTTCGGTTGGGCGATCGGATCGACGGTCATCTGGTCCAAGGACATGTCGATGCCATCGGAAAAATCTCTTCTATCAAGAAAAAAGGGGGCTCGGTCGAGATCGAGATTCTTTACCCAAAACGGCTCCGTCGTTATCTCATTCATAAAGGTTCGATCACGATCGACGGAATCAGCCTGACGATCAACCGTCTCACCCCCCGTTCTCTGACCCTGACGATCATTCCACATACCCTCCAGGCCACGAATTTCAAGGTCAAGCGGGTCGGTGACCGGGTCAATTTGGAAGTTGACATGGTCGGGAAATACATAGAAAGTTTTAGAAAATGAGTCCACATTTAAAGAAAATTGGCGGGGTTCGTGAACGAGTCGAGCAGGCATTGGAGGAGATTCGCGCCGGTCGGATGGTCATTCTCGTCGACGATGAGGATCGGGAAAATGAAGGGGATCTCGTCCTTGCGGCCGAAAAGGTCACCCCCGAGGCGATCAATTTTATGGCAAAGCATGGTCGAGGCCTGATCTGTCTCACCCTGACCCCGGAAAAATGCGATGAGCTGGGACTTTCGATGATGGTCACTGAAAATACCTCTTCCTTCGGGACCGGTTTCACGATCTCCATCGACGCGCGGAAAGGGGTTTCCACCGGGATCTCCGCCGCCGATCGGGCAACGACGATCCTCCAGGCGATCCAAGACGACGCCAAGCCGACCGACTTTGCACGACCCGGACATATCTTCCCGCTTCGCGCCAAAAAAGGGGGGGCGCTGGTCCGCAGCGGTCAGACCGAGGGATCGATTGATCTTGCGCGTCTGGCGGGACTCAAATCGGCCGGCGTCATCTGCTAGATCATGAACGAAGACGGAACGATGGCCCGGATGCCCGATCTTGAGAAATTTGCCGAAAAACACAACCTCCCGATCGTCACGATCGCCGACCTGATCAGCTATCGGTTTCAAAGGGAATGTCTGGTTCGTAAGGTGACGGAGGCCGATCTTCCGTCGGAGTTCGGCCAATTCCGGGTCATGGCGTTTGAAAACGATGTCGACAATCTGACCCATGTGGCGATCGTCAAGGGGGAGATCGAACCGGATCAACCGACGCTCGTCCGTGTCCATTCGGAATGTCTGACCGGCGACACCTTCGGCTCCAGGCGATGTGATTGCGGTCCTCAATTGCAGAGGGCCCTCGAGATGATCGACCAGGAAGGAAAAGGGGTCCTCCTTTATATACGCCAAGAGGGTCGCGGGATCGGACTGTTGAATAAGATCAAGGCCTATGCCCTCCAGGACGGGGGACTCGATACCGTCGAGGCGAACGAAAAACTCGGCTTCAAGGCCGATCTCCGCGACTACGGGATCGGGGCGCAGATTCTGGTTTCTCTCGGACTTCGCAAGATTCGATTGATGACAAACAATCCCCGAAAGATCGTCGGGCTCGAGGGCTACGGTCTTGCGATGGTCGAACGGGTCCCGATCGAGATCGAACCGAATCATGCTAATTTAAAATACCTGAAGACCAAACGCGAAAAATTGGGCCATCTTCTGAAGAAGGTTTAGTCTTCCCATGCAAAAATCAAGCGGGGCGATCGAAACGGTTTCGGGAAAAGGTCTTCGCATCGGAGTCGTCGTCGGTCGCTTTAATCGTCCCATCACCAAACGGCTTCTCGACGGGGCGGAAAGGATCTTGTGGAAAAAGGGAGTCGCCTCGGTCCAAACGATTTGGGTCCCGGGCGCCTTTGAGATCCCTCTCGCCCTGCAAAAAATGGCCCGCTCGAAACGTTTTCACGCCTTGATCGCCTTGGGCGCGGTGATTCGGGGCGGGACTCCGCATTTTGATTACGTTGCGGGAGAGGCGGCGCGAGGGATCATGGACGTCTCGCTTCAGGAATCGATCCCGGTCGCCTTCGGCGTCTTGACGACCGATTCGATGAAACAGGCCTTGGAGCGCGCCGGCGGCCGGAAAGGAAACAAAGGGGAAGAAGCGGCGCTCGTTGCGATTGAAATGGCGAAGTTGATAAAAAGGAATGAATGAGATAGTGGACAAACCTTATGGGACATCGTCGAAAAGGGAGAGAGATCGGTCTTCAAATCCTTTATGAAATCGAAATGAAGGGGGCCGAGCCTCGCGTCGTCCTCGATCTTTACTGGAAGAATCCGTCCGAGGAAGTTTCGCCCGATATCCGCCAATTCGCCAACGATTTGGTCGAAGGAGTTTATCGGAACCGCAAAGAGATCGATCAGATCATCGAAAAACATTCGCTCCATTGGAAGATGAATCGAATGGCGGTCGTCGATCGGAATCTTTTAAGGCTCGGCGTGTACGAGCTCCTCTATCTCCACGACGTTCCCACCAGTGTCGTGCTCAATGAAGCGATCGAGATCGCAAAAAGGTTCGGAACCGAAGGATCGGGGGCCTTTGCCAACGGGATTTTGGATAAGGTCGCAAAAGAGGTGCGCAAAAGCTCATGATCAATCTTGTTCTCTCCGCACGACCGATCGATGAAGTCCCGGGACAGGTGGCGATCGCCCCAGTCTTTCAAGATGTTCGTCCCCTCAAGGGGTCGACCAGCCTGATCGATTGGAGGCTCAACGGCCGATTGTCCGAGCTGATCTTGAAAGGCAAACTCGCCGGCGAGTTTGCCGAATGTCTCATCATGCCGGCCCAGGGACGAATGGCCTCCCATGAAATCTTGGTCTTCGGTCTCGGGAAGCGGAAGGACGTCACGGAAAAAAAATTTGAAGAGGGGTTTTCGATCCTGATCCGTAAACTGACCCTTCTCAAGTCGACAACCCTCGTCGTTTCCTTCGGAGACTTTGCCAAAGATTTTATGAGTTGGCGCGCCACTCTGAGAAATTTTATGAACAGCCTCGCCCCCAAAAATGTCTCCGTCGAGGTGATCTGCACCGAGGATCCAAAGTGGATTTCGGAGGCCAAGAAAAGAAACATGGACTTCGGGCCCGAGGTCACTCTCTCTTACGCCTAATGCCAATCACTAAAGAACAAGTAATGAAGGTCCTCCAGACCGTCAAGGACCCTGAGTTGGGCAAAGATATCGTTTCGCTCGGCATGGTGAAGAGCGTCGTCCTTCAAGGGAATAACGTCCAGTTAGAGGTGACCCTCACAACGCCCGCCTGCCCTTTGAAAGACCGGATCACCGAAGACATCCGACTCGCCCTTCGGGGAAACCTCCCCGAAGTGAAAGAGGTCAAGGTCGACTTCGGCGCCGAGGTTCGCGGTTCGCGGCCGATGGGGACGGGGACTCGCCTTCCCGACGTGAAGAACGTGATCGCAGTCGGAAGCGGCAAAGGAGGCGTCGGGAAATCGACGGTCGCCGTCAACCTCGCCCTCGCCCTGAAACAGGAAGGGGCCAAGGTCGGACTCCTCGATGCCGATCTCTACGGTCCTTCGGTCCCGATCATGTGTGGAGTCAAAGAGGGAGAGAAACCGAATCTCGCCCCCGGCAATCGGATTCTTCCGCTCAATCGTTTCGGAATGCCGTTGATGTCGATGGGATTTTTGATCGGTTCTCAGGACGCCGTCGTCTGGCGGGGACCGATGCTCGCCAAGATGATTCAGCAGTTTTTGGAACAGGTCGATTGGGGTTCTCTCGATTATCTGATCATCGATCTCCCTCCGGGGACGGGGGATATCCAATTGACCCTTTCCCAATTGATTCCGATCTCGGGAGCGGTCGTCGTCACAACCCCTCAGGATGTCGCCCTGGCCGATGTCCTCCGAGCGGTGAAGATGTTTCAAATGACCCATGTCCCACTCTTAGGGATTATTGAAAACATGAGCAGCTTTGATTGCCCTCACTGTCACGAGACGACCCCCATCTTCGGAGGAACGCCGGACAAAAAGAAATATAGGGAAATGGACCTCCACTTTCTGGGAGAGCTTCCCTTGGAGGTCGAGACTCGGATCGCGGGGGACAGAGGGGTTCCGATCGTGGAGAAAGATCCCAAGTCAAAACAGGCGGAAAGGTTCCGAGCCATTGCCCGTCAACTCGCCGCCTCGCAGAGTGTCACTAATTTCCAGAAGGAACTCGAACTCCCTTCTTTACAGCAATAAGCGAGACAAGAGAGAAGAAGACGATTGTCCAGGAGAACGGCCGGGCCTGAGTTCCGTTTGTGAGAGAGCATCCTCCAACACGGGAGCCGCCACCTCCCACTCCACTGGAATCGAGGACAGCCACAAAGGTCAAGGCGGGGTTGTCCGCACTCAAAACGATGGCTGCATGATCGCTACCGGGGGTTATCAGTACCTTGTCCGGATGCACGATCTCCCCTTGGGACTCGGGAACTCCGGAAGGGGCAATGGCCAAAAGGGATTTGAATGTCTCATTATCCTTCACCTTGATAGCCCCACTCTCCGGATTGACCTCGAGAGATCCTGTCTGGAAAAGGCTCCCGACCTTTTGGGAGTCGACATCCGTCAACGAGGCCTCGGGGCCCATTTTGCGGATATCGAGTTTTTGTGAATCTTCCGGGTTGACCAACTGGCGGACCAGCTCTTTGCGAAGTTCCGCCAATTTTTCCGGCGTCGGATTTGATTCATAGCCCATCGCCATCTTGTTCAGTCTAAACATTCCTTTGTCTGTAATGACGGAACGCACAGCCGTCTTCTCTGAAAAGCCACAGGGGTCCTTCAAAGTCATCTCTTCGCCCGAGTCAAGACGGACGGCCTTCATATCATCCAAAAGACAATAGGCCAGATGGACACTGGTTTGCTGTAGCTTGGGCGGCGAAGCAGAAGGGGCCTCCTCGGCCTTGGGCTCTCCCGGCACCGCAGTCGCAGCGGCCCCTGGCGTAGTAGGAGGAGAGAGCGCCTCTTCAACCACCGGCGCGGGGGGTGGTGTTGCTTCCACATGCGCCGGGGCAATCAGCGGCTGTTCGACAACAATCGCCACGGCAGGAGGAGTCACCACCTGCTGTAAAACTTCCGGTGGTGGTGCAGGCGTCAGAATATGAGGCTGCCCAATCTCCTTCGATGGAGGGATAATCTCCTGTTGCGGCTGCGGTGGGACACCCGTTCCTCCCCCCGATGGAATCGATGGCGAGATAATCGGAGAAACTGGACCGCTAGAATCGCTTACGAATGGAACGGCAATCGGCAGCGGGGTCACGACAGGAGGAGACGCAGGCGGTGGAGAAGGTGGAGATGCGGCTGGAGGAGGAGCCGCAGGTGGAGAAGGTAGAGCCGGTAGGACCGGGCTAACAACCTTGCACGGGCTATCATTGAGACAGGTCAGTGTTCCGT
>OBEQ012178458.1_pt1 | contig 33115 bp, 19 predicted proteins | sample 1670901 | NCBI WGS metagenome assembly OBEQ01 (sample SAMEA104232315, study PRJEB22302) | groundwater metagenome | biome: forest; feature: aquifer; material: groundwater | place: USA | collected 2011-08-07 | depth 5.4 m | reverse complement strand
CGCCCCCACCGGCTCGAACCGGTCGACGCAGCCTGTGGTCGCGACCCGCGTCCAGGTCACGCTCACGGCGGTGCCCCACGACACGTACGCGGTGCCGGCCCAGCGCGCGGCCGAGGCCTCCGAGCAGTGTTCGCCCGGGGGCGTGAACGTGGTGCCTGCCCTCGTGATCCGCCAGGAGCTGACCTCCGAGACGTTGTCGATCCCGCCACTGATGACCGCGTGGTCGAATGCGCCGTGGTTCTCGGCCCACGTGCCGCCCACCTGAACCGGCTCGTCGTTGCCGGAGCAGCTCGAGACCGCGTTCCAGAGCGTCGCCCCGTTCATCCGGTACGTCGCCGGCGACGTCGTGCGATCGATGATCAGCTCACCGTCGGTCGGCTGGATCACCGCTGATCCCGGTTCGATGGTCAGCTGGCAGCAGCAGCCGAGATGGAAGATGTAGTGCGCCGTTCCCGACGGTTGGTAACGATCGACGCACGCGTTGCTCGCCACCTGCGTCCAGTGGACGTCGGCCTGAACCTCGTAGTTGCTGCCCGCTCCCGAACGGAAGATTCTGGTCGTTCCGTTCCATTCTCCGGTCGGTGGGCTCGCGCAGCCGTCGCCCGCATCGGCCATCTCGGCATCGCGCGCTTCGGCATCCGCAACGTCGGTAGCGTCTACGACGGCCGGGGCGGCATCGATTGCCGGTCCGACGTCATCGGCATCGTTGTCCGTCCGGCCGAAACCACCGAGGTCGCTGCATCCGTCTGCGACCACGACGAGAGCGATGATGAGCGCGATATGAATGAGAGGGCTACGCACGGTGCCTCCCCGGGGCGACGTCCTGGCGACCAACGGCCGCACCGCGTGTGTTGCCCGCCCGCACCTTCCAGTATGGACTCAACATCTCAAGGGGCACCCTCTCAACCTCCTCGCTGCGTCGGGAGCCCCTGTCCTTCGCTGAACTCCAATCTATCGAGAACCACTGTCGCCTGCTTAGCTTTGGGAGGCTCTGGGGGTTCTTGAGGGTCAGCGTGCCGGGCGCCTTGGAACGCGCGCGTTCTAATGCACGGCGCTTGCGCGTGCACGATCTGCTCTTTCGTTGTCCTCGTCCGTGCCGACGGCGGGAGTTGGTCATCTTCGACGCTGGTCGCATTTGTTGGTGCTGCACAGGAGTCGAGGTCGATGTAATACCTGCACACCTACCGAGTTCCAATTGGTGACGATGTCACCGGCAGTGATTTCGCGCGGGTTACAATCCCCGTCGGTGTGGACAAAGAGTTACAGCCGGAATTCGGTTGCTCATCAAACTAGTCGTTCCTATTCTCCTCTCACCAATGCAGCAACGTTTCACCGTCAACAGCTCGCTCGCGTTCCTTTCCCTGGTCGCCATTCTCAGCTCCTGCACCGGTCAAGTCGGATCCGACGAGGCGCCGATCTCCGGCGACGACGACACCACACTGCCGGGCAGCACCGCACCGCCGGTCGATGCGACCAACCCGGCGCCGATGGTGACGCTGAGCTTCAGCGAGTCGGGCCAGGACATCGCCAACCCAGAGCGTGGCTTCTACGTGGCGGTGGACCTGCTGTCGTCGAGTGGCGCGGCGCAGGCACGCGCGAGCGGCCACACGATGGCGATCGCGCAGGTGCACCTGGACAGCTACCGCGATCGACCGATCGATGCCGCCTTGCTGGCGCAACTCGATGCCGGGTTCGCCAGCGTGCGCGCGGCGGGCATCAAGGTAGTGCTGCGCTTTGTCTACAACTCTGCGTTCGATGCGGACGCGCCCTTGAGCGTGATCCTCGGCCACATCGCGCAGGTCAAGCCGCTGTTGCAGAAGAACGCGGACGTGATCGCGGTGATGCAGGCGGGTTTCATCGGCGCGTGGGGCGAGTGGCACAGCTCGACCAATGGTCTCGACAACGACGCTGACCGTGCGGCCATCCTGACCGCGATCCTGGACGCGCTACCGGCGTCGCGGTCGGTGCAAGTGCGCACGCCGATGCACAAAGAAGCGTTCGTGGGCCCGGCGATGACCGCGGCCAAGGCGTTCGACGGCTCGAACGCCGCGCGCATCGGCCACCACAACGACTGCTTCCTGGCCGATGGCAGCGACTTCGGCACATACGCGAGCCCGGTGGCGCAGTGGGAGTCGTATGTGGGCCAGGATACCCGCTTCACGCCCATGGGCGGCGAGACGTGCGCGGTCAGCTCGCGCAGCGAGTGCGGCCCGGCGGTGGCCGAGATGACCAACAACCACTGGTCGTACCTGAACCAGGAGTACAACCAGGCCGTCCTCGGCGGCTGGGAGGCGCAGGGCTGCAGCAACGAGATCCACCGCCGCCTGGGCTACCGCTTCGTGCAGAAGCAGGCTGCGCACAGCCAGACGGTGGCGCCGGGTGGTGCGCTGGCGCTCGAGCTCGACATCGCCAACACCGGCTTCAGCGCGCCCTTCAATGAGCGTCCAGTCTACGTGGTGCTGAGCGGTAGCGGCACGCGCCGTGTGGCCCGCTTGGACTCGGTCGATGTCCGCCGCTGGCAGGCCGGCGAGACCAGTAAGATCACGGCGCGTCTGCGCGTGCCCGCGAATGCGGCGGCCGGTACTTACAAGGTCGCGCTGTGGATGCCCGATGACGCGACCACGCTGCACGACGACGCCCGCTACGCCATCCAGCTGGCCAACGACGGCCTGTTCGACACCGCCACCGGCGACAACGTGGTCACCGATGCGCTGGCCGTGGATGTGTCGGCCCCTGGCACCGTCGACACGTCGGCGACCGACTTCGTCGAGATCCGCTAGAGTCCTTCCGCGTGCTTGCCGGCTCAGTTCTGTGGGCAGTCGGCAAAGATCGGAGCCAGGGCTAGACATGATGGCGCAGTTCCGAAATGCGGATCGGGATTGTGCCCTGCCTCGAGCTGGTTTGCCGCTTCGTCAAGCTGCGACTGCGATACGCAAGGCAGTTCGACAGTGTCATTGACGCATGTCTGAACTTGCATCATCTCGGAAGACACCGGCATTGCGCACATCAGATTCATTTCCCACGCCGCGAGCGTCTTGCCCTGGCAGTCAGTCCTCGGGTCACTCGCCGAGATGTGACCAGTACACATCTGCTTGCCGTCAGGCTGACGCATACAGTCGATGGACCAGACACCGCACTGCTGCTGCCTGGTGCAGAGCGCGTCTGCGATCTTCTGGGCAGCGACGTCTGCTGAATCGCCCACGATGCTGATGCCGTTCGTGCCGTTCTCACAAGCCGCGACGAAAACGAGTAGGGCTTGCATGATTTTCGCTGCCATCCCAAGACGCATGTCGTCGAGCCATACACGGCGCTGAATCGATTTGCAAGCCCGGTTGCGCCTCGGCCCGGTTGCCAGCCAGCCCGCAGCGACCCATCGCGTCCTGATCCTTTCGCAAACGTGACGAGCGGGCGACCGCCACGGAATGTGGCACCATAGCGCGAGTCTCGTTCGCTAACCTGATTCGCATGTACGGAAGCAACCCATGGCTGTTCTCGCCGCGTGGCGCGATGACAGGAAGCTCGTCCGCGATCGCGCCAAGGTGGCTGATCGTGGCCGTGTCGCTAGCGCTGGCCTCGTGTGCAGGCGTGCCACGCACGATGACCAAGGGCGGATCCGCTCCAACGAGGGCGCTTGGCGCGGACTCCGGGATTCCACCCAAGGCGGACGCCTGGTTCGCGATCGTGACGCCGGATGGGCTGATGGTCGCCATCAACCACGCGAGCGTCCACGTGACCCTCCAGATGCGTGGCTCCGACGTGCGCACGCGACCCGATGATGCACATCTTTACCTGGTCGACGGGCAGATCATTCAGTTCGCGGTGACCTCGACGGAGGATTGGGGCCGAGGCGCGGAGGGTGCCGCACTCCTGGAGGCGCACATGGTGTGGGAGAGCAACTACGTCGCAGAGTCCCTACGCGCGCCCATCGTCCCTCGGCGCATGGCGCCTTGCGCGGCGCTCGGGAAGCGGCCGTGCCTCGTCTGGGTCGTCGACCAGACGCCCACTCTGGACAGCACGGCCGAGACCAGGGTCACCGGCAACGTCTACGCGACCACCGTGGTGCAAGATCAGGTGTTGATCGTGTCGTCCCCGGTACTGGGCGCCGCCACCGACACCCAGGTCTCCAACCACCTGCTCGAGATTCTCGCAAGCCTGGACGTTCGCTCCTCACCGATCTTGCCCGAAGTCGAATCGCGGCGAATTCGCGGCGAACCTTGAGAAGCGGCCACGTCCAAGCCCACGAGGAACATGCGCGAAAGGCACCCGCTGGGCGGTTCCTGCTCCGACCCAAGCCGTGAAGGTGCAGCGACTTGTGGCGGTGGCACGTCTCCGTTCACCACAGAAGATCGACTACCGGTCGAGAGCCGCTCGCCAACTCGCATCCAGCTCTGACCAACGTGACTGCCGAGCTGGCCAACTCCTCAGGACAACCCGACGAGCGCGATCGTGAGCAACCGCTGCGAATCGCTGCCGATACATCCAGCATGATGGCGCCGATGCCCGAACCTGGCGATGACGACGCACTCGTCGCCTTTCTTTGTAACCTGGCGGCTTGGTCCCGCGCGGCCGGCGTCGTTGGCTGGCTCGAGCCCGTTGATGAGGTCGTGGAGGTCGTCACGGATCGTGGTGTCTGTAACTGCGGGACGTGCGAGCCACGGGAGTGCGATTAGCCGGTGCAGCATTTCGATGCATCCTGGCCTCTCGCTCATAGTCCAGCAGCGCAGGTAGGATGAGCCCGTGTTGTCGTCCGTGTCGTCGCGACTGCTGGTCGTGTTCACGCTATTGTTGGCCCTTGCCGCTGTCGGTACGTGTCGGTGGAAGCACAGCGCGCGCAACCCGATCGTGGCGAGCGGCGTGACGGCGCAGCCCGCGCCAGTGGCCAAAGCTGATGCAGCCTCGCACCACCGTGCGGTGCCTGCGGGCTCGCTGCCGTCGCCAAGCGTGGACATCGTACACGCCGTGCACTTCGCGCCGACGCCGACGGTCGATCCGCTCGCCGCACTGAACGAGCGCTGCAAGAATGAGGCAGCCTGGTTCGTGCGGCTGGCGCCGGACGAGCAGGTGCCCGAGCGACCCGAGCGACCCGTCCTGATGGCGCAACGCATCGCCCGTGACGAGGGAGTGCCACTCGACCCAAAGATCCAGAGGGAGCAGAGCCGAGGGCTCAGCGAAGCCGAACTGGCAGCGCTGCCTCGCAGCGAGCCGCCTCTCATGATAACGGTCGCCGCCTCGGTCAAGGATGCGACCGCAGCCGTAGAACACGCGAGCCGGGTGGTCGCGTGCGTTGCCGATGCCACAAATGGCCTGGTTTGGGACTATCAAACCTTCGATTTGTTCTCGGCCGCGGAGTTCCGCAAGCGCCGCGTGGACAGTTGGATCAGTGGACGCCCGGACCTGACCCGACACTTCGTGATCCAGCACTACACGAATGGAGACTTCGAGCGCGCCGTCAGTGGCGGGCTGGCCAAGTTCGGGTTGCCCGAGCTCGTGGTCAGCGGGTACACGCGCTCGACCACGAATCAGATGGGCCACATCATGAACTATGTGGCCGCGGCTCTCTATGCGCAGGGTGGCGTGATCACGGGTAAGGTCGACGTGGACTTAGACGCAGCATGGGCGGCAGCGCTCACCGCCAACATCGACGCAAAGCCGAAGGCCAAGCGCAAGGGCAGCTTCGAGCTGCTCGAGAGCGAGCGCACCACGGGCGACCCTGACCGGTTGCTCGAGATCGGCTTCGACGGATGGCCGGGCGCGGGCCTGCGCGAGCGTCAGGAAGCGGCCATCGACGGGCTGTTCGGCTCCACCGACCAAATCAGCTTCATCGACTACGACAATCCCGAGTTGATTGCGGCCAGCGCGCATGCGCGTGCTCAGCTGCCCGCGTTGCATGCCAAATTCTTGCATGGGCTCCCCCCAGACGAACGCCTCATGGTAAAGGCGCCGTTCGCGACAACGGAAAGGGGGAAGAACGAGTGGATGTGGATCGAGATCGTCCGGTGGAAGGACGGCCGCATCGAAGGCGTGCTCCGCAATGACCCCGAACTCGTTGTCGGCTTGAAGGCCGGCGCAGACGTGTCGGTGGAGGAGCGCGCGGTGTTCGACTACATGCTTGTTCACGCCAACGGAAGCCGGGAGGGCAACGAAACGGGCGTGGTAATAGGCAAGATGCAGAAGGGCGAAGGGAATTAGCCCATCTATGAGCGACGTAAGGCGCACCGTGGACCGCACGGCAGAGATACTCGCCGAAGCGGCGCGGCTCGCTCGCCCCGCGCTGCAACTGCGTGAGGGTGGCGATGGGCCGCTGGCGGCGGTCTGGGTCGGCGGGGAGGAGCACCGAGTCAGCGTTGACATCGGCATCCTTGCCGGCTTGGGACTTGACGCATCGCTCGCGTCTGCGTTCGCCGGCGGGCAACCGACCGGCAGCATCGACGTTTTTGCAGGCGACGTCGAACCAACGCGGCATCCTCGCGTGCTAGCCAATCGCCGCCTACGCGGTGCGCCGCTCCACGCCACACGCGTTGCTTCGTTCCCGCCGCTTGAAGCCTTGTGCGCGTACGGGGGACCCGTCGTCGACACATGGCTAAGCGACCTGGGCGCGACACGCGCAAATGCGGGCGGTGCGCGCGTCCGCGACTCGCGCGAAGGCACGGCCGTTCTTCGCGCATGGCAAGCGAGCTGTCCGCTCTACGTCGGCGCGGCCGACGTGCTCCTGGGTGGCTGGCACATGCTATGGCCGGAGGACGACACGTACGATCGCGGCGACGGCAGCCGCCTCGTAGTGTGGACCTTCCGCGATGCGGAGCCGTGGCTCGAGCTCTGGACTGACAATGCCGGGCGGTTCTCGACGATCGAGAGAATCACCTAATATCGCAACGATCACGCGCTCGCAGGGAAGGACCTCGAGCAGCTGGCCCAACGACGCCAGTTGCGTCGGGAGGTTGGATGCGTGCCTACGAGTCAGTGCAGAACTTCAATCACCCAGTTATCGCACCCCCCAGCTCCAGCATTGTCGCGCCCGATGCGGTCCGGCGCGCACTGCATTATGGTCGCGTCGTTCGCATCGGTTCGAATGATCGTCGGTCCATTGGGTAGCGCACTGATGGCATCGATGACCGATTGATCTGGCAAGACCACTCCCGCATATGCCTTCGGCCCCGCACTCACTACCGCTACCGATGGATGCGTCGCTTGCAGGAACGGCAGCCGACTCGACGTGGATGAGCCGTGATGCGGAACCTGGAGGATGTCGACTGCCAGCTCTGCCGAATGTCGCGCAAGAAGATCCTGCTCGACAGCACCCTCTGGCGAAGTGGGAGGGCTTCGGTCGCCTGCTTCCTCGTCGCCCGCGAGTAGAAGGCTCGTAGTTCCGAGTTGGACGCGCACAACGATGGAATTGAGGTTCTCGTCGCTGGTCACCCTGCCATCGACATGAAGAATCGTCGCCTTGGCGTGGCTACCCAGCGTGATCACGTCACCCTCGGCGAACGAGGTGGTCCCAGCCGGCAACGTGATCGGCTGACTAGCCACCGTGACGACCTCGCCAGCCAGATGACCGCCTGCATTGTGGTAGAGCACGCCAGGTCGCGCGACCGCTGCGGCCAAGAAGTCCTGATAGCCTTGTCTATTATTGTTGTCGCCCGAATCCCAGACTTCGCGGACGTCGTAGCACCGCAGCACATCGGGGAGGAGGCTGTCGTGGTCCTGGTGCGGATGCGAAAGGAATACGTGGTCGATCTTGATCAGTGGTCGATCGATTCTCGGCCATCCATCGCCGTTCGGCGTACAGGCTGCTGGCCCCGAAGGACCCAGCGACGCTGCCAGATAGGCCATGAGGCGGTTGTTCGCGCCTGCAGCGAGATCGTCTCCGCTTCCGCCGTCGTAGAGCATCGTGAAGTCTTTCCCCTGGATCAGGATGCTCAGGCCAGTCCCCACATCGATGGCGTGAATTCTGAATTTGCCAGCGGCGGGGCGGGTGGATGGCACATCGACCTTGGTGACCGCGCGGTGCGTGGTCCAATTCGGGACTGCCGGCAAGGCCTCGAGCTGGTCGCTGACGACGGTCTCGTCGGCTGCGCCGCCGAGGCACGAGGCGGATGAAGTACCGACGAGGAGCAACAGCAGCGACCAACGCCTTCGCGACATGACTCCTTATAGCAAGTCGTTCGCTCGTCGCCATCTATAGAGTGCCATTGATTCTCGAAATCCCCGGTCGGCAGTTTGGAGTCCTCGTGGTCCGGAGTGATCCGGACCGTCACCGAGTGTCGCGAAGTGCAACTGATCACAGGGTCATAGTTGGCAGCACGCCGCACAGCCGCTATCGAGCGAGGGACGGCGGCGGTGCGCCTCCAATGAGCCAGGATCACGAATGCGCCGCATCATGTGCACTTTGTCGCTGCGCGCCTCAGTGCAGGCCACTCGCCTGGAATGCGCTCAGGGCAAGTGCATTAATATGCGCTATCCATGAAAGCACAGCTCATTGGCATTGTGATCAGCATTTTCCTCTTAGCCGGATGTGCAGCCGACGTTGAAAGTCTTGCAGCCAGCGAGGAAGAACTCGTCTCGGACATCGTGTCGATGACCGTCCGTGCCGACGGTCGATACGACGTGCAGTGTCGCGACGGGCACGCCGAGGTCGTGACGGCGGATCAGATCCAGAGCGGGCAGGTATGCAATCCCATTCCGGCCCTCGACGGTCGCTCGATCTGGGATGAACTCTGGATCACCGCACCGCTCGCGACCCGTTCGGAGTTGCTGGCTCTGTTCTCGCCCGGGGCGAGCTATGCGAATCTCGTCCCCGGGCGGTTCGCCATGCGCTTCCGGACATGCAACGTCCAGACGGGCTGCCCGGTCTGGTACAATGTCGATGGCCTCTACTTCTGGGCCGAGCACTACCCCAACACCGTCCTCGCATCGCCGAGCACGCAGGTCGACCTTCGAACTGACGCATCGACCGGCATTTTTCTTGGGTGCGCCGCCCAAAGCGTCTTCGATGTCTACTGGTACAATGGACAGGTCAACTGCGACGATAGCACAGTCAATCTGGTCAACGTCCAATCACCGTATTACGGCTATGTCAGCCCATTGCCGATGGACACGGCTCACATCCGTCCTTCCCTGCATCGCACGTTCGCTCACGGGGTGAGCCAAATCTACCAGTCCGCGCCCCGGTCCGACGGAAGCTACCTTCAGGCTCAGTATGCGTTCTTCGCGAAGTATGTGTCGTCAGCGCCGACGCCAGCGTTCGATCACTGACGCAAGCGCGCCCAGCGTCAGGAAGCGCGATGCTTCGTTAGCCGCGACGTCGACCCACCGGGGACGCCTGGAACCGGCCTTCGTACCCCGCCTGGTTGCTTGCTCGTCCGTCAGATCGATGGGTAACATCATCGACATGCTCGGCGTCGACCACGATGTCGATGACTCGACTCTGCCGGCATGTGCCGCCGAGGTCGTCCTGGCAACGACCTGTCGACAACGTTGGCCGCACACGGCCCTGCTCCCTCACGACGACCTCGACGCGCACGTGCTTGCACAGGGCCGCCCAGGCCGATAGCACGAGCTGCGCCCCACGGGTCGGCTGCTCTTCCTGCTTCGGAGCCCGCGCGTCGGTGAGCACGAACACGGCCATGTTGTAGTTGTTCTCCTCGCCGGTCTCCAGCTTGGCCACACGGCCGTTCCCCTGGCCGCCATGCTTGAGCCGCTCGAGCGCGCGGAGCACCCGCAAGGGGTACAGCGATGGGCAGTAGATCACAGGATTCGATCCCCGCTGGCCTCGCCAAATTCGGCGTCATGCCCGCGGCTTGCGTACTATGCTTCACGGTATGAGGTACAGGGCGGTGCTCGCGGTGCTTGTACCAGGGCTCGCTGCTTACGCGATGTGCCGCTCCGGTCCGCGCCAGGCGGAGACTGAGTGGCGCTGGCGCCCCGCCGCAGCAATGGCACATGCTCGGTTCGCTACCGGACTCGTCTCGCTGCGCGATGGACGGGTCCTCGCCTGTGGCGGCGGTGACCGAGCATACAAGCCACTGACCTCGTGCGAGATCTACGACCCTCGGGCCGATCGCTGGCTGCCGGCTGCAGCCATGGATCGCCCGAATGGCGGCTCGTTGATGGTTCGCCTCACCGACGGGCGGGTCCTGGCGGTCGGTGGATCGAGCCCGGGCCCAGACGGCATCACCGCGGCTGCGATCTACGACCCAGGCCGCGATCGCTGGACGCCGATCGCTGGCGTGCCTCGCTCTGCGACGAACGCGAGCCTGACCGCACTGCCGACGGGTGGCGCGATCTTGGTGGGCGGTTCATACCACGGCAACGATGTCTTCGACGACACCTTCGTCCTCGATGTAACAAGTGGCGAGTGGTCGGCAGGTCCGAGCCTGAACCTCGGCCGCGAGGCTCACTGTGCGGGGTGGACCAGAGACGGACTGATCGTCGTCGGTGGGCGCGGCCAGTTCGAGACCTGCTGGCCATCGAGGTGGCTGTGCTTGCGCGGCGGGAGCTCGCCCCAGCTGGCATCAGTCGAGCGCTGGACACCGGGCGACCGACAGTGGCGCCGCGGTCGCGCCAGCCTCACGCCGCTTCCCTACTGCCACGGCATCTCGCTCGGCGACAATGAGCTCCTCGTGGCGGCCGACGATCGCAGTGTACGTTACGATGCATCACGCGACCGCTGGACAGAGATTGCTGCGCCGCCGCGCAGCCTCTCGCACCGCACGCTGGCCGCCCTTCCCGGCGGAGGTGCAGTCGCGGCGGGCGGCTATCCGTATTCCGGTGCTCCGTCTCGGCTCGCATCCCTTGTCATCGACTCTGGCGGCCGCGCGTGGCGCTGGGGGGCCCCGGTGCTTCGCATGCGTACCTCGACGACGGCGGCCACTCTCCTCGATGGCCGCGTGATGCTGGTCGGCGGAGTCGACGAGCAGGGCGTGACCGCGTCGGTGGAGATCTTTGGCCCCTGAAAGGTAAGACATTTCCGTGATGCCGACACCGCGTTCACTCCTCATTTGCGTCGTTCTCGTTGCCGGCTGCGCCCGGACAGGCTCGCCGCCCACGGTGCCGGCGCCCTCCACTCAGGCTTCCGCGCCGCGGGTTCCCGGTGACCAAGAGATGGAGGCCCTGCTCGCCAGGTGCGGTTACGACTCGAAGGACCGCACTCGGAACTGGCATCCCGGGTGGATGAAGGATCGCGAGGCCTGCGTCGCGTTCGTTCGCGGCGCGTACGCGCGGAAAGACGCGAGCCAGGGCATGGAGAGCATCGTGTGGCTCCCGGAGGCCGAAACGATCGCCGAGATGGGCTGCACTCACGAAGGACTCGGCGAGGCCTGCCGGTGGGCGGCCTTTAAAGCGCTGACGATGTACGCTGGGTTGACCGAGAGTGGACAGCACGCGGAGGACTGGGCGGAAGCGGTTCGTCGCTACCTCGACCGTGGCTGCAAGCTCGGCAACAAGGAAGCATGCGCGATACTTGCCTCTGGTGTGGATTCCCGAGGTCGAGAGTACCCGGTACATGGGCATTGATCACGCAGCGCAACGATCGAGTCGACGTGCGCTTGTGCGGGCGCCAACTCCTGTCATACCTTCTTCGTGAGGGGCTGGCGCTCTGACGAGCGCCGGACGGTGAACCCGGGAATGGGTCTTCAAACGAAGTCGTTGGCCCTGGTCGGTATTGGTGTCGACGGGACCGCGCCAGGTGATCCAGATCAACCGAAGCTCGACCCCGGCATCCACTTGCGCTGGGCATTCCCGCGTGAGGGTGGGTTTCCCTGGCATGGTTTCTACCTCTACCGACGGAAGCACGGTGGCGAGAAATCCCAATGTCTTCACGACGGGCTCGCGCAAATCGCGCCTGGTACGTACGGATTGGAGCTCGGCACGAGCCGTGGGCTCATCTCGAGCGACCGTCCGATCATCGTCACCGATGAGATCGCTCCTGCAGGCACTGGAGAGATTGCTCTTGCCAAGCGTACGTGGCTGCGCGTCGACCTCAGCCCGGCGCCTGCACACCACGTCACGATTCGCCTGGCTTTCCGCGCAGACGCCAGCATCGAGATTCGCGCGCTGGCCGGCACGTCGGAGGTCGCGAAGGGCGCCCTCAGTGGCCGGAAGGGCGAGATCCTCGAGACCACTTTCGACCGTGACGCGATCGAGGCTGTGGAGCTCGGGGAGGGTCCTGCACTGCTGGTGGATGTGTGTTTCGTGCCAACCGCGCAGGAACTGGAGCGGCGTAAGACCTGGGAGCCGGTGCCCACGTTCCCGGCGCCGCTCCAGGTACCGGTCTTCGCGCCCGCCTACCCACTGACGGCCGGGAGTGCGGAGAACCTGGAGCAAGCGCGCGCCCTGGCGCGTGGACGCATCCGCTATGGAGATCCGGACACGTTCACTCGTGCGCCCGTGGTGGTTCATGCAGCGGGGCAGGTCGCAGTGTCGAATGGTAGTCCCATCATCGTCGGCACGGGGACGGCCTGGCAGAGCGACCATGTGGGGACGCTTCTGCGCGTACAAGGCGATCCGACCGCCTACACGGTAGCGGTGGTGATCTCTTTCGATCGGCTGGTACTCGATCGTCGTTACGCGGGCGCGTCCAGGACCACTACCTACCAGCTGCTCGACGACCCGTTCGGACAGCTCCACGACGATCTTGCTCGTCTGGTCGCCGGAGGTCCTGCTGCAGGTGCCATGGTGGGGCGCTCGTTCCCCGAGCCGATCGCGCTCGCTGGCAGCATCTCGTCGAGTCACGGATCACGGGTGCTGTCCGGCACAGGCACGACGTGGGGGCCCGCACTCCCAGGGCTCGCCCTGCGCATCGGGCTCGTCATGAGCGGCACCGTGAGTGCGACCCGTGGATCTCGCTATCTCGTTGGCTCGAGCACGGCATTCTCGAGCGCGCACGCCGGGCTCGCCATTCAGCTCACCGGCGATCCCAGAAGCTATTCGGTCAGGCGGGTCTATGGCTCGTCGCTGTTGCTTCTCGATCGTCCGTTCGAGGGCGGCGACACCACGGCCGCCTACACCCTGACGGAGCGCGAGGCCTATCGCATCGATCAGGTAGTATCACCGACGGAGCTGAGGCTCGATCGAGACTACACGGGCCCTTCTGGCGCTGGCCGTCCGTACTTCGTCCAGGCGACCCTGAGAGGCGGGGCCGATCCGGCGGCCATGCCGCGGCGCAACCCCATAGACCTGGTACTACTCAGCGCGCTGCACCCGGCGGTCGCGCAGATGCTCGGTCTCTACTTCATCGATCAGCCACCGGAACCGAGCTCGCTCTACGACTATCTGATCGTCGCCGACCGCGATGGAGTCGCAAGTCACGATGCCGTGAAGATGCTCGCGCATGTCGAGGACACCCAGTTCGCGGACGTCGACGCCTACATCGCCTACGGCTTGCGTATCGGGGACTCGCCCTCGCTGAAAGCACCAGCCGATGCACGCGCGTACTCGCTGCCCGTCGTCGGGCTCGGTACCGAGGATCTGCCGCTGGACGCCGCAGGTAGTGCAGGTATTCGCTGGGACCTGAAACTCGGACCGGATGGCAAGCTGCTCCCTGATGCGCCGGTCCTCTACCACGTGTTCCGCGCGGAGCTGGGCGACGGCACGTCACCTGCCAATCCGCCGCCCCTCACCGAATACAAGCGGGTGACGAAGGACCCGGTTCTCGTGGCTCAGCCGCGCACTCTGCCCGCGACGGTGCCGTCCTCCGACTGGCCACCGTTTCCTCTCTGGTGGACCGATCGTGGCCTGCGCGAGGGCTGGTACGGCTATTCCATCACGGCCATAGACCTGTTCGGCCGATACAGCCCACGCAGCGATCCTGCGTCCTGGGCTGGGTGGGCTCCGCCCTCCGTTATCCATGCCTCCGCCGTCCAGATTCTCGACAAGGTGGGGCCACCTCCGCCAGCGGCGATCGAGGCATGGGCGCTTGATCCAGCAGATACTACGGTGCTGCGAGACCCAGCATACCTGGCGTGGCGTGCCTCACTACCACTGCCTGACCGCGACACCTTGGTCGGGTTGCGCATCTGCTGGCGCTGGACGGCCAAGCAGCTGCTGCAGGCACCCGACTTGCGCGAGTTCCGGATCTACCTGCAACCAGGCGCACCGGGCTCGCTGCCGGTCCGGATCCTTCAGGCAACGGCCGCCGGCGATCACGAGACGTACGTCGACCTCGACGCTCCGCCCGCGTCCGCGGGTAGCTACCTCGGCGCAGCCCTCCACATCGATGGAGTTAGCTTCAGGGTGCTCGACAGCTCTTCCGGCCCGTATCTCCGCGTGCGCGTCCGCAACGTAGGACCCGATCGACGGACGATCCCGCCCTCGAGCGGCGACGCACAACTGCTGATTCCCCGGACTTACCATGAGGGGTCGGTGAGGCCAACCCACGGCTCCACGACGGTGCGTGGTCATGGCACTGGGTGGACCAGCGCGCTCCAGGGGCGCTCCTTGGTGATCGAGGGCGATCCTCGCCGCTACATCGTTGCAGCGGTGACCTCTGATTCGCTGCTCGAGATAGACCACCCCTTCGGTGGACCCACGGGTGATCGCCGGCGGTACGCCATCGCCCACCCGCTGCACATTGATCTGGCGCGAGCCAGCTCATGGGCCACCCGCTACCATGTCCTCGCCGAGAACGCAGCCTGGCAACCCTCCCCCGAGGGGGGCCGGCGTTACGAGGTGTTCCTGCCGGCACCCCCTTCCGGCTTCACCCCCACAGTCGCCGATCCCGTGGTGCGGCTCGCGGTCGGCGTCAGCGCCGCCGACTCGCGCCCCCACGCCATCGATGATCCGATATGGAATGGCACTCCATGGGGCGACCGCACCGGCAACGAAGGAGCGGTGGCGGGACCGGCGACCGTCTTCTGCGTCCATCGCACTCCGCCACCTGCGCCCCAGGTCGTGCCCGGCCCCGATCGTCTGCAAGCCTCGCGCGCCGACTACCATGGTCGGTCCTATTTCAACTACGCATGGACGGCGCAGCCCTCGCTGCGCACTCATGTACTGCGAGCGCTCGACGACTCGCTCTTCATGGTGGACCGTAGCCTGAGGCCGCGCGGCCATCTCGATCCGGTCGCCCATCCTGAGCTGTTCCCTCCGCATCTCGCGACGCGGAAGTTCGAGATCGCCGCCGAGCTCGATGCCCTCGACGTCAGGTTCGACTACCGCTCCCTGTCCGATGCTGCGTTGTGTGTGCTGGCTGGCCTGCCCGGTAACGAGCGTGCATTCGTGCAGCGGACCATCGATCCCATTGCCGCGAGCTCGTATCAGGATGTGCTCAATGGCCGGGCGTCCAATCGCTACTTCTACCGCGCCGCGATGGTCGACGGCGCACACAACCGAGGGCCGCTCTCGCTCTCCAGTCCGCCCGTCTATCTCCCCAAGGTGGTGCCACCGCGAACTCCGTCGGTATCCAAGGCGCTGGCGGGCGACCGTCGGATCATCCTGCGATGGGTCTCCAATCGCGAGCCCGATCTCGTCGCCTACCGCGTGTTCGCAAGCGACGAGCCCGAGAAGGCACTCGATGTGCGCCGAATGATCCTTGTACACAGCGAGACAGTTCCCGCGGGAAATCCGGCAGCCCGGCCTGGCGAGGTGGAGTGGGTCCACGAGCCGGTCCCGGCTCATGTCACACGCCACTACCGCCTCACGGCCGTAGATGATGCCGGAAACGAGTCGCTGCCCACAGCCGTCATCTCCGCACGGGCCTTCGACGAAGCTCGGCCGCAGCCGCCAGATTGGTTGACGCCCGCGCCACCGAGCGGCGGCGTGGTTGCGCTGGCCTGGACTGCCTCGGATCCAGGACTGCGCTGCCTGGTACAGCGGCGCTTTCCCGACGAGAACGAATGGGAGAACCGGAGTGGTTGGCTGGCGCGCGGCGTCTACGCCTTCGACGACCGCGGGCGCATCACCAACCAGCCGTATGTGTATCGGCTTCGTGTGCTCGACACGGCCGGGCGCAACAATTCCACGTTCCACGAACTGAGCGTGTGAGGGGCGATGGCGACACGGATCAACGCGTTCCTTCCACCAGCGGCTCTCGGTACCTACGCACAAGCGCATCCGTATGGTCCGGGCTCGGGGAGCAGCTTCTTCCCCGATCTCCAGATCGACGTTCAGGGCGCCAACCTGCCCAACTGTCCCGCCATCGCAGTGTGCGATGGCCTTGTCCGAATGATCCAGGATGTAGCCACACCGAACCTGGTCACCCTTGTGCTCCTGCCCCGTATTCTGCCGACCATCGGGGCCCCCGCGAGCGATCTGCGTGACGCGGTCGGAGGCTCCGTCTGTTTCGTCTATCGAAACCTGGCTTACGACGACACGACGAAACGAATGCTGCAGATCGTCGGAAAGCACACGCTCCCCGACAAGAAGGGACCGCAGGCGCGCTGGAACAGCTTTGCACAAGGAGAGAGTTTTGCGCCGGTGGCGGCGGGCGAAAGACTCGGCCTGCCCTTCACCAACTCGTCAGGAGTGGGGCAACTCCGTTTCGAGATTATTTTCCAGTCGATGCTGGGGCTAGCCTTTGACACCACGCTGGATGAGACCAAACGACTCCTGGATCCAGCGAACAAGCATCGACGGATCGACCCGACGACCTTCTTCAAGGGCGTCAAGAATGGTCGCTATCCGAGCTTGACGCTGGCGTCTTCTGACGCGACCAGTTCCCTCTGGCCCGCGCTCACCGATCGGCTCCTGGTCGAGTTCCGCGACGAGTACGACCGTCCATACGACGGCGTCACCATCTCGTACCAGGAGACGACCGGGGCCTCCAGCGGCACGTTCAACGTGACCGCTGCCCAGTGGGGGCACAAGGAACTCACGGGACCGCATGTGTCCGTCTACAGTTTCTCGCGCGCCCATCACATCTTCGCGACCCTACCCTCGGGCACGAGCAGCCAGGCGCAGCCGGCGTTCCCTCTGATCCCTCCGGACCACGTCGCCGTGCAGGGCATCTTCATGGCGGACGTCGACGACGCGCTCAACTGGTTCAAGCCCAACTATTCACCGACTCTGCCGCGCTTCTCTGCCGGGAACATCGTCGAGCCGCTGGTCGATGGCATCCCCGCGTTCAAGGAGATCGTCGCGGGGCTCCGCACGCTTCAGCGCGCCAGCGATTACGTGCTCCTCACGGGATGGTCGATGCACCACGATTTCGATCTCTCTCCCAACGACCCCAACGATCCCGACAGCCCCAGACCGAACAGTACGAAACTCATCTCCCTGTTGCAGAGCGCGGCGGCCCAAGGCGCCTCGGTCCGCGCCATGCCATGGAAGCAGAAGGATCCCAAGGAGAGGTTTCCCATCAACAGAACCACAAACGCCATCAACGCGCTCACCTTCCCGAACCCGGGTGGTGACATTCGTGTTGGTTTCGCGATCAAGGACGGCCAGCACCCCGTTGCCGGCTCACACCACCAGAAGGCCACAGTGATCTCAGGCATCGACGGTGTCTTAGCATTCGTCGGTGGCGTTGACATGAACCCTGATCGGCTGGACGACCATACTCACACCGCGGTAGCGCCCTATCACGACATCCACAGCAAGGTCCGCGGTCCAGCCATCCTCGACCTGCACAAGAACTTCGTCGAACGATGGAACAATCACCCAGACGTCGTCACCGGCGGCTTCCCGAGCATCTCGTCGACGCCGCCGCCCGTCGATGCAATCGACGGCACTCACTACGTGCAGGTGACCCGCACTTTTGCCAAGAAGGGAAACAAGTATCCCTTCGCCACGTCGGGAGAGTTCGGCACACTGCGCGCGATCAAGAACGCGATTGAACACGCCCGGCACTATATCTACATCGAGGATCAGTATCTGGTCGGCTACCCAGGAGGTCTGCCTTACAGCGCACCCGACGACGACGTGCAAGTAGTGAAACTCCTGCGCGAGGCGTTGCCGCGGATCGAATTTCTCCTCGTACTGATCCCCAACCACACGTCGATGTTCCAGGACCGGTTGAGGCGAAAGAACTTCATCGGGGCGCTCAGGGAAATCGATCCGACCGGGGTAAAGGTGAAGGTCTACTATCTGAAGCGCTCGTACCAGGGGACCCGTTTTGATCGGGCAGCATTCGAAGACGAAGGTGCAGCGGAAGCCGCGATGATGAGCGACAGCGAGGCTCCGCAGATCCAGGCTCAGTCGGGAGACAAGAAGTACCCCGATGAGATCTATATCCACAGCAAGCTCTGGATTGTCGACGACGTTTACCTGAAGATTGGATCGGCCAACGTCAACCGTCGCGGCTTCACCCACGATACCGAGATCGATATCCACGCCGTGGACGGCGCGCTGCTCAACGGTAGACGGAAGCTGGCACTGGAGCTGCGAAGACAGCTCTGGGGTGAGTATCTAAACTCATCCATACCTGACAATCCGACGACCGCGTTCGAGCTCTGGAAGCAGAAGGCCAACGGAAAAGAAGGCTCGCTCATCTACGACTACGAGGAGGACAAGGAGGTCGGGCCACGTAACGATCCATTCTGGAACAACATCATCGATCCCAACGGCACATGAGCGCCAATCTGCTTCCCATACGGCTCTTGCTGGACGAGAGCCGACTGCCGCTGGATTTCATCACTAGCACGGGACCCATCGCGGATGTGCTCGACCGGGTTGGCTTCACGCAGTACACGACCCGGGTCGGACCCGACTCCATCGAGTTCGCCATCGAACTGGGCGCTATCGGCGAGCTGGCGCTGGCGCTGCCTGGCCTCGACGGCTTCGCATTCGTCATCGCCAGCGACGCCAGCGGAGACACGCGATTCACGCTGGACGTCGCCGTCAGCCCGCGCGGAATGCGCGCCGCCGCGAGCAACATCTCCCTCGGGCTGCGTTTCCCTCCCGAGATCCTCAAGCCCGTGCCCGGCCCGGGGGCCCCGCTCTTCACCCAGATCGATGTCCGCGGCCGTGTGCTCCTCGACGAGAACTTCGACGTGCACATCCAGGGGTTCGATGCGCTGAGCCTGCCGCCGTCGATGATTGGCAACTCGGGAATCATCATCTCCGCCGATGACGTCAAGCTCGACCTTTCGCGCACGTCGAGTCTGCCAGAGGTGATCGCCGCCGGCTTCGACGAGAGCTTCCGTGGCGTGTTCATCGGCGAGGCCAGGATTCAGTTCCCGGAGGGCTTCCCCGAGCTCGCTCCTGAGGATCTCGTGCTCCAGCAGTGCGCCATCGGATCGGGCGGAGTAAGCGGCCGTCTCGAAGCTCACTACACTCCCACCTGGGACGCCGCTACGAAGAGCTTCACCGGGCCCGGCGGGAGCGCGCTGTTCGGCGTGCCGTTCGGCCTGAAGACCATCGCCATTGGCCTCAAGCAGAACGCGTTCGTGGAGTCGCGCGTCGAGGGCCAGCTGCTCCTGCCCTTCTTCGACGTCCTGGTCGATGTCGAGATTGGCTTCTCGCTCGATGGTGGCTTCACCATCAAGCTGTCAGGCGATGGGAGCGGCTACACCTTCGAGCGCGCGGGAGTGGTCCGCGTCGCCGTCGAGAGCCTCGAGCTGGACGTGAGCTCTGGACGGCTCACCACCAAGTTGAGCGGAACCCTCACGCCGCTGCTCGGCGACCTGGCCTGGCCTGGCGTTCGCGTCGACGAGCTATCCATCGACTCCAACGGGAACGTGCACCTCGAGGGTGGGTGGCTCGATCTGCGCGAGCAGTACGCGCTCGACTTCCATGGCTTCCACATCGAGCTCACCAAGGTTGGCTTCGGGAAGGACGATGACGGCGGCAAGTGGATCGGCTTCTCCGGCGCGCTCAAGCTGGTGCACGAGCTCTCGGCGGGAGCATCCGTCGACGGGCTGCGACTGCACTTCTACGACGTGGGCGCGCCGCGGCTCACTTTCGACGGCGTGGGCGTCGAGCTCACGATCCCGAAGGTGTTGCACCTCAAGGGGGAGGTCGCCTACGAGGCCCTGGAGCACCGGTTCGTCGGCGCCGTCCAGCTCGACCTACTCGCGCTCGATCTGGAGATCGATGCCACGCTGGTGATCGGAACGGCGGACGGCAAGACCTACCTGGGCGTGTATCTGTCGGCCGAGCTGCCGGCCGGTATTCCACTCTTCGCGACCGGTCTGGCGCTGTACGGGGTGGCTGGCTTGTTTGCGCTGGGAATGGAGCCCGATCGTCACGCGGAGGAGACCTGGTACGACGGCTACTTCCTGCGCGCCCCGACAGGAGTCTCCGATCTGGCCCACAAGTGGCGTCCCCAGACAGGGAGCATGGCGCTGGGCGCCGGTGTGACGCTGGGGACCGCTGCGGACAATGGGCATGCCTTCAACGGCAAGCTGCTCCTGGTCATCGTCTTCCCGGGACCGATCCTGCTCCTCGAGGGCAAGGCCAACCTGCTCAAGAAACGTGCCCAGCTCGACGCCGGCGAGCCGAACTTTCGCGCGCTCGCGGTGCTCGATCAACGGGCTGGCACCTTCCTCGTGGGTCTGGATGCGCGATACAAGAAGGGTGACGACGGCGAGCTGATTGACATCCACGCCGGCGCCGAGGTGTTCTACAACCTGCATGACTCCTCCGCCTGGCACGTGTATCTCGGCCAGCGCGAACCGCGAGAGAAGCGACTTCGTTCGCGCCTGTTCCAGCTCTACGACGCCGACTCCTACTTCATGCTCGACGCGCATCAGCTCGCGTTGGGCTCTTCGAGCGGCTTCGCGAAGAAATGGCAGTTCGGGCCGCTCAAGGTCAACGTGGCCGCCACGATCGATGGTGATGCCGTCCTGAGCCGGCACCCGGATCATCTCACGGGTGAGTTGCACCTCCATGGCGAGGCGGGACTGAGCGTCTGGGGATACGGGGCAGCGCTCTCGGTCGACGCCAGGATCGCCGCCGATGTCTTCGATCCCTACCATCTGCTCGGCGAGTTCTCGGTCGGTATCGGGCTGCCGTGGCCGCTCCCCGACTTCGATGCCGACATCAGCCTCGAGTGGGGACCGGTACCCACGCCGCCACCTCTGCCGGCTCCGCTTCGTGAGGTCGCGGTAGAGCACCTGAAGGTGACCACGACCTGGCCGCTGGCTCGGCCGACCCTGCTGGTGCCGGCTCTGGATCGGGGTGATGGCTACCTGGCAGATCCGCCACCGGTGGCCGACGAGAGTGCGCCGCCGCCAGGCAACGCTCCGGTCGTCCCGCTCGACGCACGCCCGCATCTCACGTTCGCGCGTCCCATGAACGACGACGCCCTCGTGGGAGTCAACCCTCGTCCACTCGATCCCGAATGGGAGCGCATTGGAGATCCCGAGAGACAGGAGGGTCCGGTGCGGGTCCGCTTCGGACTCACCGAGGTGGCTCTGGAGCGCTGGGTCGGAACGTGGCAGACGGTGGCGCGCAAGGGTACGACCCCGAACCCTGCAGGCATCCGCGACCTGTATGGATCGTGGGCGCCCATTCCCGGCGAGACCGCTCAGCCCGTCTCGGTGAAGCTGTGGTTGTGGTCCAGGAGCGCTTTCGACTACACGCGGCATGGCGGCGAGAGCTGGGACGAGTCGTTCGGTGAACAGTTCCCCCTGTACCCGTGCGTACCGCCGCCTCCGCAGAAGGGAACGGTCTGCTGCGTCATCGAGCATGACGAGCCGGAGGAGTGGGTCCGTTCGCCATGGCGCTGCCGCGAGGCACCGCAGATCGTGTTGTCCTGGCCCGGTGGACCACGCAGGATCGAGACGGTCGATCCACCCATCGCTGGATTGACTCGCGCCATTCGCTTCGAGGGCGGTCGGGTAGGAGGCGACAACGTCTGGATCGAGTTGCCCCCCGACACCCGTGGCGTCTCCCTCGTACTGCGCTCGGAAAGGGGGGTCTCGGCGTTCGCCATTGACAAGCTAGGCGTGGCGCATCCCTTCAATGGCGGGACTCCAGACCAGCCCATTGCGTCGATCATGGGCGAGTTCGAGCGAGTGTTGTTGCGCTCCGATGCGCGATTCTACATGGCGTCGATCTGCGCGCTGGTGGGGCCCGACGCTGGCGCTGAGGAACGCTGGCGTCAGACCGCGCAGCACATCGTTGACGAGACGGCGCGCTGGAGCCAGATCGGTGACGTCCTGGAGCCGCACGGACAGTATCGACTGAGAATTGTCACGCGCGTCCAGGCCGAGGGCGACGGCGAGCTCAGCGGCTATCAGAAAGATCTCACGCAGACGGCGCTGGCCTACTTCCGCACGGAAGGCCCGCCGGGGCTGGCCACGCTCTCCCTGCCTGTGGGCACGCCGTCCGGGCAGGAGTTCCGCAGCGGGCTCGACGACCTGACCGCTTATGTGCGAGGGACGATCCCTCCGACGTTGGCGCGTCCAGGAGAGCCGCCGCGCCTGGCTCGTCCGGTCTACCGCGCGTACGACGTGGGCGTCGACTTCAACGAGGACTACGTCGACCTGATGTATCACCTGGAACGGCGCGACCTGGGCCTCTACCTCTATGACGCGAACGATCAACCCGTGCGTGATCCCGAGGGTCGCTTGCTGGTATTGCAGAACCGGTGGGGCCGGCAGGAGGAGCTGACCCTCGACGCGAGCGAATCGCGCTGGACCGCCTCGTTCGACGCCGCCGGCTGCGCCAGCATCGATATCGCCAGCATTCCGCACGACGTGCGCTTGAACGCCGTCGCCCCGCTCCTGGCGCCGGACACACTGCATGAGGCGCGGCTGGTCCCACTCCTCCTCCACGAGGATTTCGCCGCCTACACGGTGGGCACATTTGTCTCCGGCGGTGGCCGGCTCGGACCCTGGCTCGCCGTTGATGAAGGGACAAGCGGAGGGCCATCCCGCTGGGAAGTGCGTGAGGAGGGGACGCCGTCCACTCGATCGATCGTGCAGACTTCCAATATCCAGAGCGGCACCATCGACGGCAACGATCCCGTCAAGCCGGGCACGGTGCTGCTGCTCGTCGGCTCTGACAGCCTTCCACTGGACCACCCAGACCGGCCGACCCAGTGGACCGACTATCGCGTGAGCGCCTCGTTGCGGGCGGCCGACGATGATGCATTCGGCCTGGTGTTCCGGTACCTCGACGCGCAGCACTATCTGCGCTTCTCGCTGGACCGTGAGCGACGCTATCGGCGGCTGGTGCGCGTCGTTAATGGCGTGCACACCGTGCTTGCCGAAGACGACTTTACATTTCGGCTGGACCACGACTATCAGCTCAGCGTCGAGGCGATCGGCTCGGCGGTTCGTGTCTACCAGGACGGCGCGCTGGCGTTTGCAGTCCAGGACGAGACTCTGCTGCGGGGGACCATCGGACTCTACTCGTGGGCCAACACCGGGGCGCGCTTCAGCGACCTGCGAATCGACGACTACCGGCGGCCGGCGCCGATCGCTTATGGGTTCCAGTTCGTCACCTCGCGCTTCGCCAACTTCCGTCATCAGCTTCACAGCGGAGATGACCTGCCCTGGTACCGTGCGGCGGATCCGCCTGGTAACGCGGCGGCGATCCTGGCGCGGGCACAGGATCCGGCCGCAGCGATCACGGAGAATGAGGCCGCTGATTTCGATGCCCTTACCACGCTTGCCTTTGGTGGCGGGACGCGTGCGCTGCCTGCCCGCCTCGAGCTGACGCGCCTGCGCGGTCCTGACGGGACGCTGGCGATCCTCGTCGACACCAGTGAACCGATCGTCTGGAGCAGGGTCGACATCGCGCTGGAGCGGGCCACTCCGCGATCGCCCTTCGCGTCGGCAGCCGGCTCACTCAAGCTGCTCGGGGCAGAAGCTGGAGTCGCGGAGCCCAACCAGGAGAGCGTCTCGTTCCTGGTGCGCGAGACGAGCGAGCTGGGTGGAGCGCGGGTGGACTGGCGGCGCCTGCCCGGCCCGCTGGCCGAGAGCCTCGACTCGACACTGCTCTGGGAGGCGGATCTCGAGGGAGATGGCGGCGAGCTCTTCCGCGAGTCGTTCGGTCCCAATGCGCTCGATCGCTATCGGATCATCGATGACGGCCAAGAGCTCGGTCCCTCGCAGTGGAGCGTACTCGGCGGCGCAATCCGTCAGACCACCAATGTCTTTGGCGGAGACGTCTCTCCGGAGTCGATCGAAAAGCCCGGAACAGTCGCGTTGTTCGGCGACGACTCCTGGAGCGACTTGCGGCTCGAGGTCGGCCTGCGCTCCGACGACGATGACGCGATCGGCGTGGTTTTCCGGCGCACTGACACCGACAACTTCTACCGCTTCTCGATGGACCGAGAACGAAGTTACCGGCGACTCGTCAAGCGCGTGGCGGGCGTCACCACGACGCTGTGGGAAGACCACCAAGCCTACGCGCTTGGACGGTCGTACGCCCTGCGGCTCGACGCCGTGGGTGCGGAGCTGGTCGCGCACCTCGACGGCGTGCTGCTCTTCGCCGTGGAGGACGAGGCGCTCACCGTGGGCAGGGCCGGGCTCTATGCCTGGGGCAACACCGGAGCCCGCTTCGAGGCGGTTCGCGCATCCCGGCTGGAACGCCAGAGCATTCTCTGGCGGCGTGGCTTCGAGACACTGCAGGAGCTCGCGGTGGTCGATGCTCCGAATGCGATCGAAGGGGCATCCGCCTGGGATGTGCAGGACGAAGCTCTCGTGCAGACCTCGAACATCCGTACGGCGGATGCTTCGGCATTGAGGGCGGGAACCATCGCGCTCGCGGGAGACGAGGACTGGGACGACGTGGAGCTGTCGGTGCGGCTTCGCTCCGACACCGACGGCGGGATCGGCGCACTCATCCGGGCGACCGGCACACCTGGACCGGGGACTCCCGTCCATAGCTACTACCGATTCTCGATGGACCGGCGGCTGGGCTTCCGCCGCTTCGTGCGTGTGACGGGCGGGACCGTTAACGTGCTCTGGCAGCAAACCAGCCCGCCGGCGTTCGAGGTCGGTCGGGACTACCGGCTCACGCTGCAGGCGATCGGGCCGCGCTTCACTGCATGGCTCGACGACCAGAAACTGTTCGAGGTTACCGACGAGAACCTCCGACGCGGCAAGGTGGGATTCTACGCGGATGAGAACCCGGGCGCTCGATTCGAGGAGGCCGTGGTCCTGGATGCGGCACAGCGAGTGGGCGAATGGGTCGCTCACGACGAGTCCGCCGTGGGCGGGCCTTCGCGCTGGCGCATCTCAGGCGGTGCACTCACGCAGCGAGCGGCCGTTGGTGACAGTCCCGCTGGCACCTTCGCCCTGGCTCCAGAGCGGTCGTTTGGGGACCTCCACTTGCGAGTGCGCGTTCGTTCCGACGAGCTGGGGGCTGTGGGCGTGCTGTTCCGCTACCGTGATCGGGACAATCACTACCGCTGGACTCTGGATGCCACGCGCACCGTGAGGCGTCTGGTGCGAGTGGCGGGTGGCGTCGCCACCGTGCTCTTTGAAGAGGCGGCCGGCTTCGCCGCGGGACAGCCGATCGAACTGACGGTCGATGCCGTGGGTGCGCGCCTCACGGGCTACGTGGGGACCGAGCGGCGTTTCGTGGTGGAGGATGGAACGCATACGTCAGGGTACGTCGGGCTGTGGTGCGCCGCCAACGCAGGCGCGCGCTTCGAGCGCGTGCGTGCAGAGCGGCCATCACGCGAGCGCCGGGCACTGCTCCGCGACCGATTTGCCGTTGGTGACCTGGGGGGCTGGAGCTTCGTCGACGACGGAAGCAGCAGCGGTCCGTCGGCATGGGCCCTGTCTTCGGGAGTGTTGCGGCAGTCCAGCGACATCTACAGCCCGCCAATCGATCGCAACACGCTCGCCAAGCGAGGCACGCTGGCCTTGACCGGAAACCCGCTCTGGTCCGCACTCGTCTTCACCGTCCAGTTGCAGTCGTTCGACGACGACGCCATCGGCGTGGTCTTCCGTTACGTCGACGGCAACAACTTCTATCGTTTCTCGATGGATAGCCAGCGCAACTACCGCCGCCTGATCAAGTGTGTCGGCGGAGCGTTCACGCTCCTCTGGGAGGCCGCAGCCGGCTACGAGGTGGGGCGGGCCTACTCGTTCACAGTGTCGGCTATGGGGAACCGCATGCGACTCTGGCTCGATGATGTTCCTCTCCTGGTCGTTGATGATCCGCAGCTCTCGACGGGACGCATGGGCCTCTACACCTGGGGCAATACCGATGCCCGTTTCAGTAACGTGGCGGTGTACCGGCCCGAAGAGGTCTTCTCTGACTGGCGCATCGATGAACCGTTCTTCTTCGACATCGCCGGCCGTTGGCAGGTCGTGGATCGCGGCGTCGCCGGCGGCCCCTCGGTCTGGTCGGTCACTGATGGAGTGCTGAGCCAGACCAGCGGCATCGCCGGGGTCCCTGCGGCGACGCTGGCACTGGCGGAGGGCGTGGCGGAGAGCGAATTCAGGCTGCAGGTGCGGCTGTCCACCGGGCCCTCGGGGTCGAGCAGCATCGTCTTCGCCTATGTGGATGACACTCACTACCATCTGCTGGTGTTCGAGGCCGGCGGAGTGCGGCGGCTTGTCGCCGTGGAAGGCGCGAGTCAGCGGATCGTCTGGGAGGGAACGGGCGCGCTAACCTCGCATCGTTCCTACTGCGTCACGATCGACGCAACCGGCGGCGAGCTGCGCGGCTGGCTCGACGCGGAGCTCCTGTTCTCCCTCGAGCACGAGCCGCTCTTGCCAGGCAAGGTGGGCGTCGCCTGCGAAGCCAACCCGGCGTTGCGGGTCAACGAACTGCGTCTCGCCGACCCCGCCTGGGCGCTCTATCACGAGTTCGATCGAGAGCCGCGTACCGCCGCCGGGGCGTGCCTGCGACTCCACGCCGGCAACGCGGCCCAGGCCGTTCCCATCGAAGCGGGAGTCGAGGCGCGCTTCGTCGCGACACTCGACGAGCCCGGTCGGCTACGCTTACCCAGAAGTCGCGCCGAGCTCCGGTTGCGCGGCGCCGACGGAATCACCCATCAGCGGCGCCTCCTTCCTGCCACGGCCTACAGCAGCATCGGGCCACGCGTGCTCCGCAAGGCTGACGGCGCTGCGTTCTGGCTGGTGGCTGATACCCTTCCGGCGGGTGAATACCGGATGAAAATGACCTTCCGGCGCGACAATCGGCCAGCCGATCCTGTGGTGCTCACCGAGCGCGGTAGCAGCGACCCCGAGATGGCCACACTCGATTTCTCGATCCCCGAGTAGGACGGGCAGCCAAAGGGAATCGTTTCGCGTGAAACTGCCAGCGATCTTGAGTGCTGTCATCGCGTGGCGTTTGGCGTGTCTCGGACCAATCTTGCGACAGGGTTGGGGCAAGGTCATGGGCCGAGGCGTGCTAGAGAAGTTCGCATGAGTCGCGACACGGGAGCCGATTTTGCGCTGGTACCGCAAGCTAGTTGCCAAGAAGTACGACGGCACCGCCCGACGGGACGCTGGCCGCCCTATTCGCTCGGATACCGGTCGCGAGCTTGTGGTGACCTTCACTACGGAGACCGCCAGTTGAGGCGGCACGCTCCTGCTCGGCGCGCTCCGCAACCTCGGCCACGAGCTCGGCCGCAACCATCGAGCGAATCGTCCTCGATAGCGGCCTCGAACCCGCGCTCCTGCGTGCCAAGCGATGCGCTGGAAGATTCTTCCCAAGGCGCACCGCGGCCCTATCGTCGACGATCAACCCTTCTCGGTCGAAGTCCTCATGTTCACGGGGTTCGTCCGATACTTCGTGTTGTTCGTGATCGACCTTGAGACTCGCCGCGTCCAGATCACTGGCGTTGTGCGCCAGCCGCACGGCGCTTGGATGGAGCAGGTTGCGCGCAACCTCACCGACGGGTGTCGACTGCGTCCCGACCGGGAATTGCTACCCCATGCATGACCGTACCTTCAGGTCAGTGCTGGCGGCGCGCCCAAAGGGAGCTTCGTAGCCCAACCAAGGCGAAGACCTGCACGTATGTATCCCCGCGATTGCCAGCCTCGAGCCCAGGCGCCAGGAGCCAGTCGCCAATGAAGAATGAGGCGAAGATTGTGCCCGCGCCCACGAGGCGGTCATTCTTACCCGGCTCGGCGTATTGCTGGGTCACCGAGCCGCGACCGCTCAGCTGGAATCAGCGCCAGGGCTCGTAACCTAGGCCGAACTCAGTGCCGACGCTCCAGGTCGGGCCGCCATCGACAGCTACCGCGGCGAAACGGACGGAGCCAAGGCGTAAGGTGTCCCGGGAGCGATCGTGCTGCAGCCGCTGAGAATAGCCAGTACTCCTCGGCTTGCGGGACGCCGTTGGCCTGAGTGGGAAGGCTGAGCTCTCCACCTCGAACAGTGGCGGCGCGATGGCGGACGCTGCGTCTTCTTGGGCAGCGTTGCTCACGTGTGCGGCTCGGCCTTTCAGATCCAGGCGCATCACTTCCGGCCACCCGCACGTCGAGCGCGCCGTTGTGCGCACACGCCACGGACGGCAGGGTGCGGATCCTCGGTCCGGGTTTCGAGGCCGTCGTCCGCGTCTGTCATCCCAACGTTCTGATTCACGCCGGCTCGCATGGAACACCTCGCATCATCGCATAACGGAAAATTGCCGAGTCACTGCAATTGTTCACGATCGGCCGCGCTATCCCGCGATGTTCGCGGCCAACTCCCCAGCGACCATGAGCCCTAGCACTACTGTGTTGAGACCTGCCGAGCGGCACCGACGGCATGCCCGTTCCCGCGGCGCCGACGTGGGCGGCGGTGGCATACCGGGCAGCGCGGGAGCCAGCACGCGACGATGCGCGCGATGGCGAGCCGAATCGTGATCAGGGAGTCGTTGAAATGGCGCTCAGGCCGCGAGCGAGAGCGCGTGGTCTTGCGGCGAGCGGACGGTCGAGGGGGGAAAGGCCCGCCCGCGTTCGGCGACCAGGAAGGCGTAACAGGCGATGACGACGCTGACGTGGTGTTGCCAGCCTCGGTAGCGTCGGCCTTCGAAGTGATCAAGACCAAGTTCACCCTTGGCGTCCTGATAGACGCGCTCGGTGCGCCAGCGCTCCTTGATGATGAGCACGATGGCCTTGTACGGGATGCGCTTGAAGGTCACAAAGTAGAAGTGGGCGGGGCCGAGCTCGCCGTAGCGCCATTCGCACACGAGCCAAAGCCGTTCGCGGCGGCTCGGCTCATGCCCGTCGTCGTGTACGGGCACAACGGGAACGAAAGCGAAGCGCGCGCATAGCGGATCATTGGTGCCCTCGCGCCAGGTGATCTTGCGGAAGTTGCCGCGCCAGAGTTCTCGGCTTGCCAACTCTGCGGCGCTGGCTGCGGCACCGCGACGGCGACCGAAGGCATCGACCACCCAGACATTGGTGGTCGAGTTGATCGCGACGGCGAAGTCGAGGCCGAGCTGGCGCACGCCTTCGCGGAACTCACTGGAGTTGCCGTAGGCCTCGTCGGCGAGCAACCAGCCGCGCGGCAGGTCGGCGTCGACAGCGCGGCGAATCAGGTCGAGCGCGATCTCCGGCTTGGTGCGGAAGACGACGTCATCGGGGATCTTGGCCTCGCGACGCTTCCTGCGATCGCTGGCCCAGCAGTCGGGCAAGTACAGGTCCATGTCGACCAGCACGTGGTCCTGCGCCGTCGCGACGGTGAGGCTCACGCCGACCTGGCAGTTCGTGATCTTGCCGGCGGTGCCAGTGTACTGCCGTTGCACGCCGACGGAATGCTCACCCTGCTTGAGAAAGCCGGTGTCGTCGATGATCCAGCTGCGGACTTCGCCATGCTCGGTCATCGCGTCGATCGCGTACCGACTGGCGTGGATCCGAATGCGAGAGTCGCTCCACCCCGAGTCGGTCACGAAGTGCTGCACCCGCTGATGGGCGGCATCGGCCAGGCGCGGCTCGCAGCCACTCGTGGCTATGGGCTCCATGCTCTTGCGCTCGGCCATGCTGAATAGGCCCCAGGCGTAGAGCGCGAAGTTCTCGCGGCGCCCGTCGTGCCGTCCGTCGGGGGCGAGAATGTCGCCGAGCGCGTCGAAGTAGCTCTTGAGGCGCTTCTGCGCGGCAGCGTCCATGGCATAGCTCATGGTCGGCAGAAGATCACGACGCGATCACACGCCCAAATTCCTCGACGGGGAAAATCGCAACCGATCGAAAAGATCCAGGTTTTCGGAGCCGCCGTTCGGCGCCAAGTGGCTCAACACAGTAGTGCTAGTTCAGGACGGGCTCGCCATCCGACCACATTCCCGCCTCGCACGCTCTGGCAAGCCAGTAGCCGGTCCAGAAGTCGAGACTATTCAGCCATCCGAGGGATGCCAACCAGCAACACTGCGCGCGGGTTGGCCAGATGAAGACAGGCGTCATGCCCTGGTCATCGGCAGGTTGGTGACAGGGTTGCGTGGAAAAGTGCTTCGTCCGGAAACGTGGCCAGCCAGGGGCACCCATGAAGACGAGGTCACTCCACGGCCGAGGTTCGCGGCCACGAACGCAAGGACCAAGGACCGCGTGCTTCAGCTCGGCCCGTCCAGATAGGTTTCCGGCACACGCGCGTCGCACCAGAAGGTGAACTCACCCTTCTTCTTGGGCTCGAGGCCCCAGTCACCAACGAGCCGGAAGTCATCAGCGAAGAGATCCCGTCGTCGCTTGGCGAGCATGTCCAGGGTGGCGCGCATCTGGGGAGGCGCGTCAGGACCCCACGCGACGCGCTCCAGCTTGCGCAGATAGTCCCGGGATCCGTGCGCGGGCATCGCCATGACGTGAGCGTTCCACACGTTGATGGCGAACCCGAGAATGGGACGAGCCTTGTCCACAGGTGGAGGCTTCCTCCCGAATTCCTGCTCGAGCAGCGGCTTCGCGAAGTCCATGATGGTCTCGGAGATCTTCCGATCCGGCAGGCGGATTCCACTCGGAAGCGCTCTACCGGATGGCCGAATAGGGCGGGCCTTGTCCCCCATCAGCTTGAACTCGCGGTACCGCCGGACGAAGCGGTCTCGCTTGGCCGGCTCCTCCGAGATCATGTTCTCGAACACATCGAGAAACGCCGGCGCGAACTCGGTCTGTACGTTCAGCGGGTCCAAGAAGAGCTGCGGCTCGTCATCGTGCGGAGCCCGGGGGCGCTCGAAGGCGTAGTTGATGCCGGCCAGTAGCTGGCGGCTCACGACGTCTACGACGTGCAAGATCACGCGCCGGCAGTCGCAGTCGGCCTCGTCGCAGTAGAAGTCGACGAAGAGATACGAGCCTGGCGGAATCCTGTCGTGCTCGGTGATCGTAAGGACGAGGATGTCCTTCTCGGCGTCATCGGGGCAACGAACAGCGTACCCGAAGTTGAAGCATCTCCATCAGCGCACTTCGACCCACGCTGTCGAAGAACGACACGATATCGGCCTCAACGATCCAGTTCGCCTCGCCTCGGATCGCCGCGCGGTCGAGCGTTCGCAACGCGTCATGCGCGCGCCGCCCCGGTCGGAAGCCATACGAGCTACCGAGAAAGTCCTGCTCGTAGATAGCTTCCAGCACCTCGCGAATGGCGTCCTGCACGATCTTGTCCTCGATCGTCGAGATGCCGATCGGCCGTGTCTTGCCTCCATCCTTGGGAATGTGCACGCGTCGGATCGGCTGGTGCCGGTATCGCTTGGCCTTCAGCCGCTCGTGCAGCTCCCGGAGGTTCTCCTCCAGGCGCTGCCCGTACTGCTCCTTCGTCGTGCCGTCCACACCCACGGCTGCATCCTTGCGGATGCGGTCGTAGGCCCGTCTAAGCGCCGCCTCGTCGATGAGGTGGGCCAGCGAGTGGAATTTTCCCTCGGGTTCTCGTCTCGCTCGTTCCGCTACCTTCACAAGTTCCGGTGACATGGTCCCCGACGTCGACGCATCGGTCATGGATCCCTCCTGAAGTTCGTGTCCGCACGGGCCGCCTTCTGCTCGGCCGGGTCCGGGCGCCACCCGTTCCCCGGCGTCTTCGCTCATATGCAGCCCTCCGACTCCCTGCTCGCCTTCGACCGAGGCTCCGGTCTCCCTTGCCTTCGGCCTACCTCGTGGTCAGGCGCTCTTTTTGCTCTGGTAGCGCGTGCGCCTTTCTACGCGCTACCGCCGGAGATGCGTTCCCGGGTCTCCGTGTCCCGGATCCGCCCCGAGGAGCGAGCAGGGCCTCCCAGGTTGCTTGGGCCATCCTCTTCGTACGTGCCATCGTCTTCGACCCCGCACAGGTCCACCGTCTCCTCGTCCATGTCGGCGACGGCAGTGCTGCCTTCCGGGATGTGGAACCCTTGGGCACCACGGAATTCACATTTTCGAGGCTTACTACCGACGGCCCACACGCTCGCCTGCCTACGCATCGCCGACGTCGTTACCTTCGCCGTCGCAAGGCTGGCTACCGGCTTGCCGGACTAAGCTTTGGCCGGACGGGTTTCGCACCCGCTGGATGACTAACCGAATTTCCGGAGTGTTCCTCCTTTCCATCGGACCAGCATTTCCTGGTCGCACCCACGTAATGCGGCACCGTGAAGGCAGCGTCTCGCCAACAGGAATCGATTAAGGTCCACGGATGACGACTGCGCGGTACGTCTCGATGTCGCTGCTGCTCTCCCTCGCTCCGCTGCTCGGTGCCTGCGGCGGTAACGACGCCGGCGATGGCGTCTCACCGACTCCTGACGCGAGTTCGGCCATCGACGCGAGCTCGGCCATCGACGCGGGTCGCCCCATCGACGCGACGCCGCCGATCGACGGCGATCTCTTCAACGACGCCGGCCCGTTGACCGTGGGCGGTGACTTCACGCTCGCCGAGCCACAGCCCGCTGACGTGCCGGCATTCGGTGCGCAGGGCATCGCGGCGATCGGGTGGGTCGGCAGCGAGTACCTCGCGCTCGAACTCGGCGACCGCCGCCACCTGCTAGTCCAGCGCCTCTCATCCGAGGGCGACCTGCTCGGCGCCCCGCTCGAGCTGGCCGGCAACCTGGGCGAGGACGACCGGACGGCCCTGGTCTGCAGCGGCAACCGCTGCCTGGTCGTGTGGAGCGACGTCGCCGCGCCAGCCGCGGCCGACCGGCTGCGCGGCGTGATCCTCGGCGCCGGGCTGGAGGTCGTGACCGCGACGCCGCTGGCGCTGGGCGAGGCCGATTCCTTCGTCGCAACCGCGACCGCGAACGGCTTCATGGTCGCGCGCGCGCTGCACCCCGACGGCATCGTCCTCCTCACCGTCGACCGCAATGGCGCCGTCGCTGTCCAAGCGCCCATCCTCGGCGGCGTTTCGATCTTCGCGCAGCCTCCCATCCTGGCCTGCGGCGCGACCACCTGCCTCCTCGGCGCGATCCCCT
>OBEQ010012980.1_pt1 | contig 33138 bp, 26 predicted proteins | sample 1670901 | NCBI WGS metagenome assembly OBEQ01 (sample SAMEA104232315, study PRJEB22302) | groundwater metagenome | biome: forest; feature: aquifer; material: groundwater | place: USA | collected 2011-08-07 | depth 5.4 m | reverse complement strand
CCCGGGGGGGTGGGGCCGGGGTGGGGGAGGGCCCACCGACAAAAAGCCGATGTCATGACCGAGCTGCTTGTCATTTTTGACAAAGGTTTTGAGGGTGCTAACGGCGCACTCACACAGCAGCGAAAAGAGTTCCTTCTGATGATCGAAAGCCAGCGCCCGAAGTTGATAGGGCAAAGTACCAAAAGTAGGTGCTTTAGGCGAAGGTGACCATGAATTAATTGACGGGTAACAGTTTTAACTGCTGCCGCAGCAGCCATCGCGAATTATCATAGTGCTGACAGCGAGCGCAGGCGCGATGGCCGCAGGAATGAAACGCGGATTGTGAGAATTGACAGGAATTGCAATAGCGATGCATCTCGCCAAAGCGTTGCGTGCGGCAGTCGAGCATGGCTTGCAATGCCTGATGCTGCACCGGGGAGAGCTGAGTTGCATACTGCTGTAGAAAAGTGGCGTGATATAGCGCTGAAGGATAGACAGTAGTTCCATATCACACCTCACGCTGCCACTGAATGAGAAGGCGATTCATCAGTTCGTTGATGAGTTCAGCGGTATTCTGTTGAACGGTGTCGGTGAGTTGGGTATAGAGAGCCGTGGTCTTGAGGTGCTGATTCCCCATGGCTTGCTGAATTGCGCAAAACTGTGTAGATATAATAAAGACTCCTTCCAACAACCCCACGTAGGGGAGGAGTCCACCATGAAGTATATTATTAATAACCAAGTCGTTCTTTCGCGAGCACCAGAGGGTCTACTCGCGGCACATATTGAGTCATTCGCAGAATTTGTCAGTGAGCAGGGATATGCTCCCTATTCGATTTAATGTCTATATATTTTCAAGAGCTAAAACCATATATAACACATGTGAGCCTTCAGCCCGTCAAGAGAAAATAAAAATCTCATCGACCGCGTTAGCGGTCGAGTCTACGTCGATTAACTCCTACGATGACTTCGTATCTCGTACGGGCTGACAAAGATCGTCTACAGCTAACACATACTTACGCAGCATTCATGCTGCGGCCTAAATCAGTTTCCTTCCTTGGAGTGTCTCATCAAAACGATGGGTTAAGCGATCAGAAGCAAGAAGGTTATGATCATGTTCATCGACCTGCGATTATTTGCTGTGACCTTCTCGGCGCTCTTAGTGAAATTTCTCAGTTAGATTTTCGGCTCATCTCTCTGCATGATTTAATATTCACATTGTGATCCTGTTTTTTTAAGGGTCTTAATGTTAAGCCATCTTTCCGTGTTTAATATCCTGCCGTTGATAAACTCTTTGGCATCATTAACGCTGGACAACCGATCTTCGTCTGAGGGCAGTTTTTCTCGTAATGATAGGGTACGACCGACAGTTCATATTAGTAGAGCAAACAATCACTAATATCAATGCGCTTGATTTATTAATTGTAATTATGCTAAGGAATAATAATAATGCGCCTTACTTATGGGGGTCTTAATTAAATGGATTTAATCACTGGCATCGCTCAACGCCTTATTCAAAACTAAATTAAAATTGGAACAGCGTATGATTAACTCCTTTTCAAATCTCCTGCGATTTGGCAGTTCTCTGGAAAAAAAACATAGCCGATTAGCGCTTGGCTTTTTACTCACTTACTTATTTTGGTTTGGTATTGGTTGTACTCCGCCTGCTCCAACTCCAAGCTTGTCCTTTTCTCCCCCGAGCGGCACTTACGCTACCTATTCGCTGAATGTCTCGCTGAGTTACCCTGGTGCCAGCGCGTTGTACTACACGATAGATGGCAGCACACCGACGACATCGAGTTCACAATACCTTGGGCCTATCGCGCTTACGAGCGAGTCGGTAGTTCAATACTTTACTATACGCGTCTTGCCCGTCGTTAATGGTGTGGAAGGTCCTGTTGTTAATGCTCTCTACGAGCTAAATATATCAGCAGTGGATAGCGATAGTGATTCGATTATTAATGCCGATGACAGCGAGCCCTTCAATAATTTAGTTTGTATGGATAGCGATAATGATACCTGTGAAGATTGTTCAAGTGGTTCTTTTGATCCTGCTAACGACGGCCTGGACACAGATAGCAACGGCATGTGTGATGCCTCCGATTACATCACTGTCGCATTTTCCGGTGTTATAACTCAGGTTAGTGATTTTGACGGGTTAGGACAAGGTCAGGCTTTTGTAGGCCAAACCTTTAGCGGTACCTATTCATTTAATAAAACCGAACCGGGCGTTATTGTGAGTTCGTCTGATGCGCGATATTACTATGATAACGTCGCTATGCAATTTTCCATGACCGCTAACATCGGCACGCTGGTGTTCCAATCTGCGGAAACGGATCCATTTAATTTTAGCACGGAGATAGACGTTAATGATAACTATGGTGGTGGAACACCCCGAGATACCTATCGCGTATTCACCCGTGAAATGAGCTCGTCGGTAAATAACGTTGCGATACCGCTGGACTTCGGTGTTATGGATATGACGCTGACCACATTCAATAATCTTAATACGATCGTGGGTAGTGATCTACCGCTAATCATGCCTGATTTAGCCAACTTCGAAAGTACTAAGAACATAACGTTTCATTTATCAACTCCGATGGGACCTGGCATGCCAAAAAACTTTTTCGCACGCGGTGACATACAGACATTAACGGTGGTACAACCTTAATTTGTCGAATGCGTGGAAAGATGGCCTCAGGTATTAAAAATCTGAGGTGCATTTTTAAATTCAATAAGGGCTATTGGTTTTTATTTCAATAGCCCTTATTTTTTTCCGCTAAATTCTTTTTCAAAAAAAGCTACGCGGTGCAAGCAGTACCCGTCTGCAATAATCCTGGATATGCAAGTGCAGAGTATACAAGAGCTACCTCCTCAACAGATGGTGAAAAATTGCAGCCTCATTCTAGGCGAGCTGTAATCACCAAGCGAACCAACCTACCAAGTAAGCATATTGTTGTCAGATGCATCACGGCCACTGGCATCATATCCTACGGCAAATTTGTGCCCAATTAGTTGAGTCCCCAACTAATAAGCATTGTCTTGTGCTGCTAGTTGATAAAAATAAGTTATGCTAAGCTGCACTTTTTATAGGCCAAATAGCCTTCCGCAGGGGACAAGAGAAATGTCAAAGATTGTGTTTTCGAAACAAGAAAAAGAAGTAATTGCCGCGAGAATTAAACTTTATTTCCGCGATAAACTCGATCAAGAGATCGGTCAATTTGATGCGGAATTTTTGTTGGACTTCTTTGCGGAAGAAATAGGGCCTTATTTTTACAATCATGCTCTAGAGGATGCCAAAGAGATCTTCCTCAATCAAATGAGCCTGGTCGATGACGCACTCTTCGACATCCAAAAGCCTACTAAATTTGTTCGATGAGGGCGTCCAGCGTTAACGTGGAGCCATGCCTACAAAATAAAAAAATATAGGGCTGGGATTTCTAGTTGGTATTGGCCTAGCGCATTGTGGTTAGTTCTCGCTGCGGTCAATCCTCCTTGTTTTTACCGCGGTATGATAAGTGCTCTGACACCAGCATCTCAAATTTATCTTTGTCCTTACTAACCTTATCTGCTTTACCAGCAGGATGCTTAATCCTTAGCTATCGATTGATGTCGTCTGTGCGAAATAACAATGTTGGGCTAGAGTTAAAGCTAGTGACTGAAAGATCAACATTATGTATTAGGGTCGATCTAGAGTCCGACAGCCGTCTAATTTCGAAGACTTTAAATATTAACGCCAGCGTTTAATTCATCGGGTTTTTATAGAAGTTAGACCTCTGCAAAAATTTTGCGTCCAGGTAGCGGCAGGTTTGGAGATGAAAAGTAATCTTGGGAAAATTTCAATATTAACCCTGCTGGTTGGCTTGCTTGTTTGGCAGGTGCCAATCACGCTGAAACAGACGCAGAACAATGAACTTGTAGACGAAATGCTTGCTTTAATACTGACGGACCAGCCTGATAAGCTGTTAAAAATTTCCGATAGCTACAATAGGGATGTCACTTCGGCCATGTCCATTGTAGAACTGCGTTGCCAGGCGTATATGGAATTGAACCAGCACGAGTTTTGTTTAGAAGAAGCCCGCCAAGTCTATAGTCAGTGGCCAACAAATTCTCCCTCGTTACAATTGGGCCTGATATTAGTTGACGACTATTTTTCGCAAGGTGAGACGGAAACCATGGCTGCCGTACTCGATCTGCTGGTAGAGCAATATCCAACAGATATTTCACTTTTACAAAAAGAATTGGACTATAGCAAATTGCTCGAGAAAGAAAGCTTGGTATTAGAAGCCATTTCCCAGCGCCCAGAAACCAATGATGCCGTTTTTAATATCTCCCGTAGATCATTGGTCGCTATGAGTTACTTACACCGCGTCGAATATGACAAAGCGTTAACAGCGCTTGGCGAACAATATCCATCGGCCAACATGCCGTTGACGACGCAATGGAATTGGATAGATTTTCGAGTGAATAGTCTGGCCAAGCTGCAACGGATGGATGAGATTGAAGAAACTTTTCAGAAATGGAAAGACAACGGCGCCAATACATCGCTCGCTGACATTGGCTTAGCTTTTACGCGCCTCAACTACGGTATTTTAAGTGCGACAAAAACCCCCGACGAACTGCAAAAAGAAATTATTGATAAATTGGCTGTCACAAATAACTTGCCTGAAGATTTAACAAATTATTTTTATGCGCGTCTAACTGAATCTCTGCCTCTTCAAGATCAGGGAAATATTTAATCCGACTAGGTTAAACCTAGATTCAATTTTCATAACATGAGTTTCTATTCCCATTCAATCAATTATTAAACGAAGTCCATAAATTAATCTCTTGTCGGAAATGTAAAAATCGAATGCTATTTTTTGTATTGTTAGTTAAATAGTCGAAAAATTATCTACAGAGTAGATTACCTCCAATCTTAAAAATAATAATTTGTCGAAAGGCAGAATTTATTCCTGTTATCACTCTTATGTGTAAAAATTACAGCAATGACTAACTTGAGTATCCTAAAAGCTGTGTTAGCATGGTCTGTGCAAATTTGAACTAACTGCAAAAGTTGTATTAATAAAAAATGAATAACCAGGCGACTTTTTTTTAAGAAAGCAGGAACAAAATCCGATAATTTTAGCAAGCTAAAATAGAACAGCTGAAGTGCACAGATGAAGAGCACAGATGAAGAGCACAGCAGGTACGTGGTAATTCATACAAATAATAGAATCAGATTTATTCACAGTAAATACACACGCTAATAGTAGGAGTTAAAAAATGAATCAACAGAAAGGGTTTACCCTCATAGAGTTAATGATTGTAGTAGCAGTTATTGGAGTCCTCGCAGCTATTGCCTTCCCGGCTTACCAAAACTATGCCACTAAGTCTAAGGTAAACGAAGTCATGGCTTTTGTAGATAATCCTAAAGCCGCAATTACAAAATATTATGCAACCAATGGCAAATTGCCCACTACGCTTGAAGCGAAGACAAGTTTCGACCTCGGGCAAAAACCAGAGCGTATTACCCATGCAGATATTGACACTGATGCGAAAGGTGAAGTGATTAGAATTAGAGTCCAGGCATCCATCGCTAAAGAGAATGATTTAACCTATAACTTGGTTGGTACCACAACTACCGATGGAAAAGGCCTTCAATGGTCATGTCAGGTTAATGAAGCTGCAATGGCAATGGCACCATCTGATTGTGTTGTGGGTGCTATAACACCCGTTGACGGCGGAGTCTAGCAGGATTCGCCTTAATGCGGTTTAGTATTGTCGCTGTTTCTTTATTCTGCAGCTCATCACCTATGTAAAACCTATGTAAAAAATGTTGCTGGTTTTTATAGTCACCAGCAACGTTTTTAGGTTGTTAGTCGTTTCCCAACATGAAGACCGAAGAATTTTCTCACAGCAGGGGAATATTCTGAGGATTCGTCCTCGTTTCAGCTATGGGTTCAACTCAATCGGTTGAGTCACACCCTCCAACGCTTCTAAAACACCATCTACGCCGAGATTTGCCCCAGCGGGGGGAATATAACTCCACGCCAATTCCATCTTCGTGAACCAAATAGACAACTCGCTCGACTTCGTCGTCTGCTTCTCGATAGGCTGCATAAAATATGAGTAAGGAGTTGTAGTGATATGAAATGCAGCCCTCTTTCGACTGACCAAAGAACTTGATTCTCGGCACCTCATCTCGAACTCAGAGCTGGCGGGTTGAAGCACGAAATGGATAACTCGACCTATTGCTCTGCTAATAAATAAAAACTCTCTCTTCTATTTGGATAGTTGAATTTAATTTAAGTTGGACTATAGGGGTTGTGGATCATTTACTGCTGTTGGCAGCAATATTGCAATATAACCGGATTAATATCCGTATAAGTGGTTACGCACTGCTGCACTGGCTAGCAAAAAATTCGCCAATGATTTCTCTAATTCTCCGCTGTCACAAGGTGAAGATTTGAGAGAGAATAGATGAGTAGAAAAGTGGAGGTTAAACCTTTGAAAGGGAGTTCTCACGCCTGTGCTTGAGCCATCTATTGCCGGACTTCACCGCTGCAGGTTTGAACCTTTGGTGGGACAATTCAGCGTGGCAATTTGAATTTCCCCCGGTTAGACATCCCCGCACTATATTTAGAGCTTAAATATTAGATTTGATTTTAGATTAGCGTTTACAAATAAAAACTTTAAAGTTGCTGTATTTGTAGCGCACTTTTCACATTCTCTTTATAGATTGCCCAATATGTCTATTTAACTTCAACATGATCAGTTCAGCATTAATTTAATCACTGATCCTGGATGTCCAAGTAGCAATTTTTATACGAGATAAAATCCATTGAGCGTAGATTACCGTAGAGATATTGATGGACTTAGAGCATTTGCCGTAGTTCCAGTTTTATTGTTCCATGCCGGGATCAAGCTATTCTCTGGTGGTTATGTTGGGGTGGATGTTTTCTTTGTTATCTCTGGTTATCTGATTACTAAGATTCTTTTCCAGGAATTGAAGCAGGGTAAATTTTCACTTGTCGCTTTTTATGAGCGGCGTGTGAGGAGACTTTTCCCCTCGATGCTGGTGATGCTGGTATTGACTACGTTGGTATCCATATTCTATCTCACTCCCTCTGAACTAGCTGACTATGGAAAAATGATGTTGGCTTCCGTATTTTTTTTGGCAAATATTCTGCTCTATTTTCGCAGCGATTATTTTAGTGATGCTTCCGATGTTAACCCTCTGCTTCACATGTGGTCGCTGGCGGTTGAAGAACAGTTTTATATCTTCTTTCCGCTAATGTTGTTTGTATCCTATAAGCTGTTAAAACGGCATACCCACTATGTTTTACTGGTGTTGGCTATGTTGTCGTTTTTAATCGGTTATGTATTGTTGGATTACGATGCATCCCTGACGTTTTATGCGTTTCCCACCAGAGCCTGGGAACTGTTGATCGGCTCATTGTTAGCGCTCGAATGCTTTCCACCGATAAAAACTATGTTGTTAAAACAACTGGCATCATTGTTGGGGTTTTTCTTGATTATGTTTGGTTTTACCCTATTTTCTGAGCATACACGATTTCCTGGTTTTAATGCCATTGTACCTACCTGCGGTGCGGCTTTGTTGATTTACACGGGTGGCGGCGCTCAACACACTGCCGTTGAAAAGTTGCTCTCGTTAAAGCCGATTGTCTTTATCGGTTTAATTTCCTATCCACTTTATTTATTTCATTGGCCGGCGTTGTTGTTTGGCAACCTTGCGTTGCAGAACGTCGATGAGCCTATAAAACTTATTTTGATCCTCGCTCTCACATTCTTCCTCGCCTATTTTTCTTATTTTTATGTTGAGAGTTATGTCAGGCATGGCAGGTTTTTTAAAAGTCAAAAACAAATACTGAGTTTTGGTGTAATGAGTATGGCGAGCATTTCTGCCATCGCAGTGACTTTTATGCTGACTAAGGGTTTTCCAGAACGTTACGGCATGGATGAGAATTTTTATGCGAATGTTGAATTAATGATACAGCGTTCTCAGCTTCATTCACGGGTTGGGGAGTGTTACTTCGGCAGTAAATACAGTATTAAGTCATTTAACAAAGACAGTTGTTTATTGCGTACAAGTCCTAGCACGTTAGACGTTTTGTTAATCGGCGATTCCCATGCCGCTCAATTGTATCCAGCGCTGGCGAAAAAACTGCAAAACATTCGTCTATCTCAATTAAATTCCGGTGGATGTCGAGCGCTGCTTGGTGTAATCACAAGAGATGATGCAAACTGTCGCGCCGCTCGAGATTATTGGTTTAATGTGATAATACCCAACAATGATTGGGACACGATTATAGTAGCTTCGCAATGGCAATCCAGTGACATGCCTGATTTAAACCGCACACTTAACTTTTTACAACGTCATGCCCGAAAAATTATTCTGATTGGGCCGGGTGTTGAATATTACGGACGCTTACCCGAACTCTATAAAGTGTCACAATATCTGCATGCAGAATCGATCTATGCCAATAAACTTAAACATGAAAGATTCAAATTGGATAGAGAGATGGAACAAATGTCTCTCCAGCGCGGAGTTAATTATATCTCAATAACCAAGACAATTTGTCAGTCAGAAATATGTTTGGCATCGACACCCAGTGGCGATGTGATGCAATTGGATGCGTCGCATTTAAGTGAAGAGGGCGTGGATTGGCTAATAAATCAGTGGATAGAAGATAAATCTGTAGCGCTGAAAGATCTCGTCGAAACTGCAACGAATATTAATGTCGATGAATCTATACCACGGAAGAAACTTATTTCCGCTTTTCCAACGTTGTGAAAATACGCTCTAAAATTGCATCTAAAGAAGAATTGAGCTAAAAAGAAATCAGTGTTTTCTAGCATGAACATAGATTCCTTTACCGAGATTTATCCCATGATCGATCAAGAATGGTATACCACCGCCGCTGATGTAAAAATGCCATGCCTCATTTACGGAACAGCCTGGAAGAAGGAGCGAACAACTGATCTGGTTGTAAAAGCGATTACGGCTGGGTTTAGGGGCATAGACACTGCATGTCAACCAAAACATTATGCTGAACCCTTGGTTGGAGATGCGGTACATAGGCTGAACGAGCAGGGCATCAAACGCGAAAGTTTATTTCTACAAACTAAGTTCACGCCTCTGAACGGGCAGGACCCAACACAAATCCCCTACGACAAATTCGCTCCGCTCGCGGTACAGGTCGCACAATCATTCGCAGTGTCGCAGAAAAATCTCCGCACCCAGTATGTCGATTCGCTGGTGTTGCATTCACCCCTGGAATCTCACGGCTTGCTGATGGAAGCTTGGCGGGCGATGGAGGTGATTTACCAAGCCGGTGGCGCCCGCCAATTAGGTATTAGCAATTGCTATAGTCTTGCGACCCTGACGCAACTCTACAGTGACGCAATGGTAAAGCCAGCAGTGGTGCAGAACCGATTTTATGATAAGACAGGTTATGATGTGGATCTACGTGACTGGTGCAAAAAGCAGGGTGTGATATATCAGAGTTTTTGGACACTCACAGCGAATCCAGATATTACTGCCAGTGAGGTGATCAAATCCCTCGCCCGTAAAAATGGTAAAACAGTCGCGCAGGTTTTTTTCCGCTACCTTACTCAAGTCGGCATTGCGCCTCTCACGGGAACCTGTTCTGCGCAACATATGCAGGAGGATTTGGAGATTTTTAGTTTTAAGCTTTCCAGTGACGAGATTACTCAAATCTCTCGCTTGTTGGACTGATATGCAATTGTAAAATTTTATATGCAAACAGAGTTTCGGATGAGTGTTTAATCGCGGCGAAAGCAGCTCCTACAAGTGCAATCGATATTTGTAGGAGCGGCTTTAGCCGCGATTAAACTCATATCACCACCCAATGATATTGCGACTATATTGTCCGGCGATTTTTCGTATAATTATGGCTATGCCCAAACTGAGTAGGGTGATCAGTGCAGTTGCGAGAAAGAGCATTGGGATATCGGGCAGCGATGGATGGCGTAATTCGGGGAAAAATCTTTCTAAGCCATGAATGACAAATGGATGAAGCAGGTAGATTGCAAAGCTGCTGTCTGCAATAAATGCCAAAAAGCGATTTTTTTTATCTTCAAAGCGCGCGAGAAATACCATCAATAAAATACACATCAGCAATTTTTGTGTCATCATAAAATCCGGTGCCCAGGGGAACGGAAAATCAGCTACTTTTGTATTGGTGTTGCTGCCGAAGTATCGAGTATTAATCACAGCGAGTAGGATAATGGCGATGACTAAGAGCGGTTCTTTGCCCTGCACCTTGCGGTAGATGAGTTCTTTATGCAGTGAACTTAGAATACCGAACATATAGACTGGTAAAAAATAGATAACGCTTTGCGGTGCAAATAAATTGCTGTGTGGGCGTTGTATTTCATTAGAAATGACAGCGGCAATAATGAATAAGAAAATGCGCATTTTTGTCGACAACCGAATATAGTCCACAAACCAGGGCGACAGTAGAAACACCACCATAATGAACGGCACATACCAATAGGGAAAGAGTGCGCCGGTCACCATATAGAGGGTAAATGGGCGGATATATTCATCGTAAATGCCCGTCAGTCCCGTGTAGTAGTAGTCTTCCATCGGGCCTGTGTGTTTGTAAAATACAAAATATACAGTCGCAATCAGATTAAGAATCAGAAAAGGTATGAAGACATTTTTTATTTTTTTGCTCATGAACTGTTTAAAATTAAAACGCGCATAGAAAAGGTGATGAAACAGAAATCCAGAAATAAAGACAAAGAGATAAGTTCCTCCGTTCAGCAGATTGGTAAGGGTAATTTCCCAGAAGGTGTCGATATCCCACCAAATCACACCATATGAATGGGCCATCACAATAATAAGAATGGTTATGGCGCGAAAATAATGCAGTGAATTTAAAAACATGAAAATTACTCAGCAAAAAACTTTTCAAACTCACTGCAGAGTACTTGGTTCTCAGTGCAGCTTTTTTTTACCTTCTCTAAAATCTTGCGCATGTTGACGGAATTGGCAAGGTCTTCGCCAAACCCCCAGACTACTGCAGTTTCAATGAAAATTCCTGTGGCTTCTGCCGTTTGCCAGCTTCTGTAAATTTTCGAGTAAGTTGGAACAACCTGCAACAATGGGGCGGTTAAATAGTTCTTGCATCTCTTGTTGTGATAGATCAGGTTTGTCGGCGTGTTGCAGCAACAAGGCTTTGGCAAATTGCGCCGCAAAGGATGTTGCATCTAAACGCTCGGCACGTCTTTGTGACATGGCCGCTTCTTCAATTCGACCCAGCATTAATTGCACGCACGCCAGACCGCCGTGGGTGTCGCCAAAATTTCTATCGGTCTCCAGTGCAGTCAATAATGTCTGCTCAGCTTCAGCTAATTTATTCTGCACTACTTGCGCCCAGGCTAACGCATTCCAAGAACCGAGATGGGAAGGCATCAGTTCGACACAGCGTTTTAATGATCCTTCGGCACCTATTGAATTATTTTTATAAAGCTCTACCAGGCCTTTGCCCAACCATGAGCGGCCGCTGTTATCATTCATGTGCAGAATATTTTCAAATTGCTGTAATGCCGATTCCAGATCAAGATTATCGAGTGTGACAGTGGCCAGGGTGATCAGTGCCTCATGATTATTGGCATTTTTCAGCAGAGTTTTTTTCGCGTAAGCCAGGGCTCGCTCATTGTCGCCCCGATCTTGGTAGAGCAGCGCAAGTAACCCATTGGCTTCGACATGCTCGTCGTCAACATTGGTCAGGAATTCATGCAATAAATCCGCGGCCTCATCAAGTTCACCTAGATGGTGTTTGGCGCGTGCTAGCAGAACTTTAGCGTGCGGCACAGCATCGGGTGTTTCATTGATAAGAGTTGTAAGTGTTGCATCAACTTCCGCAAACCGGCCGATGTAGAGCGCACTCAAGCCTAGATTGTAGCGAATCCCCGGATTGTCGATGCCAGTGCCTAAAAGTTTATGGAGAATCGTATAAGCTTCTTCAAACTTTTGATTCTGAATGTTGGCGGTCGCAAGAAGATAGTTAATACCGGGATGCGTCGGGTCGAGATCCAGACCTCGAGTGATGAGTCCGAGTGCTTGGTCGACTTCATTAATTTGCAACGCGAGATCCGCTGAATCCCTGAGTAGGCTCATATTGCTCGGGTCGGCTGCTAAAAATCCCAAATATCTCGCCAATTTGTCTTTTAATTCATTCATGTGTTGACCGTGTGAGATTGCTAAAAAGCGGTATTGCAAAAAATGAACATGTCTAATCAATTTGTGAGCAGAATTGTAAAGGGTTTTGGCCAACTAAGCCATTGTTTGAACTACAATTTAAAAGGAGTGTAACGGAAAAGAATAGTAAAGAATGATAAGTGATCAGTAATAAATTAAGTGATCCCAGCGGTGCAAAGATTTTCGATAAAAGGGACTCCTCACGCTAATTTACAGGCGTTAAAAATATGAACTCTTGCGACGCAACTAAACATCTTAGTCTCCGCAGATGAGTTCCCCCAAGCGAGTCAATACATCGTCACCCTTTCTTCACTCAATGTTATCGAATGTGGGACCAATTTCATTTATTGGGTCTAATGCATTGATAAATTGTTGGATATCAAGATTGGCTCAGTTATTGAATTGTTTTTGACAAGTAGTAGTCAAGAGCATGAATTTCTGACGTTGTCGGATGTTGTATCTAACCTTGATAATTTTGGGATGGAGTAGAGATGAATAGACATATTTATATCAGCAATGTAGAACACTTTTTTGATGACCGAATTTTGGCGGCACTCATTGAGCGGGATCTCAACCTGTTTGCGTTTAAAAAGAGTCGTACCAGAGTAGGTGCAGAAAATTATTCAGCCACATGTCGCGCGGCGAGTGCTGTAGCTGTAATTATAGAGAATGCTCTAGGCAAGGCGCCCATCAAAACTCTTCAACCAGGTACGGGCTGGGCTACACATCCTGCACTGGTAGCACCAAAAAATTTGTAGGAGCGGCTCTTGTGCACGACACGTATCGCCGCGATTGGAACCACTCATTATCTGATTTATACCGCACAGCTCCGACAATATAGCGTATAAGGCAATGCATACAATCGCTCGATAGAGATAGATTCACTGCATTTTGCGCAGTAACCGTAAGTGCCTTTTTCAATTCGAGCAAGTGCGGATTCTACCGCCACCAATTCGTGCTCTCCCTCTCGATAGAGTTGTTGCAGCACTTCATAATTTTCCTGTTCAACAGCCTGCTCCTCAAAATCGGGATCGAGTGGTTCATCGCTTGCATAGATATCCTTTTTAATTTTTTCGAGACGTTCGCTCAGCTGAGATTTAAGCTCGATTAACTTTTGTTGCAGTATGTTTAGGTCTGATACCTTGAATTGTCGTACGGATGTTAAAAGCATGGCACTGACTCATGTGTTTAAGGTTAAAGAGTTTAAGGTTAAAGAATTTGGCACTCACAACCGCAAAGGTAAACTATCATCCCATTTCGAGTATTGTCTTGAATCAATATACTTAAGACTGAAGTCTGAAATGGAAAGTTCCGATATAGAACCATCTGATAATGCAGAGGCCAGTAAACAGGTCAATTTTCTCTAAAAGCTCACTATAGTTGAAATAATCCAGCTTTAGCGCAGGTTAATAGCATAACTGTCTAATCCACATAAACAAAAATCGATCTTCTCGCCGTTGTCGTTAGTTGGAAGAATGAATTAAAAACTATACTAATTTGAGGGTACAAAGAGAGTTGTTCCAGCTGTGAGAAATAAGATGTTGCGGTTGATGGCTTTTAAAATGTTTCGGGTAATAGTACTCGTTGTTTTATGGCTACCGGCAATTTGGGCTGGCGCTGAGCCTGCGAGCATGGCAAACATAAACCAACTAGAGACACCAAATGATTTGTCGGCCTATACAGAGGTTATCGTTGATAAAGATCTTTCGCTCAGTTATGTCGGACTTGCGGCAGGCGAGTATGAACATCTTTGGCAGAAACCGGAGGGCACCTTTGTTGGATACACACCGGGTGCACGTTATTGGTTTCGTATCCGCCTTAATTACAATGCTGCTGTCGCCAATCAAGAACCCATCCTTTGGCTGCGTTATCCCGGCGCGTTAGTTTATAAAATGGATGTATGGATTCCAGATGATAGTGGCGACGTACGCACTATTGCCACGGGTTTTTTACGTCCTTACAAAAATCGAGATATTCCCAATTTACACTTCGCCTTTCGTCTTCCATCTGCTGCAGACGCTTATGAAATTATCGGCTCGATTTATCAGAACGAAAGTGTTGTTCCGGTGAGATTGCCCCTGCTCATAACGTCTGCAGCGAATTTCCAAAAACAAACAAATCAATCCTTGGGCGGACTCATTGCATTCTATGCGATTATGTTGGCTTTGTTACTTTATAACTTTTGTTTATTCGCTATGTTAAAACAGCGGATGTACGGGTACTACTGCATGTTCATGACCTGCTTGATAATGGATATCTCGGTACTGGACAATACGAGCTTACAATACCTTTGGCCAAGTCTAGAGCAGATGAATTTCCGCTTATTGTTGGTCAACAGCATTGCTACCGTCACCTTGTATAACGTCTTCGTGTGGGAGGCATTGGACGGCTTGAAATTCGCGCCGCTGGTGAGAAAGGGCTTTATTTTTACCTATATCATAGGTATCACCGCCATTATCTATAATAGTTTTACGCAAAATTATATGGGCGCTTCGATCTTTAGTCAGGTTGTTCCGACACTCACAGTCAGCCTCACATTTATCGCTATTCTTGTTGCCGTTTATAAAAAAATCCCCGGCTCCAATTACCTATTTTTCGCCGAAGTAGGTGTTACCTGTGGCACCACTTCTTTTATGTTGATGATTGAAGGCGTATCCCCTGTTACTGATTTTACCTTATGGGGGATGCATTGGGGATTTCTTACCGAAGCCATGCTACTCTCCCTGATGTTGGCTGATCGCACCCGCAAAGCACAAAATGCCGCGCTGCAAAACCTCGAAAGTTACGAAATGTTATTCGAACGTTCTAACGAGGGACTGTTTCAGTATTCGATTCAGGATAAGAATTTTAAGATCAATTCCTCGTTTGCCCGTCTGATGGGTTATCCGAGCGTCGAAGCTTTTAGCCAAGAGCGCACGGATTTTTCCGACGGCACTTATGACGATCTGTTTGCGCTATTGAGAAAACATAATGGGGTAGTGACGGGGTATCATTACAATCTGCGCAGTCCGCGGGTGAATGAAGTCATCTGGGTTTCTGTGTCGATGCAATTAATTAAAAATGACGAGGGCAGGCCTGCATTGATTGACGGTTCCATGATTGATGTAACCCAGGCAAAACAGAAAGAGGAGGCCGAACGAAAACGCGAGCTTGCAGAAGAGAAGGTGAAAGCGGAAAGTGAATTTCTCGCTGCCATGAGCCATGAAATCAGAACGCCAATGAACGGTGTTATTGGTGTGTGTCAACTGTTGTTGGACATGCCGTTAGAGGCCGAAGTGCGCAAGTATGTGCATACCATCAGTAAATCGGGCGATGCGTTGTTGACAATCATCAACGATATTCTTGATCTTAAAAAAATCGAAGCTGGCAAAATGCAGATCGAGGGGCTTGAAATCGATTTAGAGAATCTGATCGATGATTGTTTGGCGGTGTTTCCTGCCCATCTCACCGATAAACCGATAACGCTTATGGCATCAATCGATCACCAATGCGCGCGGCGAATCAAGGGTGACCCGACCAGAATCAGGCAGATATTGCTGAACTTTTTGAGTAATGCGTATAAGTTTACCGAACGCGGCGCGATAGAGATTAAAGTTCAAAGCATTGACGATGCGCAAGGCAATGCAAAGCAAATTCGCTTTGAAGTGAAAGACTCAGGTATTGGTCTCACGCAAGATCAGCAGGCAAAACTTTTCCAATCTTATTCGCAAGCAGAAGCTGGCACTAGTCGCAAATACGGCGGCACGGGATTGGGGCTATCGATCTGTAAACAGCTCGCTGAGTTGATGGGCGGCACTATTGGGGTAGACAGTTTATACGGTGAGGGTTCTGTTTTCTGGTTTACTATAACCAGTGAAACTGTTGCTGATCATCATGCTGAAAAAGCCGTATTGTTTGATAAGCAGAAAAAAGCCTTAATTTTATCGCATAACCTTTCGCTTATTGCCGCACTACAAAGTGAATTGAACTATTGGGGTTTGCAACACGAAACAGATTTTCACGCAACAGCACTCGACCTATTGCGTTTAGCGTCTTACGACGTTTGTTTCTGTGACAATTCCTATATTATCGACAATCTTTCCGTCGAGTACGCCAATAAATTAATTGTGCTGAACCCACCAGAACGCTCTCGAGTCGTAAAATTGGTGAGTCACGACAGAATACATGCCCTCAGTTACTTGCCGTCTCCAATCACATTTAACAGCCTTAAATCCCTGTTATTTCCCAAACTTGGTGTGTGTTTGGAGCAAGCGGAAGAAGTTGAGCAGCAGAACACGTCGCTTGCTTATCTCAAGGTATTAGTCGCCGAAGATAATCCGACAAATCAGCTGGTGATAAAAGGCATGCTGAAAAAGTTTGCGATCGAGCCGATCATTGTCGAAAACGGGGTTGAGGCATTAGGCGCAGTTAAAACTAAAGAGTGTGCATTCGATTTAATACTGATGGATTGCGATATGCCGTTACTCGATGGTTATGAAGCTACCGAGAAGATTCGCGGGGTTGAGCAGGGCTTAGCGAAACGCCAATACATTGTGGCGTTATCCGCGCATGCGATGCTGGAACAAAAGGAAAAAGCCTTTCGCGCTGGAATGGATGATTATATGGTAAAGCCGGTAAAGCTCATCGCGGTGAAAAAAATCTTAGACAAGGTCGCCGAAATGCATGCACAGAGTTCGGCACAATCCTCGTCATAGACTTTTTGTCCAATTCAATATTAACCAGATATTTTTGTTAGCAAGTCATAGATAATTAGCAATTTTTTACGAGATAGGCGTATTTTCGCTCACTTTTAGGTACCTGCATTCGATTTAATTTCTCTTGATACGTAATATTTATCCAACAAAAGATTGTTGTCACTCACTTGTCCGCTTAATATCTAGGATAAACCTTCAGCCGACTGAGGGGCATTATTTATCTTGTAAGGTTATGTTACTCAGCCATGTGGGGTTAGTGTTATGGATAAGGTGGCTTATGCTGAGCAGTTGAAAAAGCTCTCTGATCGTTTAGTCGAGATCCAGCGGCCTATTCGAATATTGGACGCAATTAAATGGCCGCCGGGAACTGAGGCACGCTATCTTGCTGCCGGTGGCAAGCAGCTACCCGAGATCAATGTTGATACCTATCAGCACACTGAGTTGGCATTCTCCCTTAACACTAAACGCGACGAATTGAAGTTCTTACATGACGATATCAAGCGCCAATTGGGTGAACAAGATCGTCTAGGCAGAATTCTCTCTGATACCACCGAACAGTTTCTGATTGTCATGGATTTATTGGAAGCGCGTGGTAAACCGGAATTTCTTACCTATAGCCAGAAACTTTATGGCAGTGCGCGGGATCATTTAAGAGGCGACAAAAAAACCTTGATCGAATTGGGCGAGCAGTTGTGTCGTGTGTTTTCTCTGCCGGCCGCTAAAAAACTTGCCACCAAACATGAACGCAACATTGATGCGCCCCAAGCGGTTATTTATCTTAAAGAGCGGCTGCGCAGTTATTTTCCCGAGGGTGAAGTCAATGTTATTTTGTCCGATGGTATTGTCTCCGATGCCGCGGCGGGTGGTGACAGTATTAAATTAAATTCCACCAGACAATTTTCGCAGCGAGATTTGCATGTGCTCGAAGTCCACGAGGGCTGGGTTCATGTGGCTACCACACTCAATGGTCGACGCCAACCCTATGCAACTTGGCTAAGCATGGGCTCGCCGCGGATCACGGCAATTCAAGAAGGTCTTGCAGTGCTGTTAGAAACGCTTACCTTCAGTTCCTTCCCCGGCAGGGCGCGGCGCATCAGTGATCGTGTGATGGCGATCGATATGGCGGAACGAGGCGCAAACTTCAACGAGGTTTATCAGTATTTTTTGGCGCGTGATTTAACTGAACACGATAGTTATGTGATTGCACAAAGGGTATTTCGCGGTGGCCAAGTTGAAGGTGGTAGCTGTTTTACCAAAGACATTTCTTATACCAAAGGGCTAATCGAAACGGTAAATTTTATTCGCAGTGCGATAACCTCTGGTGTGCCAGAAATTCTCTCTACATTGTTTGTGGGCAAGGTGACGTTGGATGATGTGCCTGTGCTCTATGAATACACCTTGGAAGGATTAATTCAAGAACCCACCTATATGCCGGAAATATTTCGGGATTTATGTGGTTTATATACCTGGTTCGGTTTTTCCAGCGGGCTTGCCCTGGTTGATCTTGACAGCGTACAAGCACATTTTGAAGAATTGTTTGCGCAACTTCCTGAACGTCAAGCTGTCATTGCGCCAACTGAAGATACTGAGTTGTAACCTCGACTGCTAAATAGCTGTTCCTGTGCGCCACCCAATATTGAGTAATTGAGTTCCGTAGGATGGGTGAAATGAAATGTAACCCATCTTTTCAGCTTGTTGAATTTGATGGGTTACATTTCATTTCACCCATCCTACAAAACTGAGTTATAACCTCAACTGCTCGAAGTCTCCGCCGATCAAGCGCAATTTTTCTGTAAATGTTGTGCTGAATGAATTACCGAAATTAATTTTTCAGTGTTAAGTGGTTTGGATAAACAGCCATTACAACCTGCGACCTTGCATAGTTGAAGGGCTTCATCTGAATTGTCCGCGGTGATTGCATAGATGGGTAGATCAAAACCTTTCTCCCTTAAATAACGCACCGCAGTCATGCCGTCCATTTTTGGCATTTGCATGTCTATTAAGAGCAGGTCAAATTTTTCGTGTAGTAGATGGCTGATAACTTCTCCACCATCATTCGCAATAACACATTCAGCTCCAGTTTGCTTAACATGAAAGCCAATCAATTGTTGATTAACCGGATTGTCGTCAGCTAACAATACTTTTGTTAACTGATTTTGGTTTGCACTGTTTTTTTCTGTTGATTTATCTATTGTGATCACGTCATTTGTTGTTCTGAGCGCTTGCGGTAGTTCTTGTTGTAGCTCTTGTGGCAGTTCTTGTGTTAGCTCTTGTGTTGGTTCTTGTGGCAGTTCGTGGATAAGCTTAACCGAAGATAAGGAGCCGGTTTTTGTTGTGAGAATAAACGTGCATCCTTGTCCATACACGCTTTGCACCTCAATGTTTCCTCCGAGTTTTTCAGCGATTTTTTTCGATAAATATAATCCTAATCCAGTACCACCAAAATTTCTGCTGGTGCTTACGTCGGCTTGGGTAAAGGCAGCAAATAAATGTTCAATTTGCTCTGCGTGCAAACCGATGCCGGTATCTTTCACAGCAAAGGTTATTATTTCCTGTTTGATATCACAGGAAACTGTCACTGTCACGCCGCCACGCTCGGTAAATTTAATCGCATTGCCGCATAAATTGATTAGCGCCTGCTTAAGTCGGGTCGGGTCATTGTTGATCTCAGTTGGAATAGCGCCATCTAAAACAATTGAAAATGATATCTGCTTTTCAATGCTTAATACCGAGAAGTAATCCGATAGATCTCTTAACAGGTCAAGCAGACTCATGTTAATAGATTCAACTTCCAGTTTTTGGGCCTCAATTTTTGAGATGTCCAATATGTCATTTATAAGATTCAACAGATGCTCGCCACTGCGATGGATGGTTTGCATATTGGCTTTCAGTTGTTCGAGACTTAAGGAATTTTTTATGCTCCTTTCGGCGTAGCCTAATATGGCGGTGAGTGGTGTGCGGAACTCGTGGCTCATGCTGGCAAAAAATTGATTTTTAGCTTTGCTGGCCAATTCCACGACTTGACGTTCTTGCTCGGCTTTTTCTTTTAGTTTTTGTTCGCTGATGTTTCTTATTACGCCCTCAATGCGCATGGGCTGACCCTTAGCATCCAATGCTAAGCGCATTGAAGTTGTTACCCAGATTTCGTCGCCGATTTGTGGGCGTCTTATCTTTGTTTCATGGCCAACTATTTTTCCGTCTTTGAACAATTCACGAGTAACAGTTTCTGTCTGGTGCTCAAATAAATATTCGACTGCATTTAATTGTTTGGGCATTTCATCAAAGGAATGATATCCCAATAATTGCGCAAAGGCTTGATTAGAATGCACTGACAATGATTTTAAATCGTATTCGAATAGACCATCTAATGACTCTTCGTAGATGGTTCTGTAGTCGTGCAGATAGGTTATGGCCTCCTGTTGCGCTTGCCGAGTGCGAGCCGCCAAAGCCAATGAAAGCAACATCGCTTCGCAGAGAAATCCCATATGTAATGACCAGGTAGTAAGGTCATTGATTGGCATCACACCGCGTATCATCGACATAAAACTTGTACCACCTGCTACAGTGCCAACTTCTGCAGCCAGCAAATAAATTGCCGTGGGTATTTTTTTTCGCAGTGCGATAAATATGGCTGTCAGTGATAAGGGTAATGTTACAGTAGAATAAAACTGCGTAACGTTACTGGCCGGCCGAATGGGTATGGCAAGGTTCAACACCAAACAAGCGGCCGCCATCCAAAACATAATGATAAAATATTTTTGTACGCGCGGCGAAAAATAGATTTTTGATAGAGCTTTCCAGACAAATAGTAGATAGAACAAGGCCACCAGAATGCCGTTGCAGGTGGACAATTTCATATGAATTTCAGTGGTCCAGGGCAGTACCCAAAAAAATAATCCATCCATATAAGCGCAGGAGATAGTCGCCGTTATCAAAAATAATAAATAGTATCCGTAAAGGGCAGATCGCAATGCTAGGAAGAGACAACCATTGTATAAGAGCATCGCAGTCATAACAGAATAAAAAGCTATCATGATGCCGTGATATTTACTGACTTCCGCTCGAAACTGCTCCTGATTGACAATGTACATTGGCATTAGAGTGGGTAGCGCTGTGTAGCGCTGATCTACCCAACCAATAATTTCGTAAGTTGATTTTTCGCTGGGCAGGAGAAATGCATATTGTCGACCGGGCAATTCACGCCGACTTAGTTTATTAAAATGGCCAAAAGAGATTTTTTTGATCGTGCCATTTTCACTGATAACTGAAAAATTAAGCTCAGACAATAAAACAGGTAGTGCGGGAAATAAGAGGATAGACCCAAACTTTTCTAAATCTGTTTTGTTAGAAATTTTAATACGAAACCAATAACGCACATCGTCATCCGCACCTTTAAAGTAATTTGCGGTATTGGATTGCCAAAGTGATTGGAATTTATCGGACTGTAACTCATCAACCGTATAGTGTCTTTCAGTATCGATTAGGTATTGTAAGTAGGGATTAAGATCGAATGGTTGATCGAGATTATCAACAAAGGCAGTCTGTCGCTCAGTTGCCTGAGCGAGATTCACAAGAATACTTGCAAAGAGCCCTAGTAATATTCGTCCCAGCAGGTGCAAATTGATCGACCATAAATAATTGATTCTCAATAAAAGTATAGTCTTGAAAAGTAAGTTTTAACGTTGAATCCATTGAAAGGGCATTGATAAACATTATAAGTTTTTGAAGTAACAATGGAGTGCCTTAACAAATCACCGAAATAACACTTGGCCGCCATCGAATTATTTAGCGGTTTCAGTTAACCCAAATCAGCGATAAGTTTATCCAACTTTTCTTTTAACGCATTGATTTCGGTTCTCATCTCCGTCAATTCATCTTCCAGTAGTGAAATACGCTCATCCGGTGAATCAACTGCGACTGATTTATAGCTATTTCCTGTAGAACCAAGTTCGGCTTCGTTGATATCTCCACTAAACAAATGCGCCCAACGAGACTCGCGTTTACCGGGTTCACGAGATAGTTTTTGTGTAAATGGGCCATCACTGCGGTCTGCGAGATTTTTTAAGACATTCTCAACTACCAGTACATCATTAAATTCGCAGAGTCTGTTCGTGCGGCTGCGCAGTTCACCTGGTGTTTGTGGGCCTCGCAGGAAGAGTACACAAATAATGCCTAACTCTTGTGCGGAAAATTTAAGTGAACTGAATTCCGTGTTGCAGAATCGGTGTTTTATCTTCGTCACGCGACTACCAAAACCGGATTGTTCGGTGGTCAAGCGCTTTTTAACCAGATCATCCACGGTTTGTTGCACCGTTGTTTCAGTTAAGTCCAACACCGGCTCACGATTACTTTTTTGATTGCACGCATTGGTCAACGAATTGAGCGAAAGCGGATAGATATCCGGTGTAGTCAGCTCTTTTTCGATTAAGGCACCCAACACACGGGTTTCATTAAATGATAGTTTTGTGTCCAATACTGTCATCCTTGCTCATAGGGTTGATAAGTCAATTGGGTTTCGACCCAGCAATAATAGTCTAGTTCAGGACGATCACTGAAGCATTATAAGCCAATCAACAACTATTCTTTGTTACAATGGCAGTTAAATTTTTTCTCCCGCACCTAATTACAGAAAAATTTCGCCTCATTTTGGTTGTTGAGGTTGAAGAAGGGAGCGCAGGTAGAGTAGTGACAAGCTATATCATTAGCTCAAATTACAGGGTTTGGTGCCTGGCTAGCGTTAAACTAGAAAACACGGGTTGTTTTGATTGCCCTGCTATTGTTGCGGCGACACAATTAAATAAAGGTTCCTTACCTTTACGTTCGTATTTCTCTCACTTTTAAAAAATATTTCTTAAACAATACTGCAAGTGTTAAGTAGTTAATAATAATTAACGATTTTTTTTGCGACAATAGTTTTGCGACTCTAGTTTTACAACTCTCGTGTTTCACTACCCTTGTTTTGACAGTTATTGCATTAAGGGGACGGCTGTAGTGGAAGCGTTTAGAGCAACAGGGATTAATTGCTGACGATGTGTAAATGAACTATAGCCAGAACTATTAGTGTAACTCTGTGTATTGGTGAGTGAAGAGAGGATTTTTCGACATGGGATTACTAGAACTTTATTTTAAAATCGTCAAACTGCCTGAGCTCGACGGTGTGAGTGGGGAAGTACAAGATATTTTGGTCGAGCGTATTGAGAGAGGTCATCACTTGGTTGAGATCGAAGATATCGCGTATGCCTTAGGGATGACTAAGCGCACGTTACAGCGTAGGCTCAACCATGAACAAGAGGTTTTTAAGGAGATTCGCGAATTGGTCAGATTGAATTTTGCCGTTAGACTTCTGGCCGAGGAACATCTTAAAATTGATGAGGTCGCTGATCGAGTTGGCTATAAAGATCGTACAACGGTAACGCAATCTTTTAAACGCCATTTGGGGGCCAGCCCGCGCGATGTGCAAAAGGCGGTAAAAGGTATATATTAAAAAAGGATGTTTTTAGGTTGAGGAATTATTCTCTGTTCATTCTCTCTGTATTTTGAGAGGTCACTGTGGTGAGAGGTTGTGGTGAGAGGTTACTGTGGTCACCGAAAACTACATGGAACAAATGCTGAAGTGTGTTTCAGCGGATTTTGCCCAAACTGAAAGTTATACTGGGCTAAGCACTCTCTCTCAGGTGGTGGCGCAGGCACTGCGCGACGTTCCGCGACACAAATTTATTCCTGGCGGAATGTTTGAAGTCTCTTATCAAAACCTCCCTCAACCAATAGGTCGAGGACAGACCATCTCTCAGCCATTCATCGTTGCGCTAATGACGCAACTTTTGCAATTACAGCGCAGTGATCGGGTATTGGAGATAGGTACAGGTTCAGGCTATCAAGCCGCGGTTCTATCGCAACTGGTAGCGCAGGTGTTTAGTGTGGAAATTATTCCTGAGCTTTTGCATGATGCACAACGTCGATTCGATGCATTAGGGCTTCACAATATTTACTGCAAAGCTTCTGATGGAAATCACGGCTGGTCAGAGCACGCTCCGTTTGATGCAATTATAGTGACTGCGGCGGGAGCGGAAATACCCGCTATGCTGGTGGAACAACTCAAACCTGGGGGGAGGATGATTTTACCCATCGGTGCACAACATGAAGTTCAGCAATTGTACTTGTTAACCAGCGATGTGACAAAAGCTGTAACAACAGATGGCCAGCCACAGATCAGCAAAACAAAAATTCTTCCGGTGAGATTTGTTCCCTTAACTCGGGCTAGTAATTAAGAATTAAGAGCGTCTAACAAAATAAAACTCTAACTTTATCGTCATTCCCGCCTGCGAGGGTGTCTCAGAAGTAACTTGCAAATCCCCTCGCCCAAAGGGAGAGGGAGTTTTACGACACCCTCCAGCGCGGAAATGACGATCTGTCTTAAAGTATTTTGCAGTAGTTTTAGAGAATCATCTCTAAAGATTAGGCAACGGCGGCTTCTTTTTCATCTACAACGCCGACAGTTGTAGAATCAAACTTTGGGAGGTTTTTGCCCAAAATCATATCGGAAGCTTTTTCGCCGACCATCATTGCTGGAGCATTGGTGTTACCACCGATGAGATTAGGAAATATTGAACAGTCAGCGATTCGTAAGCCGACTACGCCGCGCACTTTAAGTTCGTGGTCAACCACAGACATGTTGTCGTTGCCCATCTTGCAGGTGCCCACCGGATGATATACCGAGTCAGCGTTATTGCGAATCAACTCGCGTAACTCCGCTTCAGATGTTGGTTCAACTTCGGGCGTGACTTGTCTGCCGAGGTAATGTCCCCAAGCGGGAGATTTCATGAGTTTTCGCGACCACTCATAACAATGGATCATTTTTTGCCAATCTTCTTCTGCATCGAGAAAGTTGAAATCGATTTCTGGCTCATCAAATGGACTGGCTGAAGTGATAGTTACTGTACCCGTTGATTTGGGGCGTAAATTACAGCAGTGGAGTGTCATGCCGTGTTGTTTGGGCAATTGATCGGTCAAGCCAAACATCAGCGCAGGAACATAGTGCATTTGTAAATCGGGGCGGCTTTGTTCTGGTGTACTTTTGATAAATGCTCCGCCTTCGATATTGTTACATGCGGCGGTTCCTTGTTTGCGTAATAAATAATTTAGACCGGTGATAATTTGCAGATGTATTTTGGTGGCGGTGCCATTGAGCGTAATGGGTTGGGTGCATTCGTAACGGGTTAATAAGTCGAGATGTTCTTGCAGATTGCGGCCCACGCCTGGAATTTCGACTTGGACGGGAATGCCAACTTTATCCAGATCTTGTCTATTACCGATGCCGGACAACTGGAGGATTTGGGGCGTTTTAATCGTGCCGGCAGAAAGAATCACTTCTTTGTTCACGGACGCTTGCTGTCGTTTATTGCCTTTTTGGTATTCGACCCCCGTCACCCTGTTGCCATTGAGCACGAGTTTGGTGACGAGCGCATCAGTCACGACATCAAGGTTTCGACGTTTAAGTGCAGGCTTGAGAAATGCCGCAGCTGAACTGCAGCGTTTGCCATCTTGAATTGTTGCCTGGAAACGCCCGATACCTTCCTGCTGCGCGCCATTAAAATCATTGTTGAAGGGTATGCCAATTTCTTTACCGGCTTCAACGAAACTGTCGAATAACGGATTATCTGAAGGGGCATTGACGACCGATAACTCGCCTCTTGAACCATGAAACTCATTGGCACCACGAACCTGTTTTTCGCCACGCTTAAAGTAGGGGAGGATGTCATCCCAGCCCCAGCCAGGATTGCCCATATCGCGCCATTCATCATAATCGGATTGGTGTCCGCGAATATAAACCATGCCATTGATACTGCTACTGCCACCCAGCATTTTGCCGCGTGGTACATCGATGCGCCGATTTTTGAGATTCTTTTGTGGAATTGAAACGTTTTTCCAATTGAGCTTGTCGCTCTTGAGGCATTCACCGGCGCCGCCTGGCATGTGAATCATTGGATTCTTATCTTTTGGTCCTGCTTCTAGCAGTAAGACTTTGTTAGCTGGATTTTCTGACAATCTGTTAGCTAGTACACAGCCGGCAGAACCACCGCCGATGATGACGTAATCGTACATTCCCTATCTCCCGGACGATCTTATTAGAATTTTAAGAGCAATGATTTTATTTTAAACAGAGCCGTTAGGGAAGCGTAACTAAGGTTTTTGTGACTAGGTAGACCCCGTATAAATAGCTGAATTTACGAGGTTTGTTGTATGCGGTCAGAATGATCAAATGGGGTTATTTAACGGCCGTACTTTAAGCTAGATTCAGTCCCTTCCCCAAGTGCTGGAAGCATGTTGCCAGATTTTGTAGGTGTGGCCCTCAGTAATCACCAACTTCTGCGAATCTTTCATAAAGGCCTGGTACTCCGTCCAATCGACATTGCGTATCAGCTCCAGTGCATTTAACAGATCGAGTTGCTGATTGTTATCGTCCATATCATTGGGTACTTCAATGATCCCTTTGGGCGAAAAAAAATACCACACATGCAGCGCATGAAATAATGAGCTGGGTTTGATGGAGGCTTCGATTTTATGCATTTCTTTCCAAGGTATTAAACGAGTTACACCATCTGCTTGAGTTAGATTGATACCCACTTGAGTAAATTGGGCATCCACACGCTGGCTATATTTCTTTTTAACCATTAAGTGAATTGCATAAGTAGCCAATACCAAGCCAACGAAGAGGTGGCTAACAGGCCAGAGTTTGGCGAGAAATTCATCCTGGGCGATATAGTTAAATTGCTGATTAAAAAGGATGAACACTACACTACCGATGGTCATTATGATGAGTAACGCCCAAGCGCTATTTGCCAGTTTATAGGATTGAATAACCATAATTCGACGCTCCTCTGGAGATCTCGGTATCACAGCTACTTCTTTCAATTGGCGCACGCATTCTTAAATAATAATGATGCGAGAGGGTATCCTTCTTCTGCTGAGTTTCTGTCAGGACGAGAAATTTATAGCACAACCATTGCTGAGTTGTTAGGAATAGGTCTCAAATTTGTGAAAGTAATTGTCTTTGGACGAGTCCATGAAATCGACCTTGAAATTGCGGCAAGAAATCGCGGAATTTTTGGTGCCGGCTTAGCGTGCGTTTTAAGTGATTTTCATGACCAGTAAACGTAAATTCAAAACTCATTTCCCTAATCAAATATGGATTAGTACAAATTCAGCCTTAGTTGTTTTTGAGACGATTTAATTTATTTGGCGATTCCAATTTCCTTATCCCGTGTTTTTTCGTTCCCACACCAGCTAGAGGTCAATTCTAAGACTATAATTTAGCTAATATCTTGAGAACTGATGTAAAAGAGCAAAGTCATCAACCAGGAGGAGTTAAATTGAGTCAGTTTATACGCTGATTGAATTGAGCTGCTGGAGGCACTAGTGGAAGACAAGAAGCTTATATTGGCAGTTGATGATTCAAAGATGAATCACCGCATGATTGAGCGAATGCTGGGAGAGCGTTATCTCATGACATCTGCCTATTCTGGTAAAGAGTGCTTATCCTTGGTAGAGGAGAAAACTCCAGACCTCATACTGTTAGACGTTACCATGCCCGACATGGATGGTTACGAAACTTGTCTGGCGTTACGCAAACGCATAGCGACCAGTGATGTGCCCATATTGTTTCTCTCAGGCCGCTGCAGTGTCGAAGAAAAATTGAAGGGTTATGAGGTCGGTGGAGATGATTACTTAACGAAACCATTTGATGACAATGAAGTATTGGTGAAGATTGAAAAAAATCTTGCCTTCCGCGATGATCGGGAGCAACTAAAACGCAAAGCAGAAAGCGCCTCTAACATCGCTTTCCATGCGCTGAATGAGAAAAGTAATATTGGTGTGTGTTTACGTTTTTTAGAGGGTACGCACCTCTGTGAAGACGACGTAAAAATTGCGGAGCTGATTTGCGGTGCGGCCAGTGCACTTGGCATACAAGTTAATGTGCAGATGCGGGTTGGCGATGAACCCATTAACTATTCCGTCACGGGGAATGTGCCTGATCTTGAATCTGCACTGCTCGAAAAAGCCAAGGATAAGGGACGCTTCGTACCATTTGGCCGCCGACTCATTGTCAATGAAGAAGATTTTTCCATGCTCGCCCGTAATATGCCTGAAGGCGACGAAAAGCGTTATGAAATGCTAAAACAGCACATGTATACCATTTTACGCGGTGGTTATACGCGGCACAGAATTTTAGCCGCGCAGAAACAGATCCAATCACATCGCGATACTCTCTCCGATATCGTAACCAATACGCATACGCTGTTAAAAAGCACTGATCAGACTTTCGTAGAAATCATGCGGCAGAGCGCCGTGATCGTAGAAGAAATGGTACAGGAGCTAGAAGCACATGTTATCCATGATGCTGGCTTAAGCGAGGCATTAGAGCACCGTGTAATTGAAATTTCCGAACGATGTGTGACGAGAATTAATAAATTACACAGCCAGATGCTCCAAGTAGACAACAATTTTTCGCGGTTGGTGGTCGCACTACAGCAAGCGCATCAAGACACGTCCGGATTGCACTGAAGTTTTTAGTTTTATAATCGCGGCTAAAGCCGCTCCTACAAATGCCGCTTTTCTCTGTAGGAGCGGCTTTAGCCGCGAATTGAACATAAATAGGCTTGTGCAGCTAGCAGAGTTTGCATTATTTTTTCTGGTTGTCGCTCTCGTTTCACCAGTTCGAAAAGCTTGTCGGCAAAATCATAATGGTTCTTTAGATAAGATAACCACTGCTTTAAACGATTACCCGCATATTTGGATTCAAACAATCGGTCACACTGCTGTTGAAAAGCGATAAGCAATTTAATTATATCCAGGGGTTGTAATCGAGGTACGGTGGGATCTTTTATCTCTCGGGCGAGATCAGGTCGCACCAATATACCGCGACCCAACATAACATCATCACAACCACTGAGTTGCTGACAACGCTGATAGTCTTGCAGTGACCAGATTTCACCATTGGCGACTATAGGAATGTTCACATGCGTTTTTATTTTGCCTATCCAGTCCCAATGGGCAGGCGGCTGGTAGCCTTCACGTTTTGTTCTAGCATGAATCACGAGTAGTTGAGCACCCGCGCTTTCTACTGCTAAGGCATTGTCTATGGCCAGTGACTTATCTTCGTAACCCAAGCGAATCTTTGCGGAAAGCGGAATATGTTCTGGTAAAGTTTTGCGCACGCAATTAACAATGTTAAAAATGGTTTCGGGCGATTTAAGCAGGACTGAGCCACCCAAATTACGATTAACAATTTTGGCCGGACAGCCGAAGTTGAGATCGATAGATTGGGCGCCAAGTTCGACCGCGACCATTGCATTGGCCGCCATCATTTCAGGATCGCTCCCCAACAGTTGAGGTGTTACAAGAGTGCCAGCCTGGGTTTTACACTGGTTCTCTAATTCTGGGCAGCGATGGATAAAACTTTTTTTGCCTAGTACTGTGTTGGTGACGCGAATAAATTCCGTGACGCTGGCATCCAGACCGCCAATTTGTGTCAACGTATCGCGAATTAAAAAATCAGCTACACCCTCCATGGGGGCCAGGAAAATTTTCACATATACCTCTACTACTTACTGCTCATGAGGTCAGCAGTAGTGATGACCAGCATGGTTAAATCTTAAAAAACACCAGAAAATAAAAAAGGCTCCAGTTGGAGCCTTTTTTTGTGGAGAATTATAATTAATGCTGCAGGGCGTTGGTATCCCGAGTTGTCTCTAACGCGTATTCGCCAATCATTGCAGTATAGTCATCGAGTAATCCCTTTGACCTGCGTCGTTCATCACCTTTTCTCCGTCGGCGATGAACTAAATCTAAACGGGGATTTTTTCGCGGATCGGCTCCATCACGCCGGTCATCGCCAGTGCGCCTGTCGACAAAAACACGTCCTCTCATGTTGGTATCCTCTACTGATAAACTTTTGTAGCAATCTTAAAATCCGGGATAAAAATTTTTGAAGACTTAAATTTGAAGACTTTAAACAGCTCATACAAATCGTCAAATTACCCTCTCGATAGACTCTGCTCATTAGACTCTGCTCGATACACCAAGGCTAAATCCCCTGAACTATTTTATCTGTTCTAATATTTATATTACTTATAACTTAACGCTGATACAGTGTAGCCGATATTGTTGAGGTCTCCAGATGAATTTTGTGAATGTCTAGGTTTTTTTAACAAACCTTTGTCAAGTGATGCTTTGATAATTCTATTAACCAACTGTTATCCATAGAAAATAAAATAGTTCATGCTGCTAGCGAACGTAAAAATTTGCACAAAATTGGCTATATAACATTGGTTAGTGACCATTTATTAGTAGTTTCGATTAGTAGTTCTGATCGGATAAATTTCCGTCCGTATCCAACCTTAGGAAACCATATGGCTAAAGCCGAAACTGTTTATAGATTCTCCATAAATCTCAGTCATGTGGAGCGTGGACTCTATGAATCCTTTAATCTCACTGCGGCGCTGCATCCATCAGAAATTTTGTTACGTCTGAGCGCACGAATCCTCGCCTATTGTTACTGCTATGACGAAGGAATTAGTTTCAGTAGAGGCCTGTCAGCCCCGGACGAACCGGCTATTGAAGTTCGTGATTTAACCGGCCGATTGGTCCACTGGATCGATGTTGGCCAACCTGAAAAAGAGCGTATGGAAAAGGCGATTCGCAGTGTGGGTAGAGTCACTTTGTTCAGCTACGGAGCAGGTTATCAGGGCTGGTTACAGAAACAAGCAGACTATCTTGAACGGGCGGAAAAATTAACGCATATTCATATGGCGGAGGAGTTGCTTAAAGAGATGAGCGAAAAACTCACCCGTAATTGCGAGATATCCGTCACCTTTAGTGATGATGAGCTTTATATTTCGATAGGTGACTGGTCAGCTCAGCAATCGCTGATCGGTTAATGAGTAGAATTAAATGATTTTGAGAAGACTGCAATGATGACTATGCAAGAAACCATTCAAACCAAACTAAGTGCGGCAATCAATGCGGCACATCTTGAGGTGGAAAACGAATCGCATAATCATAGCGTTCCACCAGGTTCTGAATCGCATTTTAAAGTTACCCTCGTAAGTGACGACTTTAATGACATGCGGAATGTTGCCCGTCATCAGAAGGTCTATAAAATTTTGGCTGAGGAGTTGGCGGGTGGGGTGCATGCTCTGGCGCTTCACACCTATACGAGTGCTGAATGGCAGGCTAAGACTAAAGCACCGGACTCTCCCGATTGTAAAGGCGGTTCAAAACGCGGCTGATATGACGACTGCAAAATCGAAGCATCAACGATTTCGATTTCATCTTTTATATTATTACTTGTTGATAGTAGCGTATGTGTTAACTGGCTGTGCAATTCAGCCGCGCCCGGACTGGATGTCATCGACTGGTGCTGATACTGGTAAAACAGAAGCCATTGCGCTGGCCACCGGTAAGCTCGACGCGTCAGAGTGTTTTGCCTTTTATGACATAATTGATAAGGCCATTCGAGCAACCAAACAACATACCTCAAACTTTCCTGTTCAGGGTTATCCGTTTTTACGAACGAACCGTTTTTTGTCGAGCTTTCAGAATTTTTCAACACCCGACCAATACAAAATCTGGTTAAGTCACCTAAACAGATTAGCGATTGATGGCATTGAAATTGAAAAGACTGGATTATCGCGCGACGCTATTTCTCATTTGCAAACACAATTCAAAATAGACTCCATCGGCAGCGATTTATTGCAACGTTGTGGCGATCTGTTGGTAGATAAAGTAAGTAAAGACCTGTCGTTACAGCGATCGCTTGTGCGAGCATCTCAAGTTGCATCCAGCTACAGCTTGTCAAAACGAACTCTCGGCCTCTACCCAATAAGCAGTCTTTTTCTAAAGCTGGGGATTAATCGTGAACATCAATCGATGCTTAAAAAGCACAATCAATTTAATGCAAAAGAACAGTCTCTTTTTAACTATCAATATCAGCTCGATGATGATGTCGGGGTTCCGTCTCCTGGCGAATTAAAGTGGACCACAGATTCGCTGGGCATGCCTCTTATAAACGAACAATTAAAAACAGCGCTCTTTCGTCACTATGCACCAATCATTCGTTTACCGAATACAGATGAAGATAATCAACCTGGTGAAATTACACTGACGAAAAATAATATTCCAGGTTTTAAATCGACCTCCGCATTTGCCTACACAACACTAACCTTTGGCCGTTATCGCGGCCAGGTTCTCACCCAACTCAACTACAGTATCTGGTTTAAACGACGACCCGCAAAAGGCGTCGTTGACATCCTTGCCGGTGAATTTGATGCTCTAGTCTGGCGCGTGAATTTACTCCCTTCAGGTGAGGTCTTGGCTTATGACAGTATTCACCAATGCGGTTGTTGGTACCGCGTTTATCCGGGGCAGGGCTTTCGTTTGGAGGAGGATAAACAATTTTTTCAGGAGCCTTTGATTGCTCCTGAAAATTTACCCACACTGCAAGGAAATGCTCGAGTAGTGCTGTATCTTGAGGCTGATACGCATCAATTAATTAATGTAGATGTAGACGCTGGCTCTTCGTCAAATCTTAATAAAATGAATTATTCCCTATTGTCGTATGACCTGCTGTATAAACTGCGCAATGAAAAAACTAGCATATTCGATGACTCTGGTATTCTGCGTAATTCACAGCGCCCCGAGCGTTGGTTGCTTTGGACGTCGGGAATCGAAAGCCCTGGTGCCATGCGGGATTTTGGCTATCACGCAATTGCCTTTATAGGTCAGCGGCATTTTGATGATGCGCAATTGTTAGATTCTATTTACCGAGAATAGCTTTGCAGAAGTCAATTTGGCGTGTTGTTCAGATCAAGTGAAGGCGCAATCTAGTGCGCCTTCTCAAAAGTGATTTTCATTTCTTTCATGGCATTTACAAAGTAAGAGCGTACATATTTCACCGGTTGAGCAAACTTTGGATGTGACATGCGGGGAATAATTTCTTCAAACATGACTTTTAATTCAAGTCGTGCCAAATGTGATCCAATGCAGAAGTGCTCACCGACGCCGAATGCGCGGTGTTCATTTTTAAGTTCTGGCATACGTTGACTGCGAGTCACATCGAACTTCATCGCATCCTCGCCGAAAACACTCTCATCCTGTCCGGCAGAGTGATAAAGCATAATAACCTTGTCACCCTTTTTAATTTCTTGCCCGCCTAATGTAATATCTTGAGTCGCT
>OBEQ011735865.1_pt1 | contig 33142 bp, 31 predicted proteins | sample 1670901 | NCBI WGS metagenome assembly OBEQ01 (sample SAMEA104232315, study PRJEB22302) | groundwater metagenome | biome: forest; feature: aquifer; material: groundwater | place: USA | collected 2011-08-07 | depth 5.4 m | reverse complement strand
CTCTTCCAGCAGCATGTCCGAGATCATCTTGGTGTGCACCGGATCGCCGACGAACACCGGCACGATGTGGCTGACCGAGTCCATCACCGGAATGCCCGCCCCCGCGAACCGCCGCTTCCCTCCCTTCTTCACGACCAAACCGGAAGGCGTGGGCACTGGGCTCGGCCTGTCGATCTGCCAGCGGATCCTCTCGGGTCTCGGCGGCGACATCGAGGTCGATAGCACCGAGGGCGTGGGAACGACCGTCAGCGTCACCTTGCCCGCTACGACCGAGTCGGTGCCTGACGAAGCAAGGACGACTCCGTCGCCACAGGCCGCAGGGCGCGCACGCATCTTGGTCGTGGACGACGAAGCCATCGTTCAACGCGCCATCAAGCGCATCTTGGGCAAGGAGCATGACGTCATGACTGTGTCCGATGGTCATGAGGCCATTGAGCTTATCGGGAGAGGCCCGGCGTTCGACGTGATCTTCTGCGACCTGATGATGCCGGAGATGTCCGGCATGGCCTTGCACGCGGCGCTGGCAAAGCGGGCACCCGAGAGCGCTGCTCGGATGGTCTTCCTCACCGGCGGCGCTTTCAGCGAAGAGGCCCGCTCCTTCCTGGCCGAAGTTCCGAACGTCAAGATGGAGAAGCCCTTTGAGGTTCGTCATCTCCTCGACGTGGTGGCAGAGCGAATGCACCGCCTACAGGAATGACGCCCGCGCCCAGGCGCGCCGCATCGCGAGGGCGAAATCGAAGGATTCTTCCAGCGGAGCGAGCCGGTCCGAAGGTCGGGATTAGAAAAGGATGCATGGCCTCGTGGGGGTCGCGCGGCGGGGACGGAATCGGACGTTATCGGGCACGGCCACGAGGCCCAGTACGCGTGTCATGCTACCGGGCCTGCGACGGGCCAGGATCCGTGCGATACTGAAGAGTGGAGATGAAGCGCCAACCCTGTAGGTCCGGCGGTGTCTGAGATCTTGGTCGTGGAGGACGACCGGGACCTTCGGGAGATTCTAGTGGAGATACTCGAAACTGCGGGCATTCGGTGCTGGCGCTCGCAAATGGCAAAGCGGCGCTGGAGCGACTCGCCAGGAACGAGCCACTTCCTGACCCCATCGTCATGGATCTGAACATGCTGGTGATGGGCGACAGGGCGTTGCTCTCGGCCATTCGTTCGTCTAACCGACGACGAGTCGGCTCATCTAGAGGAGCTTCAATGGGGCCGCCGCTGAATCGCGGCGGAGACCCGGTTGATGACCATGCCCTTCTCGGCGCGCTCGAAGCTTCAATGGGGCCGCCGCTGAATCGCGGCGGAGACCGGCTCGAGGTTCTGGCGAGCGCCGCTGGTGTTCTTGCCTTCAATGGGGCCGCCGCTGAATCGCGGCGGAGACGAGGACGCCCCGCGCACTCCGGGCGTGCGCGGTCCGCCAAGACCGTGTGGATGACCGCTACCCTTGCCGAGGGGCGGCTGCGCACGATCGACTTCCGTCGTGAGTTCACGCCTCGGTGATCACCTCAAAACCGGCCACTCGTGATCAGCTCAAAACCGGCCAGTTCGCTCCTGTCGAGGACCGGTTCATCTAACGCGTCGCGGTCTCTTTGGGCAAGCTTGCTGCATTGTGCGTGCGCCACGACCGTGGCCCGCATTGCAGGACGTGGGCATGGTGCAGTAGCCGGTCGAGCAGCGCCGAGACGGCCGCGGTGTCGCCGAGCAGCTTGCCCCAGTCGTCGACGGGGCGGTTCGACGTGATAAGCGTCGAGGCCCGCTCGTAGCGACGCATGATCAGCTCCAGCAGATCCTCGGAGGCCGTGGGCGGCAGCTTGCGCATGCCGAGGTCATCGATCACCAGCAGCGGCACGGTCGCCAGCTCGGCCATCACGTCCTTGCGGCAGTGATCGAGGCCGGCGTCGGCGAGTTCCTCGATGAGCACGTGAGCCTCGCGGTAGCTGACCTTGTGGCCCTGCTGGATTGCCGACATGGCGAGTGCCTGCGCGAGGTGGCTCTTGCCGCTGCCGGGCGGACCGAGAAACAGCACGTCTTCGCGCTTCTCGACAAAGCGCGCGGTGGCGAGCTCGTAGACCAGCTGGCGGTTCATCTTCTTGTTGAAGTCGAGATCGAAGCTGTCGAGCGTCTTGCCGGTGTCGCGGAAGCCGGCCTGCTTGATGCGCCGGCCGAGCAGGCGGTCCTGACGGCGCTGCAGCTCGTCGCTCACCAGCGCGGAGATGAAATCGAGGTGTGGCTGCCGCTCGGCGGCCGCGCCCTTGATGCGGACCTCGAGCACGTCGGCCATGCCGGAGAGGCGGAGTCTGCGCAGCGCGCGGTCGATCTCGACGGTGTTCACGGTTTGTCTCCTTCGGTCATGCGACTCACGAGGTCGCGGTAGTGGGTCAGCTCGCGGATGAGCGGGTCGATCTGCCGGAGCGGCACGGGCGCGGCGTGATGGCGTTCGAGGTAGGCGCGCACGAAGCGGTAGGTCGGCGCGCCGGCGTCGAGCGCGACCTGGGCGGCGGCCTCGACGGCGACGGCGCCGCGCTTCTTGGCCAGCGCGCAAAGGCCGAGCACGCGGCGGACGCCGGTCGTGCGGCTCTCGGCATACATCGCGTCGGCGACCGCCCCAGTGGCGAGGCCGATGCTGTGCGCGCGGGCGAGCAGCACCGCGACCTGCGGTGGCGTGCGCGTCGGCTGGTCTTCGGCGCGCATGGCGTGCCGCCCGCGGTCCTGCACCAGGTGCTCGCGCAGCAGCGCGCCTGACTTCGGATCGAGGAGGCGCACGTGCTGCTCGTCCCACTGCACGCGTACCGTGCGGCCGATCCAGCCGGGCGGTGGTGCGTAGTACGCGGCTGCGACCTCGACGAAACCGTCGAGATGCACGACGCGCTCACCGAATGCGTAGTAGCGAAATGGCTCGACCGGCAGCGGCTTCAGGTGCGGGCGCTCGTCGGCAAACATCGCGGCGACCTGGCGCTTCATGGTGCCGTGGATGCGCTTGTCGGCCCACCGATCGTCCCAGCGGTCGATCCAGGCCTGCGCCTCCTCGATGGTCTCGAAGCGCAGCCCGCGCAGCGCCTTCTGCGTGTGCGCGATGCCTGACTCGACCTTACCCTTGCGGTCCGGGTCGCGTACGCGGCACGGCAGCGCGACCGCGCCGTAGTGCGCGAGCACGTCACGGTAGAGCGGATTGAGTACCGGGTCGTGGATGTCGGGCGTGAGCACGCCCTCGCGCAAGTTGTCGAGCACGACCGTCGAGGTCACGCCGCCGAGCCGGCGAAACGCGCGCTCGTGCAGCTCGGCCCAGATCCGCGTCGACGACTTCCAGGTCAGCAGCCGCACCGCTTTGCGGCTGTGCGCCAGCGTGAGCAGGAAGAGGCGCGTGCGCCGGTACTTGCCGGTCGGCGGGTAGCGGACCATCGGGCCTTCGCCGTAGTCGACCTGCGATTCCTCGCCGGGGATGGTCACGATCACCACGCGCGCCTCGGGCGTGCCTATGCCGGCCAGCCGCCGCACGAAGCGCTGCACCGTCGCGTAGCGCGCGGTGAAGCCGCAGCGCTCGACCAGCTCCTGCCAGATCGACATCGCCGTCCGGCCGTCGCCGAGCCAGCCCGTGATCTGCTCGCGGTACGGCTCGCACAGGCTCTCGGTCGGCGGCGTCGGGTCGGTGATCACCGGCGCCGAAGTGGCCGGTTTTGACGAAGTCGAGCTGGCCGAGCCGGTGATCACCTCGTCGGGAGTGGCCGGTTTTGCGTCGTCGGAGCCGGTGATCACCTCGCCGGAAGTGGCCGGTTTTGCCGCCGCGCCGCCGCGGCCCCGCACGCCGATGCCGGCCGCCTTCAAGTACACGCTCGCCGTCTCGCGGCGCACGCAGACCTCGCGCTCGATACGGCGCAGCGACCAGCCCAAACGGCCAAGCGCTTCTACTTGCTGTCGTTTCTCGTCGCTCAAGACGTTGGCCATTCCCGCCGAGGGACCATGGTCCGTTTGGCTTCGTCAACGTCCGCGACAGGCTAGAATTGGCCGGTTTTCAGGTGATCTTCAGTGGCCGGTTTTGGGTGATCACCGAGGCACGCGCCAGCCGTTCATCGGCGAAGAGCGTGCGCTGCAGAAGCGGCTGCACGCAAAGAAGACCCTGGCAAAGACAACTGCCTCACGAGCGGCGCTGTCCACATCGACGGCGGCGTGCTGACCCGAAGGAGCCGGAGCTCCCTGAGGACCGCGGACAGCTTCGGATCCGTGGCGTCGGAAGGCGCAGGGATGCTGGAGGCTCGGGATTTTCAGTGCACCTGGCGAAGCTTACTCCCGCGGCCTTCACGCAGAAAAGGGCTGCGACGGCGCGCGAACCGGGACCAGGAGTGCATAACTCGATCGAGTTCAGGGTCACTCGCGGGCTGTCATCGTCGAGGACGCACCACCGGAAGTCGGCGTGAGAGGCATCGGCAACGCGCGGCGCTCGGGTTGAGTGGCTGGCGTCGTCTTGTGGATGCGTGGGATCGAGCGACGGCGGCCGGTTCCCAGGCGCCTAGGCGCTACTCAAAGCGGCTGGAGTAGACGCTGGTGAAGCCGATGCCGCCCTGCAGCCAGACCGCGACGAACTTGTTAGCGCCCGCGTCATAGCCCACGGTAGGCTCACGCGCGCCCGCGTTGAGGCTGTCGTCAGTCTCGACGAGCTGCGGGGCGCTCCAACCGACTAGCGGCCGGAACTGCCCAGCCCGAACGTTGCTCGGCGAGTCTGCTTCGCTCCATACCGCCACGGCCGCGCCGCTCGCGTCGAACGCGACGCGCCCGCCATTCGTGGCCGCCGCGGTGGAATCGATTCGAAACGAGGTACCCCAACCTGCAGGCTCTAGCAACGCCTGCCACGCGTGCTGACTACCCGAGGACCCCTGATGCCACACCACCAGCGCCTTTCCGTCGGGCGCGAGCGCGAGCGAGAGGCCCGAGATGACGAGACCCGCAGCGGACGCGTCCAGCGTATCGGGCGCGGCCCAAGTGCCTGCGAACGTCGAGGCGCGCACGCGTCCATCCGTCCATGCCGCAATGGCCGTTCCGTCGGCCGCGAACCGAACCGACGGGCGCGCGCCGCCCGCGCCCACCGTCGCCACCGTCAGCGGGCTCGCCCAGGAGCTGCCCGAGAACCGACTCGCGAGCAGCGACGTCCCCTGGCTCCACAAGGCCAGCGCCGAACCGTCGGCGGCCACGTCGACCGCGGGACGCTCGCCCACGGCTTCGGCATTCGTCTCCAGCTTCGTCGCCGCGACGGTCACGGCTGACATGGACGCCACGACTCTTTGGGTGCCCGAAGGCCCGCCCTCCTACGACGCGTGCGTGGAAGCCAAGCGCGCACGCATGAGCAATTGCCCGCCCGAAGTGCTCGAGGGATTCGATGCCTGCCTGGCGACCATCCATCACAACGCCAAGACCCTCTGTGGAGGGCAGAGAGCGTGGTACGGCGACACGATAAGGCCGGTTCGGCCCGGCGACCTCGGCGGCTGTGTCTCCTCGTGGACGCGCCCGCGCTCCGTCTCCTGCTGCGAGAAGGCTCCCGAGGGCTGCAACAAGCCGTAGCACCCGAAGATCCGCAACCGCTCGTCGCGTATGCCGATGACCTCGGCATGATCCTGCAGCTGAAGGTCGAGAAGGAGCCCACGAACTGGCCGCGCTGCCGCGAGCCGCCGCGTTACCCGAGCTACGGCGAGCCGTGGTGTGGCGAGCTGGCGACGTTTCGATGCGACAAGTGTGGCCGGTTCTTGTGCACGTTGCACACGCGCATCTCCCGACCACCGGCGATGCTGGAGCTGTGCAGCAACTGCCGAGCGCGCGAGCAGGCGGCCATGGTCGCGAACAAGGTGGTGGCACAGAGCGCCGCCGCTCGTCGCCGTCGAGGCCCTCGAGGTCGCGTGCGCGCGTGGCTGGCCCGGGTGTTCGGCGGGTGCCCACGATGACATGATGCCGCCCGCCGGCCGGAGTTCAGTGCGAGGAGGTCGCCGCCACTCATCCGTGGTCCAGATACCTTCTGCAGTGACCTATGACGACGCGCCGGTCGTCGGGATCCCACACGAAAGTGTATGTGCAAACGAGTCGAGGGCGGCAGCCTCGCGCGAGCCTCCGAAGGGCAAAACCAAGCGAGTGGCAGGAGAGGCCTCGATGTCCTCGCCCAGCAGAGATACAGTGTCGTGGCCTACCTCAGGCCAACCGGGCCAGCGTTCGGCAGAGATTCCCAAAGCCACCAGGATCCGCACGAGCGATCTGGCCCTGGTGCTGAGGGAGCTCATCGCCGACAACAAGCTCGAGATCGACGGTGTGGGCCGCGGGACGACGTAGACGCTCGTGAAAGTAGTGGCCGAGTCTGAGTTGGTTGATCAGATCGCTCTCGACGAGGCCTCTTCTCAGAGTCTCCGAGACCCACGGACTCCGGCTCAGCGCGAACCCCAGGGCGCGCGAAGCGAATCTCCGGGGCCACCAAGATCACAGCACTGGTGACCTCGCGTTGCCCATCGAGAAGCTGGAGACGGCGAGGTCAAGTTTGAGTGGAGTGTGCGGTGTCGTACCGGCAGAGTGACTTTCCCGCGTAAAGGCATCGTTCTTCGAATCTCAGTTAGGGACCAGGAGTGAACAACTCGATCGATTGGCGCGCCAGTTCGTCGCCCGCCACCGTCGAGGACGCAGCCGACGTGAGGGCGCTCATGCGCCGAGTAGTTCATTCGCGGGCCCTTAGCAAGAGGTGACCAGAGGGCGCGTGCTGGCAAAAACGAGGGAACGCCCCTCGTGGTGGACACGTCGACGCTATTGCCGGCACGCGTGGGCGTACGGACACGCCTTGCACTGCCACCCGCGCTGTGGCCAGAAGGCGCCCGCGCCGATGGCCCTCAGGATCCCAGCAGCCAAACGCATGAAGTCCACCTCGGCATGCTCATCTCGATCCACGTCCTCGATCTGGACGACGGGAAGCCGCGCCTTCGTGATGACTTGGTAGCGCAGGCCCACCTCGCCGAGCCCCAGTTGGCGGGCGGCGACACGGTACGCCGTGGACTGAAAGTCGAACTCGAGCTGGTCGGCGGTCCAGCGCCGACTCGCGCTCTTGTGCTCGACGACAACGCGGCGCTCGCCCTCACGCAGGATGAGATCGACCACTCCCGTGAGATGCTCGTCCAGCGGCTCGCCGGTCACCGGATCGTGAACCACGACACCAGAGAACGCACGTTCGACCGCCTCGACCTGCACGAACCCGAGTCCAAGGGCGTGCCGGTGGAACGCCGACAGCGCACGGATCCCTGTCGAAACTGGCTCCTCGCCGTCGTCGCACAGGTCGACGTGAACCGAGCTGGTGGTCGTCACCGCCCAGGCGTCGCGAAACGCCTGCAGAACCTCCTCGATTGCCGCGATCTCACCACGCATCTGCAGTGCCAGGTAGTGCGCGGCAAGTCCAGCGTGGATGGCGGTGCCGAGCGCGAGAGGCAACGGCACGAAGGCAGGCTCGACACCGCGAACTCGGTGCAACTCGTAGCGCCGAGGGCACGTGAGGTACTCCTTGAGCTGCGACACCGAGACGGTCAGCCCATCCGGCGCGCCCATGTCACCCTGCCTCCGGCGCGTGGCCGTTGCTGCCCGTGCCCGAGCTGAGCAGGCCGATGAGCTCGCTCGCCTGGGATCGGCTGAGGTGTGGCAGCTCGATGCCGAACCTCCGCTTCGCGACGTCACGCAGCCAGCGCTCGTCTCGCCCGTCACCGCGGGCGAGCGAGAGAAGCAGCCCGTACTGCTTGGACGTGAGCCGAGCACGAATGGTCGGCTCGACCGTTCCTTGTGCCATCGGCGGCTCAGGCGCCGGAACAAGGACCGCGATCGGCGGTCGCGCCGCACTCTCGCGCGGCGGCGGTGTGTCCTCGGCCGGGGTGTTGTCGTCGTCGATGGTGCCCGCGTAGGCCTCGCGGCCCACGCCGAGGAAGGCCGCTGCCTTCTTGAACGCGTTGGTGTAGGCGCCCTTCCTCGCGTCGCCTTCCGTCATGCTCTGGTGGCCGCCATCGCCGAGCACTTCGGCGAACGGCACGAAACGGCCGTCGTCGAACTCGCCCAGCTCGAGGCGGATCTCGCACACAGCTTCGTAGGCGGTCCGACCCTTCACTGTGGTGACAGCACGGACGCTGACCTGCCGGTGGGCTCGCCATCCACCGACACCGAGTACGACGTTGAACCTGTCCACGACGAACTGGTACTTGTATCCAGAGGTAGAGTATCCGCGGCCGGTGACGCGGCCGTCGGTGCGCTCGACGGCTTCCTCGGGAAGCGGTGCTGAGAGCGCCGCGAACAGCGTGATGCGTTCTTCCTTGGTCATGACATGGTCTCCTGTAGGCTGATTGGGTCCGAAACGTGAGAGGGACGTCGCGGCCACACCGACGACGCCCCTTCGATCGATCACGATATGGAAGTGCTACTATTTCTGCCGCCAGCGCCCGGGCTGGAAGAGCTCCGCCAACGCGGTGAACAGCGCCACCGCTATCGACTTCAAGATGAATCGAAGCATGGGTTCCTCCTACTCCACGAAGAGCGCCTCGACGGCATGCTCTTCAATCCGATCGAGATTCACCACGGCGTGCGCCTCATCGCACCACGGGTCGAGGCCCGTCGGATCGATGCCGATACCGAAGCCGAACACGCTGACTCCGAGCGACTCGGCGCGCGCGCGCAGATCCTCTGCGCCGCTGATGTCGCTCGCCCCGTCCGTGATGAGCACCAGGTCGGCCTCCTTCAGTGCCCCGCTGTGCTGCGCGATGATTTCGAGCCCACGGCCAATCGCGGCATGGATGTTGGTACCGCCGTCACAAGAGACGAAGAGTCCGGCCTCGGGCAGCAACTCCCCGGGCATGATGACGGACTCATGCCGGATGGCCCCGTCGAAACAGATCAGTGCGAACGCGCGACGCTCGGCCGCCGCGACATCGAGCAGCGCCAGCGCCACCGCCGTGGCCCACACGTCGGGAAGCCCTTCCATCGAGCCTGACTTGTCCACCGCGACGACCAGCGGCCCCTTGCCGAGCATCTCGTTGCTCCTCAGCGCGTACTGCAGACAGCGCTGCTCGTGCAGGTCCCGCAGCGTGGCGAGGCGTGCCCGGGGATGAACCAGCAGGGCCAGCTCCGCTGGCAGGAGCCGCGCGAGATCGGAGCCTTGTTCGACGTCGCCGATCTCGTCGGCACCGTGCCGGACCCGAGCCCGGCGCTTGGATGCAACGATGCGACTGAACTTACCTGCGAGCTGGGCGATACGGCGGAGCCGGGCATCGGTCTTGAGGCGCGCCGCCAGGGCACGGCACGCCGAACGGCCAACGCCAGAGTTCTGTCCCATCGCCGTGCCGAATGCCACGTGCTCGAGCCCTTCGGCCGCGTCCCTGAGCTCTCCCACGGCCGCCACAGCCCTGGTGCAGCCAGAACGCGCCGCACGCCGCAGGTCCACGTCGGCCATCTCGTTTGCCAGATCGGCGAGCAGGGTCTCGACGGCTGTCGCAGCGGCGTCTGGATCACTGCGACACTCACGCGCCAGACGTTCGAACGCCGGGAGCTGAGCGCAGGCAGCGTGAACGCGCTGTGCCCATGGAGCGAAGATGGCGTCGACCTGGTTGCCGGGCAACAACGCCAGCTCGCCGGCATAGAGCCGCTCGAAGAGCTCGTCCTCGAGCCGCCGCCCGGGTGGATCGTCGTGCTCGACCAGGCCAAGGCCGCGGGCCTGTCGGTGCAGGAAGACCGACCATCGCGGCACGTCATGGATCACGCGCCTCACTTGATGCTCCGAATACCAAGGCCGGCACTCACGGCCCGCGCCAGCTCGGCGTGCAGGCCCCGGATCTCGGCTACGGCGTCGCTGATGACACTGCGTGCCCGCCGACCGGCGGAGCCTCCCAGCTCGCCCAGCTTGCGACGCTGCTGGTCGAACTGCTCGACCGCCTGAGCCGCCTGGGAGATGTAGGCCTTGCGGTCGCCATTCTTGAGCCCGTTGGCCTTGGCGGCGACCTCGCGGGCCGCGTCGAGGATCTCGAGCGCCTGGGTGCCCGCAGGGTCGGCGAGGTTGCCGACGAGCCGTGCCACCTTCGGCCGATCCTTCGGATCGCGCCACAGGCCGTCGACGAGGATGGCCAGGTCCTCTGGGCACGTCTGTTTCTCGCCGGCGAGGTAGGCCGCGGCCCGGACCAGCTTCGTCGCACGCTTCCACCGACGATCGGAAGCGATGATGCCCTCGGCGCGGCAGGTATCGCGGACGGCCAGGAGCGCATCAACCGTCTCGTCTGTCAGCTTGACCGCCGCGGCTTCGGCCTGGGCCTGGCGCAGGTCGGCCATGCTGAGTACCACCGACGCCACCGGATCGGGCCTCATGAGGACCGCGCGCAGGTTGGCGTCGGCGAGCAGGTAGCCCACATGGAACCTGACCAGGAAGCGGTCGAAGAGCGCCTCCAGCTCCTTGCCCTCGGGCAGCTCGTTGCTGGCGCCAAATAGCGATACCAGCGGGCACGGCGTGGGCACTTCGTCGTTATGGAAGATGCGCTCGTTCGCGACAGAGAGCAGCGAGTTGAGGATGGCCGAGTTGGCCTTGAAGATCTCGTCGACGAACGCGAATTCGGCCTCGGGGAGCTTGCCGCTAGTCACGCGGAGGAAGCGATCCTGCTCGAGCGCCTTCAGGCTCACCGGGCCGAACAGCTCTTCGGGCGTAGAGAACTTGGTCAAGAGGCGCTCGAAGTAGCTGCCGCCGAAGGCCTGAGCGATCGCGCGCACGAGCGCCCTCTTGGCGGTACCGGGTGGACCGAGAAGCAGGACGTGCTCCCCCGCCAGGATGGCAGCTAGCGAGCCCTCGATCACGTCCTTCCGTTCGAGGTACTGCGCCATGAGGTCGGCGCGAAGTTGCTGCAGTTGCTTGTTCATGGAAGCCTCCGAAATGCCAAGAGGCGGCCGCGGGATTTCACCCACGGACGCCTCTTCGCGAGCATTGGGTTTGACTGGCTACGCCGCCTTCTGATGGAGCATCTCCTCGACGGCAGTGGAGAGGCGGTCGAGCTGGTGGTCGAGGTCCAGGACCTCGACGTTGAGGACGTCGCGGTAGAGCTTCGCGCGGTTGCGGAGCGCCTCGTAGGCGTCGAACCGCCTGAGGAGGGTCGAGGCACGCTCGGGCGGCGTCGCGAGGAAGTCGGCGATCTCGCCCTGCAGCGCCGCCAGCTCGGCCTCGATCGACGCCGCAGCCAGCTCGCCCAGCGCCTGCTCCGCCTCGGCGGACTGGTGTACCGGCAAGAGGTACATGCGCGAGGCACCGATCTTCTCTACGGCCTTTTGGAGCGCACGAAGCGCGGCCCCGAACGGTGCCGGTACGAAGTAGACACCGCCGCCCTCGCGCAACGTGACGGCCGCCCAAGAGGCGAGCGCCTTCACGATGGCGCGGCGGACGTCATCGGTGGTGTGGGTCGTGCGAAGCTCCATGAACAAGCCGGACACGGCCTGTACCACCTCGTGACCCAGATCGTCGCTCGTCACCGACTCGGTGACCCGATCCAGCCGAACCCGGGCCTCCTGGTGGAACGAGAGGTTACCGATGTCATCGCGCTGCTCGCGAACGATGGCGAAGACGATTTCCGCTTCGGCTTCGAGACCGAGGCGGATGAGCCGGTCGCGCCGACCCACCTGGGCTTCGCGCACGGCCTGCTTGAGCGCCTTCTCGGCACTGGGCGGATCGGGCAGGAGCTCCGTCGGGAGACCGGCGCCCGCCCAAAGCGACTCGAGGGCGGCGCGGTCGACGCGCGCGTCGGCGAGCGACCAGAAGACGAGGTCACCGAGGTGGTCGCCCCCCTTCGCGAGTACGCGACGGATGTGGTGGAGGTTCATCGCGCCGCTCCTTCCGTGCCGGCCACGATGACGAAGGGTTCGAGCCCTGGAACGGCGGGACCCAGCACCTGGTCAAGCGCGGAGAGCGCCCGGCGCACGAACTCGGGCGCTCGTTGCTCCAGGGCCGAGCGAACGAGCACGCGCGCGCGCTCCACCTCGGCGGCGACGACGACCGGCTCGCCGGCCTGGTCCGCGAGCCAGGACGTGCACCCGATCTCCGGACGATAGCGGATGGTCTCTCCATCCAGGTCGCCAGCGGCCCCGGTCGCCCGATCGAAGGCGATGCGGTACTCGCTCAGAAACACCTCCAGATCAGTGAAGGCGCCGCCTTCCCTCTCGGCATCGACGAGGCACAGGATGCCATCAGCGCCAAGGGCGTCGGCGAGATCGGATGCGGTCTCCGGAACGAACGGCGGACCGCACCAGTCGAGACTGACTTCCGAGGCGCAGATCACGTCGATGAGGGGGTCGACGAGGTCGTGGCGAATGTGGCCGCCGATACGGATGCTGGCTGAGGTTCGGGTTGCGGACATGGCGATGCTCCTTCGTGCCGACGTGGCACTCGGTTTGGGGGCGGGGCGGCCGGCCACGGCGGAATGCCAGGGGCTACCTCTCGCTGCTCATGTCCTTTTACCGAATCGAAGGAGCGTTCTTAGGACTCGGGGACGCGGCCGTCCTCAGCTTCGTAGCTGGGTATCACGCCGGCCGCGGAGGGTGGGACCTGCGCTCATGGCTCGCCATCTGGACGAGAGCCCTGCGACTTTCGCGGCTGTGTCTGGGCCTTGATCACGGGACCGAGGTCGAGAGGCCGGATATCCCAGAGATCACCCATGGCCTCGTCTCGCTTGAAGTCGAACGCACAGCTCTTGCTGTCGAGAAACGTGGCCAGCATGGCGCGTTTGCCTAGGCTTCGCACGGCCCGCAGGACTGGAGCGTAGTCCGAATCACCGCTGACCAAGATGGCGACGTCGTACGCTGCCGGCACGGCCGCGAAGTAGAGCATCTTGGTGGCCAGCGCCACATCAACGCACTTCTCTTTGCCGCGCGACTCAGCTTGGCCAGAGGTCCGCGCGATTCGGGGGAACTCTCTGCGGTGGTAGTCGTATGGGTACGTCTCGACCGAGAGACACGGCACCTGGCGGAGCTCTGCCCACCCGGTCGCGATGATCTCCGCGGTCGTACGGCTGCACGGGCCAACGGTTTCAGGATCCGGATGTCCGGCCACGCAGTACGTACGTACGAGGTCCACTTCGAAGCCCAGCGCATCACGTATGTGCTTCGTGGTCGCGGCCCAGATCGGTGGGAATTGCACGTGCTCGACGAAGACTCGATCGGCGCCCTCCGCCTTGCACAGTTCCTTCACGCCAGCGTCGAACCACGATCCGTCGATGAACATCATGGCCTTGAGCATGGGCGCCATCACCGTAACACAAGCATCCTCGTCTGATGGGTCGTCCTCAGCGCGCCTTCTGTCTCGTTGCTTGCGGCGAACCTGCGGGCGCGTGACTGAGAAGCAGGTGGACAGCTTCGCGCCTGTCCATGTGAAAGAAGACCTGTGCAGCCAGCTTGTAGCGAAGCTGTGTACGCATCAGATGCAGCTTCATGACGTCCCAGACGAGGGCGCGTCTTGAAGCTCGCGTGCCGCCTCGCGCAACCAGCTTCTTGGCTTCGATCACCATGAGGTTCTCGAGGCGTTGCCTTCGACGATGAACAATGATGTCGGGATAGATCGAGACGGACTCATCGCCCGCCAGCAGCTCGACAGCGCCATCGAGCCCGACAGCATGGGCACGCAGAAACTTCGCGGGTCTTTCGCGAGGTCAGCAGCTTCTTCGGGTCGTCATCGCCCACACGGTTGTACTCGCAGTCGACCTGCCATTCTGGATGCTCGGAGCTCCAGACCTCCTGCTGGAGAATCTCGGCCAGCTTGTGCGTCATCGACCGCTCGCTCGCGTTCACGCGAAGCAGATCTTGCTGTTCATCGTTGAAGCGCCCGAGCGCCTTCTTCAGTAGAGCCTCGGCAAAGCTCGCGGTAAGTCATGGGCGCATGCTGCCACGGATGCCTCATTTCGTGACGAATCAGGGACAGGCGGGCCGCCGCGGCTCATGCGAAAGTCTTGACATTCGGCAAGCTGCGAGTAGCCTACCTGAACTAAAGTACAGTCAGAGCCAAAAAGAGCCAGGAGTCTGCCCAGTTGGCCCAGCATACCTACACTTCACTGATGCGACGGTTATCGGTCGCCGGGTTCAAGCGGGACTTCGCGCGCTTGGCCGTACTGCCCGACTGGTGGGACGCATCATGTGAGGACGATCCGAGTCTCCTGCCCGAAGTCGAGATCCGGGTCGCACGTTTCATCGGCGCACCTCTGGGAAGCGTCCGCGATCCGGCAGCCCGCCTCACTGCGCCACTCTATGAAGGCGCACAGCTCCGGCGGGTCCGGGACATCAACAAGGATCGACTGGGGCCAGCAATCCACGCAGCACTCCAGATAGGCGCGGCCGCTATCAGGAACATCTCCGAGCGACCCGTGCTCTTGCCGCCCAGCGATCCCGTGGTCTGGCGAGAGCAGATCGCAACGTCACGGGCGGGGATTCAGCTCGATGATGTGCTTGCTGATCTATGGCTCCGCGGCATTCCCGTGCTGCACGTCGAGATGCTGCCTTCGCCATCCTTCCAGGGGCTTGCGTGCTTCGTCGAGGGTCGACCTGTCGTCGTTCTCGGCCACGATATGGACGAGCCGGCCCGTATCGCGTTCATCGTTGCCCATGAGGTCGCACACATCGTCAACTGCGACTGCGCACCCGGCCAGCCGGTTGTCGATGAGCAGGAGGAGGTCTCCGACGACCATGAGATCGAGAAGCGCGCTGATGAGTATGCGATCAGCTTGCTGACCGGCGGCGCTCCCATTCCCGATGTTAGTGCCTCTGGCTTCAAGGATCTCGCCTTGAGGGCCGCCGCGATAGAGAAGGAGAGCGGCGTCGATGCTTCCGCCGTCATCTGGTCATGGGCGCGCAGGACCGGCGACTATGCGAAGGCGACCATGGCAGCGCACGCATTGTACCGAAACCGGGGCGGAAAACGCTCCGTACGCTCGCATCTCGATCGCTACCTCGACCTGACCATCGCTTCGGAGAGTGACCGAGCGCTGCTTCGTTGCTTGCACGGAGATCCGGAACGGGATGCCGCCGCTGCTGGTTGATACCGACATCTTCTGCAAGCTCGGAGTCTCGGGGCTGTTGGAGGCAGCACTGAAGGTGTTCGGTGTCACCATGGGAGACTGCGCCCGCCTACCCGCGCTGCCCCACATGCTCCGGCGGGGCAGGTTGCCCAAGCTCTATGGCCAGGCTGCCTGCGATACACTCGCCCAGGTAGCTGAGGCCATGAGCTCGGTTCCCGCTGCTTCCGCGGCATGGCTTGATCAGCTCATCGCTGTGCCTCGCATTGATCCAGGCGAGGCACAGCTGTTCGCGAGCGCGGCGGAACACTCGCTGACGCTGCTCACCGGAGACAAGCGGGCGCTCGTCGCTCTGGCTGGACTGACAGAGCTATCCGAAGCACTTTCGGGCCGAATCGTGACGCTGGAGGCCGTATTAATGGCACTCTGCGTGCGAGGAGGAGACGAAGGAGTGCGGACCGCCCTGCAGCCGGTCATGTCAGCTGACAGGATGGTTCAGGCGTGCTTCTCGGCGGGCAACAAGAGCCCGCGAGAGGCACTCGAGTCCTACTTCAACCATCTCAAGCGCGAGGTCCATCCTCTCGTGCTGTGGGATTCACCGAAGTAGAGGACAAATGACCTTCGGTCCAGATCAGTACGTGCCGGTCCTCAAGATCAAGCGCGGGGAGAAGGACGCTCTCAAGTCACTCTCTGACTCAGTCAAAGAGCGGGTGACTCCACTCCTCGAGATCGTGGAGCGCCGAGGGGAGAAGAGCATCGACCAGCATCTGAAGACAGCTTTTCGTGGTCTTCGTTCGGCTGTGATGGGATTCCGGCGATACCTGCTCGACACCAGAGAGATCGCGACGGACGGAGTGGCAGCCGCGGAGCGCGTGTTCGAAGCAGCCGCGGCGCTCGGGATGCCATTCACTCCTGTCACCGGCCTGTCTCGGTCAGTCGATTCAAAGGCAGCACTTGCCCATCAGGCGAACGGACTGGCAATTCGTTTGACGCGCGAGGAGTTCGAGGCCGGCCGGGTCCCGCGCGAACTGCCCACGTTCCTGAGGGCGAACGGCCTCTCGCACGAGACAATCGACCTGATCATCGACCTCGGTGCAGTCGACCAGATGGTGGCTCAGGGTATCGAGGCCATGGCGAGTGCGTTTCTTGCCGATGTTCCCGACCCCACTCGATGGCGCACCCTGACGCTGTCCGGTTGCGCCTTCCCGTTGAGCATGGGTGGCGTGGAACGTGACTCGTTTGAGTTCACCGATCGATCAGAGTGGCTCGCGTGGAGAGACGGTCTGCGCGCCAACCGCACCCGACTTGAGCGGCTTCCCACCTTCAGCGACTGCGCAGTCCAGCACCCGACGGGCGTGGAGGGCTTCGATCCCAGCATCATGGCGGCGTCCGCCTCGGTAAGGTTCACCCTCGCCGACGCCTGGCTCCTCATCAAGGGCGTGAGCACCCGCAACGTCCCACCCAGCCAGCAGTTCCCGGAGCTCGCCACGCGTCTCGTGTACGGGCATCTTTCGGCACACTTCCCCGGAGCGGAGCACTGCATAGGATGCCGCGGGATCAAGCGTGCTGCCGATGGGGCATCTGGATTCGGCTCTGCGGGAAAATGGCGATGGCTCGGAACGGTCCATCACATCACGCGCGCGGTGGAAGAGATCGCGGCGTTGCCCTCGCCCTGAGTCGATTCCGCACCGCTTCCGCGATCTCTCCGATGTCATAGACCTCGCAGACCCGATCCCACACGTGGCGTCGAGGCCGGCCTCGATATCCGCGAGCGGCACCCCGCCTATCGAGAAGGGCGAGCGCGTCATCGAGCCAGAGCAACTCGACGAGAGCGCGGCTATCACGCTCGGGGTTCTGTCTCCCCGGGCGCAGGCGCCTCAGCCGCAGGCCGCGGGCGCCGGTCTCCGCCAGGTGAATCTCCCACCATGACGGGACGAGCTCGAGCGCATCGGTCATGTGCCGGTTCCCGACCACCAGCGAGGCGCGGTCGAGGACGCGGCCGTAGGCGGCGACCTGCCCCTCGAGGCGGCGCAAGCTGTCGCGGTCGGACTTGATCTCGTACCCGTGCAGCAGTCCGTTCACGACGGCGACGTCGACAAACACCTGGCCCCGACAGAGGCCGACCTCTTCGAGGACAGCAACGTCAGCGTCGCCGCGATGACGTTCGCGAAGGCGATCGACAAGGGCCGTGCGAATCTGGGCATCATTGGTCAGAACGGGCGGAGCGGGGCTACGAGCCATCAAGCACCATCCTACTCAGATACTTAGGTCGGTCAAATTCACAAGCAGTGACTCTGCGGAGCGTCGGGTTACGTCGTGGGCCGGCCAGCCTTTCCTCGGTAAACCCAGGGCCGTCGCCCGGGCGGCCCCTGACCATCAGACGAGTCACGAAGCTCAAGAGCCGAGTGCCCCACGACTGAGCGCGACACCGGAGAGGACGAGCCTCACGTCCGCCCGTGTGAGCCTCTCTCGCGCCATGAGCGCTTCGGCGAGAATCCGAATAGCGCGCTCGTTCTCGCGAAGCATGTCGAGTGTCTCATGGAGGAGCGGCTTGACGGTGCCCGGATCGTTCGTGATCGTCCGTAGCAGCCGAGCGGCATCGGCCAGGTCGGAGCCCGCGCCGCTCACGGCCGCGTCGGCCGCCTGCGCACCGAGGACCAGCCACTGCGCCAGAGCTCCTGCCATGAGCACCATCGCCGTCCTGCGCGTGCCGGCGCGGTCGCGTGATGGTTCGAACGAGGGCGAAAGAGCAACGTGCCCGCTGCCTTGCCCGAGGTGCCTCACGGTGACGTAGTCGTATCCGTAGCCAAGCAACTCGAGCATCACGACATGGCCCGCCTCATGGACGGCTACGCCCCGCCTTTCGTCGGGCGCTACGATCTTGGAGCGCTGCTTGGTCCTGACCAGCCGTCTCTTCAGGCCGCTCATGCGCGACCCGCTTGCGAGCCGCTGATCACCGAGGTCATGGAGAAGCCAGTTGCGCTCATGGCTTGACACGCTGAGCGCCGCCGCTGCGCAGCCACTGGTTGACGGCCTCACGACTCAGCCGAATTCGTTGGCCGATGCGGATGACTCCGGGCACGTCGCCTCGGGCGACGGCCGCGTAGGCGCTCTTGCTGCTGAGCTGAAGCTCGATGGCCAGCTCGGCCACCGTCATCGTGTGCGGTTGCGCACAGACCGGCTCCACATCTGGTCGAGTTGGCGGGGAAGCGAAACCCTTGAACGGTACCATTTGCACCTCTCTTCGGCTCCAGACTGCGCGATATCGGCTCAAACAGCGTTGCGGCGGTCCGTGGCACGGCGAACTCCACAGAAACCCAAGACCCAGAAACAGAGCATGAGCAAGACGGTTTCCGCGACCCAGGTGAAGACAGAAGGCAAGGCCGAGATTGCGCAGGCTGCCGAGCGCGCCCAACACCAGATCTACGCCGACCACCGTCTGCGGCTCCTCGACGAGGTCGACGCCTACCGAGTTGAGAAGAACGCTTTGGTCGCAGCGCTGGGGCCGGCGGTGGAGCAATTGCTTCGCTCTGGCCGACCAGCCGGCGACGCAGGCGACGAACCAAGAGCTTGCCGACTGAAGGTCGAGATCGAGAACCTTGCACAGCGCGAGGCGCAAGTGGCCTGGCGGGTCGACCGCATCCTCAGGGAGGCCGTCGACGCCGTGAATAAGGCAGCGTCGACGCGCTCCGTCACCCGCGAGACGCTCCCCCCGCCTGAAGTGATCGCAGCGGCCGCATTGCTGCTACCGCTCGAGCGCGAGGGCGTACCGCTCTTAGCAGGCCGCGGGAGTGCCCAGGCAACGTTTCGCCATCGGCTTGTCAGCTTGCTTCCCCAGAGCACCGAGGAAGACCAGCTTGCCAGCAGCACCGCGGTCGACGCGGCGTTTGCCCTGGCTGGCGAGCTCTCGCCGTCACACATCGGCATCGTTGATGCGGTCGTAGAGCTACGTCGACTGCGCGAATGGCTTGCCCAAGCTCGGGCCGAGCTGTACCGCCTGACGCGCTGGAAGTGGGGTACTCGACGGCTCGAGGAGCGGCTGCTGGAGCATCCTGCGGTGGTCGATTTCGAGAAGCGCTGGCGCGTGCAGATATTGCTAGACGTCGATAGTCACGGCCACGTCGAGATGCTCAACATCTTCGATGACCACTATCCGCTCGCGTACCAAGAGCTCACCGAGGACGTCGTGCGCAGGATCTTGCCCAGGCTGGATCGCCAGCGCGAGCGCTACCTCATCATCGACCGACGCGCCTCCTTCAGAACATACAGGGAGTCACTCTCTCCCCTGATTCTTGGTGATAGTGACGTGAAGAGATACCCATTCACGCTCGACCTTCCGCCGCATTCAGACGTTCGAGCCGAGCTGAGCCCAGAAGCCTGGCGAGCTGCGCATGAAGCACGCGTAGAAGAAGACTGCGCCATCGTGCGCCACTGTGCCAACTCCGTCGAGCCTGACTTCACGAAGCTGACCGATGAGCGCATTCCCGAGACGGCTCGCAGGCGAGCGATCGGCGAGGGCCGCGAGGTCCTCAACTCTAGCGGTGGGACCGTGACACGAGCCTGGCACGATGAGAAGAATCGTCTCAAGGGGCGCTGGGAGGTCCTGAAGCCGATCGTGACGCCGATCGAACCGGTGCACGCAGCACCATAGGCGTCAACCACTGGCCACGCACGCCGCTGATGGCCGCGCGTGGCACGCACTACCTCAAAACGCCACAACCTGGAACGGGTTTCCATGTCGCCATGAAGCGATTTGGACTCCGTGGTCAACCTCTCCAGGCCTCGAACCATGAGTGACCGCATCACTCTCGGCGAACTCGCCGGCGGGGGAGCTCTTGGGAAGTCGGCTACGCCACCCGAGCTTCGGCGGTTGCGCCTGACCCAGCCGGGCAGCCGCGATGCCGCGCGGCCCGGCACCTTCCAGAACAGCGCGACGCTGGAGAACTTCACCGAGGTGAGGGACGCCGTCTTCCTGCGCATGCGTCTGGTGCGCCGGATGTACTCGAAGGGCGACCGGTTCGACGGCGAGGCCGCGCTGAGGTGCTTCTCGGACGACGGCAAGGTCCCCTCACCGGAAGTCCTGGCGCCGGTGGCCGCCAAGTGCGTGGCCTGCCCGGCCGCCAGCTGGCGCGCCGAAGGGGGTCGCCGTCTGCCGCCGGCCTGCAAGGAGTTGGTCCTCAGCATCGTGGCCGCGGGCAAGCAGCGCCTCCCTTTTCTCCTGGAATTCGCGCCGTCGTCGGTGCCGGCGGCCAGGGCCGTCTACTCGTTCGCGCAGTGCAATCGGATCCCGCTCCACGCCGTCGAGGTCACGCTCCGCGCCGAGGAGAAGCGCCGCGAGAACGGTGGCTACTATCAGATCTCGATCGACGCGCCTCGGATCGTCGACGACCGCGACGTGCCACTCGTCTCCGAGCTGTACACGAAGCTAAGGGACTACCCGCTGAAGGCCGCCGGCGGGCGCGGCTACAGGAAGTAGTCGGTGTCTTGGTTCGAGGCCTTCCGCGCCCGCGTGACACCGGTCGAGTTCTTCGCGCGCTTCGTTCCTGAGTTCAGTGGAACGCGGGCGCGGAAGTACCGCTGCATGTTCCACGACGAGCAAGAGCCGTCCCTCTCGATCGATCCTGACCACGGCACCTTCCGGTGCTTCGGCTGCCAGGCGCACGGAGGGATGCTCGAGTTCTTCGCTCGCCTGCAAGGGCTCGACCTGAAGGCCCCTGGCGAGAAGCAGCGCTGCGTGGAGTTGCTCCTGGCAGAGTTCGGCGTCGACGACGTTGGCGTCGGCGTCACCGCCGAGCCGATGGACGACGCCGCCCTCGTCGTCGGCTCCCAGCATCTGGGCCAGGTTCTTGCTGAGGCCCGAGCGCATCAAGGCGCGGTCTCGCCAGAGATGCGCCACGTCGCGGAAGCCGCGGAGTCCGAGCCCATCGACGAGTCGGTGGTCGAGCAGCTGGCCAAGGCGTTGTGGTCGCCGCTCGGTGATCGTGCGCACCAATTTCTCCGCGACCGTCGCGGGCTGACCGAGGAGACGTTGCGCCGCTTCCAGATCGGTTGGCACGCTGAGCGCGGGCGCATCGCGTTCCCGGTCCGCGATGCCGCCGGCCGCGTCATGAACATCCGCCTGTACAGTCCGGTCGCCCCGGACAAGATGCAGGCCTGGGCCACTGGCTACGGTGGGTCAAGACTCTACCCCCAGCAGATTCTCGCTGAGTCGGACCACGTTGTCCTGGCCGAGGGCGAGGTCGACGCGCTCACCGCCATCCAGATCGGGATTCCCGCCGTGACGGTCGGCAGTGCGACCGTGGACTGGCACAAGAACCGCCATCTGGCGCGGACGTTCCGAGGGAAGAACGTCACCATCGTCTACGACCGCGCGGACTGGGAGCCCGGCGTCGCCGCCGCTCGGAAGATCGCTCCCGTCCTTCTCGAAGAGGGCGCCGCCGGCGTGCGCATCATGGAGTGGACCGACGACGCGCTGGCAGCCTGCGGTGGTGAGAAGGCCGATATCAACGATTACCTGGCAAAGGCACGCAGGTCGCGCCAGGAGTTCCAGGCGCTTCTCGAGCAGGCCACGCCGTTCGTCGTCCAGCGCGCCGTGGATCCTGACGCGCCGGCGCGACCCCCGTTCAAGCCCGGCGACCGAGCGGAGGCGACTGGCACGCGCGGAGGTGACGATCCCCGCGGCGAGGCGAACGTTCTCGGTGCCGCGAGCTCACTCGGCGACGATCTCTGGTCCCACTACTTCACGGTGCGCGACGCGGGTGCGGCGCGAAGAACCGGCGTTCCCATCCGCGAGAAGGCCGCCGTCGTGGTGGACCACCTCGCCCGGAAGGACGCGCGCTTCTTCTACTTCGAGAGCATCGCCGAGGTCGTGTTCGTCGTGGACGGCAGGTGGCACACGGTGGAAAGCGAGAGCGAGGCGTTCAGTAACTTCTGGCATCGAGACATGGGCCTCTTCGGGATGGAGACGCCGTCGGGAAGGGAGCTGATCGAGGCCGTCACCGTCCAGATCCGCCTGCGCCCTGACTGCGTGCGCGTGCCGAGGCCGACCTGGGGTCATATGGACTGGAAACGCGGGACGCTCTACCTCTGCCTCGATCCGCTCGGCGCGAGCCTGGTGAGGGTCCTCCCCGGGCAGGACGGGACGCCAAAGATCGACGAGCTGCCCAACGGCACCGACGAGGTTCTGCTACGGTGCCCGAGGTCTCGCGCGCGCCGATTCAGCTACACTCGTGACGACGGCACCCAGGCGGGGCTTCGCGCCTTCCGCGACCTGGTGCATCGATCTCAGGCGCTCGACGAGGTCGCACGCCTGGGTGCGACGGCCCACAAGCTCGCCGCGCTCTTCCCCGGGCTCGCGCAGCGGCCGCTCGCTTTCCACCAGGGCGGCGAGCACAGCGGGAAGACCACGGCGGCGCAGGACTTCGAGCTGGTGATCTACGGTGAGATGCGCGCCTGTGGCTTTGACAAGGTGCAGGAGCTCTGGTCGGCGCTCGACAGCGCCGGGCCGCTCGTCACTCAGGACAACGCCGAGTCGCGCGCGCGGGTCAAGTTCGGGGACACCTACAACCGCCTGACCACCGGCGTCTCTCACAAGTGCCGCAAGCTCTACACCAACAGCGTCGTCGTCGAGTACCACGCGAACGCCTCGCTGGTCTTGACGGCCATCGAGTCCTTCTCGAGCCCCGAGGACATCGATCGCGCGATCGAGTTCTGCTTCGACATGAAGTACCAGGACAAGAAGAACCGAGCCCCGCGGACGGAGCACATCGCCAGGATCCGCGAGCAGAGCGACGTCATGCTGTCGGCGCTGCTCAACGTTCTCTCGACCGCGGTGTTGCCTGACCTCGAGAGCAACCTGCGGAAGGCGCACGCCTTCATCCTGGCCAACCGACCTGGTCATCCCAAGGAGCGATTCAACGAGTACCTGGCGTTGATGCTGCTGTGGTTCGACGCCATCGGCCATGCGCTCTGGGACGAGGCCCGCGCGGGCGAGCCCTTCGACGCGTGCAAGCACTTCCTCGGATTCCTCGACGGCCAGCGCGATTTGCACTTCGAGAACGCCATCGCCGCCAGCCGCGAGGTGCAGTTCCTCGATGCCCTGCGCCTTCAGATGGGCGTCCGGAGCTCATTCGACAGCTCGAGCCTTCAGGGCGTCCCAATGTCTCGCACGCCGGCGGGCGCGTGCACGATCGGTCCGGTGACCACGAGCGCCCTCTTCAGCGGCTTCGGCATCGTCGCCGGCGCGCTGTACCAGCGCCTGCCCTGGGACAACGCGCGCCAGCTTGGCCAGCGCATGGCCGCGGCCGCCAGACCGGGCGGCACACTCGAGAAGGCGGACTGGAAGCGCGAGGCGGGCGGCGGCGCTCACGACAACAACCCGCTCTACAAGTTCGTCTACACGCCGCCGATCCATGCGGTGCCAGACGGCGGCTACGGAGTTGTGGAGAGCCTGTGCGAGGCCGGCGTGCCGGCTCAGGCCGAAATGGCGATGAAAGAGGAGGGCCGGCGCCACTTCCCGATCACCGAGGCCGAGATCGCGAGCTGCTTGGGGGCACGGGGGGTGAGGTCGACACCATGACCGCCTCACCCCCGCCTACCCGTGGGCTTACCCCCGCGGTAACCCCTCGATCCGGCCAAGGATCTAGGCCCTCGGGGGTAAGGGGGGTAAGACTTCACCAAGTAAAGAGGAGGAGTGCGGTAGTGGGGAGGCGTGGACTTGCGCTGGGCCATCAAGACTCCTCGCGAAAGACCTTACCCTACCCCCGCGCTCGAAGCCTCTCGGATATTCGTCGTGCAAGATCAACACGATAGCAGTGGCGCACCGGCGGGGGTAAGCCTCCAGCGGCCTCGATTCGCCGCACGCATCGTCACGCTGGACGAGCAAGGTCGGGGCGCCGAGGAGCCGACAACGCCTGCGCCGACGAACCAGCCGGCCACGCGCGAAGAGCGGCCTGACGCCGAGCGCCGAGCGGCCCAGCCACCGGTGGACCTGCTGCTGATGGTCGACACGCCATCAGTGGCCGGCCCCACCGGGTGGAGACACGGAAGCGATGAGGACCAGGTCGTACGCGCGACCATGCGCCGGGTGCTGGAGCCCGAGTGGGCCGCACTGACCTGCCGTCTTGCGTACGCCGTCGAACGCGTCTGCGAGATCCCCTCGGCCGATGATCTTGCCGCGGCCCGCACGCGTGTGGCCGCCGAGCTGGCGGTCATCCGGCCGAAGATGATCGTGGCGGCCGGGCGCTTCGCGGCCATGGCGCTCGGACTCGACGGAACCCAGCCGCCGGGGGCCGTGAGCCGCGGCGCCGTTCTCGGGCACCGTGCAGAGGCCGTCATCACCTACTCGCCGAGGGATCTCCAAGGGAGCCCCTGGCGGTATCTGACGTTCGCCGAGCACCTGCGGTTCGCAGTTGGCGTTGCGGCGCGCGGCGGCGAGCCCACTGGCATCGGGTTCTCCCCGACTGACCACACCCCTTGCGAGTCGGGCGAAAATCTCCAGCGTGCATGCGAGCGCTGCCTGACGGAAGACGATGGGCCGATCGCCATCGTCGTCGACCGCGGCGCGGGACGGACCGACATCGGGTCTTTCGTCCTGGGCTATTCGTGGGGAGAAGGAAGGGCCGCCGCCGTCGTTCTTCCGGATGCTTCGATGGGTGGCGCTGCCGAGCGGAGGCTGCTGACGGAACTGCTCGCGAGCCCGCGGCCCAAGGTCCTCCACAACGCGAAGCTCGTACTTGGCTTGCTCGACCGCGCGGGGCTCCGCCTCGAGAACCTCGCCTGGGACACGCTCGCGGTTCAGCACCTGCTCTCCGAGGACCTTCCGATCGACACCAGCCTGCTCGATCTCGTGCGGCTCTATTTGCCCTCTCGAGCACCTGCGCAGGAGACGCGGCGCCGCCCTTGCGGATCGAACTTCGCCCCGGGTCCGCCGCCGGTCATGGAGACGCTCGCGGCCACCGCACGCGACGCGGACCACCTGCTGCGCGTCCACGTCGTTCAGCGCCACAGGCTGGCGGCCGAGGATCCGGACGGTCGCATGCGCCAGCTGGTGGACCGCTGGCTCGTTCCGGTCACCCGACTCCTGGTACGCGTGGAGTCCGCGGGACTCCCGGTCGACGGGCAACTGCTGGAGAGCCATGAACAGCGACTCTCTACGATCGCCGTCGCGGCGAAACGCTTCATGCGAGAGAAGACCGGTCGCCCGAACCTCAATCCGACGGCGGACGGCGAGATTGACGCGGCGTTCCGCGCCCTCCCGGGACCGAAGGCCGACGGCGGGATCAAGAGCCATGCCGACGGGGCGCTCGCCGCCTGGTGCGCAGCGACTGGCGGCCGGCCCGAGGAGTTCGTCGCTGCATTGCTGGCCGGAGAGGTCACCCCCACCCTGCCGCCCGCCATCACTTTCGGCGCTGCCTACCACGTGTACGCGAAGGCGACGAAAGCCGGGCTGCCCCAGCTCACCGCCCTGCGCCGCATGGTCGGTGCCGATGGGCACGCTCACCCCGAGCTTCACCTGCACGGCACGGCCACGGGTCGGCTCTCATCCGCAACGCTCGACCGGGCCGTCGGCATGAACTTCCAGAACCTGGCCCACGACTCGGCGCTGGAAGAAGCCGGGCTCTTCGATGTCTCCGTCCGCCAGACCGTCCGCGTGCCGACTGACGACCGACTGCTGGTTCAGGTGGACGTACGAGCCGCTGAGGTCCGTTCCTTTACGGCGTACACTCGCGATCCCGTGCTGGTTCGTGCCCTGCTGGACGGGATCGACCCTCACTGCGCGATCGCGAGCGACGTGTTCGGTGACGCGACGCACGACGAGTACCAGGCCGCGTACGAGCACCGACTCGGCGATACCGTGCGCGCGGCCGAGCTGGTGGCGCACCGCGCCCAGGTGAAGGGCATCGTCTTCGGCACCATGTACGGGTCGAGTGCATATGGGATCGCGAAGCGTCTGTTCGACACCGAGAATCCCACGTCCGAGCAGCTCATTCACGCTCAGCGGATCATCGATTCAGTCAACGCGCGCATCCCTTCGCTGCCGGCGTTCGTCGAGGAGACGCGGCGGGCGGTGAATCGGCAGCACGCCGTCGCGAGTCTCCTGGGTCGGCGGCGACGATTCCCGCAACTCCTGCTCGAAGTGAGTCCCACGGAACGGGCGCGCTGCCACCGCCAGGCGGTCAACTTCAAGGTGCAGAGTCTCGCATCCGACATCCTCGTTTGCCAGCTCGCCGAGATGGATCCGCACCTCGACGACCTCAAGGGTCGCCTGTTGCTCACGGTTCACGACAGCGGGCTCTTCGAGATCGATCGCGCTCGGGCGCTCCACGCCGAGGAGTTCTTTCGGTACTGGATCACCGAGCGGGTCGCTCAGAAATTCCCGTGGCTTCCGGTCCCCTTCGATGTGGAGGTGCAGACTGGCGAGAACTATGGCCAGCTTCGTCCCATCGCCGAATCCGATTACTCGGAAGGCTGAGGCGTGCCTTTACGCGGGAACCTGACCGCGGCGGGCACTACGTCTTCACCGCCAAGCCTGCTCGCGCTGGCCGACGCCTAATCCTTCGCGGCCAGGGCAAGTTGCTCCAGGAGCACGAGGTCCGTCGCGTACTTCTTGTCGATGATGATCGTGGCCCCGGACAACGTGGATCTCGCCACGCTCGCCACCGTGCCTGCAAGGAACAGCCGCATACCGTCGGGCATGAGTAGGCTCACGTCGGCGCAGACGCCCTCAACCAGGGCCACGTCAATCGGGACGAACAGTGCGCGAGTCCGCACGAGCCGCGTGGCAATTTCGAGCACCTCGCGCCAATCGGCGAACGGCAAGCTCGAACCGGGCAGCGACCGCCGCCAACGCTACGTCTTCACCGCGAAGCCTGCTCGCGCATGCGGCGCCGTGACCACTGATCCTGGCCGCGTTCGCCACCGGAAGCAGCCTCGGCAGCCGACCACGCCGCTGTAGGCGTCGAACCCCACGACGCAGGTATTTCGGGTGCATCTCGGGCAAGTGAACCATCGTCGCTGGCGGCCTGGGCTACCGGGCATGGCCTTCACCGCGATCTCCACCTCGCAGACGTGCCGTCCCTGCCCGAGCACGAGGCGCACACGACGCTTGCTGGCGAATACGCGCGGCGTGAACTGCGCCCTCACTTGCGGCAGGGTCACGCGAATGATCTCGTCGAGATACGGCATGGGCTATTCGCCCGTGTCGACGTGCACGGCGTCCGCGTGCGCCACGGCGACGATGGTCGAGCGTCGCTCGACGGCGCCCGCGGCACGATGCTCGGCGCAGAGCATCGTGAGCCGCCGGGTGGCGCTCCTGGCGAGCCTGTCGGCCAGCAGGGCGCCGCGCTCGTCGTTGGCGCGAAGCCGCTCGCCGATCGACGCCGTGATCAGATCGAGGCTTGCCTTGACCATGGCGATCTCGCGCGCCAGAAGTCGAATCCGAGCCGCGTCGCGGTCGTCGCCGATGAGCGACTGGGCGGACTCGCAGATCACCTTGATGAGGGGGCCGGGGCCGGTCTCAGCGCAGTCGACGAACGCTGTGGCCGCGAGCTTGTCGAGCCAGGTCAAGCCGAGCTGAGGCGGTGGGTCCACGCGCGCGGGAGCCATCTCCAGCGCCCTCTCCTGCACGACCGATTCGAGCTTGCGTCCAGAAATCGCAGTAGTCATACAAGAATTGTAGGCTACGCGACGAAGAGCCCCAACGTGGCCACTCCATGCTGCGCGACGCGGCGCAGGCGTCGCCCCGCTTGGGACTCCGGCTCGACATAAGGCCGTTACTGGCTGCGACCTTACTCGCGCTCACGCCGTCACGCGAACGTTTTGCTGTACCCGGCGACTCGAGCGATGATGTCGTGGGTTACCCTTCACGATCATCCTGATATCCCCTGCGCCAGCAGTCGCAAGCCGACAGCATCGATGATGGCGACACCTCTGACCGCGACGTCGACGCACGGTACCGGCGAAGACTGTGGTCTCTTCGCACCCGGGAAGCTGCTCATCGACGAGCAACTCGGGTCTCTGGTTCGTGAAGAGGTCGCAGCAACGGGCGGCACGCCAGCATCCACTGCGCCGTGACGGCAGCGCTCTCGCCGAGCAGCTTGCCAGTTTGGATCGTCGCGGGCCATCGCCTACCATTATGGCGCAGGTTAGACGGCCGCAACCTACCGATGTGCCAGCGGGGGCCGTTACGCTGCCCTGAGGAGAATAGCCATGCGTATGCAAACCATCACCACCCTCTACGATTGGGAGGCGGAGCGAGTCGCGGATGAATTCTTCCCGGGCAGAGGGAACAAGATTGTGGTGAGCGGCAACACGGTGACGGTCAGAGGGCTGAGCTGGACCATACGGGCGCAACACATCCGTGGACTCTGCTTCGTCTCGAAGATCGCGCACGTCGCACTTGACGGAGTTCCGGTGGTATGGACCACAGACAGCTGAATGCCATCGCGTGGCGCTCTCGTGAAATTGCCTCCGAGCGCCATCCGGAGGGGCATTGAGCGCGTTGCGGTCCCGTGCCGTCATCTGACGTGTGTGCCCATTGTCCGCAACACCGCAGCACTCGGCAAATTCAGAGGTTCCCGTCCGGTGTGCTCTTGCATACAATGGGCCCGTGCATGGGATCTCGGAGATCGATCGCGTGTGTTTCTATCGGGCGGCGGCGGCGGGGCTGCGCGGGCTCGAGCGCAGGCTGGGCCGCGCGTGCCGCTTCGGCGACAACGCCAGGGCAACGTGGAAGCATTTCGCCGTCGGTTCGCGTGCGGAGCTAAAGGATGAGGATCGGCTCGATCTCCTCGTGCGGGAGGCAGCGGTCACGAACCCCGACGGATTCGCTCCCCGAGTCATTTTCGCGATCCCAGCGCTCGCCGACGACGAGCCTTTCGGACCCGACTGGGAGAGCTGCCCACGCCTCGTTGCCCAGCTGCTCTTGCGCGAGGCGGACAAGTCCGCGGAGTACGGCGGCGATCCACTCGCGCTTCTCGACGTGGCGGCAGCCGCCTGGGGCCGCGGGACGCAAAGGGTCGCATCCATGGTGCAGCATATCGATCCGACCAGCCGCACCCGGTTCCTCGTCGCTGGAACCGACGCTATTCGGGCTCTGGCTTCGCAATTCGCCGGCAAGCCCGAACTCGATCTCTCCAGTCAAGTGACGCTCGTGGCGTCGGGGCCGGCCGTGCGCCAGCTCTTCGGGCTGGCCATCGCGCTCGTCGGGAGCGTGGGAAAGCAGGGTCGGGCGCAGAGTCGCTCGCTCGAGGACGCGACGCCGCTCGAACGTGTGGACCAGGTGCTGGTCGGCGACGATGCCACGGTCGAGGATCGCGCCGCAGTAGACCGGCTCACTGCCGCGTCGCCTCGCTGACTCATGGCTCTCTCTCAGCACCCTGCATCCTCGCCCAGAGTGTCACACCCACGAGCACGATCGTCTGGCCATCGAGTACCTCGCCAAGCGCCTGCCCGACAACGCGCCATAACGGCTGTGGGCGCTGGTCGAGTTCGGCGTCCGGAGCGGCATGAGCTAAGAGATCGCCGCGCTCCTCAGCTATCAGGCGGCCTACCTCTTAGTAGTATTCGGTCTTTCCGACTGACGAGCAAGGTTGGTCAATAGCCCAACGACCGAACCGGATGAGACCGGCGACCGCATGGCCCTCGTTCTGTTTGGCTATGACATAGACCTCGGCTACCATTCCCTGCATGCCGAGCGCCGACAAAGTGGAAGCTCTTATCCGTACCTTCGCAATGCAGCTTCACGATCTGGTTCGCGACCGGCTTTCAGCCGAAGTCACCTCAGCCGTAGAGGTTGTTCTTGGTGGCAAGCAAGAACCCCATGGAAGAGCAACCGCCGGCAGGACTGCGCCAAACTCCTGGGCAGCCAAGCGCGGGACAGGTAGAAGGCGGACGCCCGAACAGATCGTGACGGTGGCCATCCAGCTTCTTTCGTACATTGACAAGAACGCCGAACAGCGCGCCGAGCAGATTGCAGAGGCAACCAACTTCACGACGCGCGAGCTTGTGCTGCCCATCAAGCGGCTGCTCACCGACAAGAAGATCAAGGCCAAGGGCAAGGCACGCGGAACGACGTATACGGCTATCAGGTAGGAGCCGCACTCGGCGCTGCCCGTGCCGGCGGCGCGCGCGCCGCGCGTGCGCAGGATCGACGACCATCGCGCCAAGGTCGCCGAGCTGCTCGCGCGCTACCCGCTCCCGATGTCGGCATCCAGCTCGTGCACATCAAGTTGCGGCGCGGCGACCTCGTGCTCCTCTGCTCGGATGGCTTGTACGACCACTACCCGGCCGCGAACGAGATCGCCGCGCTCCTAGGCAAGAGGAAGGGTCGCGAGGGTCTTGCCCGCTTGGTCGAGCTGGCGAAGGAGCGCGGTGGTCGCGATAACGTTACCGGCGTGCTGGTCGAGGTAGGGAACAAGCAGCCGCGCCAGGGGCGACTGAACGGACGGGGCGGAACGGCTGCTAGTGCTAGGCAGCGCTGCTCTTGCTTGCCGACTGCGGACGGGCTACAGCCGTGCGCATGCCTTCGACGCCGGCATTGGCCGTGAAGCCGATCGGTACCCAACTCGGCCGTTGCCGTTCGCTGGCCACTTCCAAGCTGTCATAGCCGGCATCCCGGAACCAACTCGACAGCTCCCCGTCGGAGTGCCGATGCAAGTATCGCGGTGTGAAGCGATCACGCGCCGCGTGCATGGCTTCGCGCCAGCCGTACCGGATGTACCCCTCGCCGCCGCGCAGCTTGCGGAAGCGGGCATAGCCGATGTAGAGCGGAATGAAGGGCGAGAGTGCGACAGACTGCAACCTCTCCGGAAGTCTCCAAACCATCGGCCGAACGATGTTCTCGACGCGCATGAGCGAGCGCCGCAGCAGCGAGCGCTGCTCGTTATGTGGGCTATAGACCCAGATGTTCAGACGCCCACCCGGCTTCGGCAGGTTGGCCAAGCAGTCAAACGTGGCCTTCGTCGAGTACGAGCACATGATGACGCCGAAGCTGTAGACGAGATCGAACGTGCTGTCCCTGAACGGCGGCGCCAATGCGGAAGCCTGCACGATGTGCAAAAATGGATTCTGGCCGAAGTGATTCTGCGCCGAGTCGACCGCGTAGCCGAGATCGATGCCGACCAGCTCACAACCCTCGCTGCGCGCATGGTGGTCGGCGACTCCGCCGATGCCGATACCGACCTCAAGCACGAGCTTCTGGGTGACCGGCTTGTGCTCGAAGTCGAGCATGAAGCGCATGCACTCGTACCAGCGCTCGGGGGTGAGGTTCCAGTACGACTGGCCATCCCAGTCGTAGTTGACCCACTCGCTCGAGAAGGTGCGGAGCGTGTCCTTTTCGCCCGGATTGGCCTGCTCGTGCGGCATGGAGTAGCCAGGCAACTCGCGCGCGAGTTGCTTGCCGTGCTTGGCGACGAAGTCGCGCGCGACACCGGTCTCGAATACCAGCATGCGCGGAATGCTCTGGTAGATCGGATAGGCGATCTGCCGCTTCTTGTTCAGAAGCAAGCCAGTGACGATTTCACGCGAGAGCTTGTCGGGCGCAATTCCGTGGTGCTTGGCGCGCGCGTGGTCGGCCTCCGAGAGCGGTGTATCGCGGGTCTCCCACACGACCAGCTCCAGGGCTGTCTTGTCGAGCGGGCAGACGAGAAGATCGGCTAGACGGGCCTTCATGGCGTTCCCTCCAGGGACTTGGGCCCCGACGGTGGGGGCAGGTCGAACGTCTTGACATAGTATACGGCACGTCCGTCGTCGGAAAGCACGTCCCAATGACGGCGTTCATAGAGGCGACGAGCCGCGTGGTTATCGGAGTACGCGGACAGAAGGAGTGAGCGGTAGCCGAGGCGCGGAGCCATCTCTTCGAAGGCAGCCATGAGAGCCTGCGCCACGCCCCGACCGCGGCGGCGCGGGTCCACGCCGATGCCGACGAGGTCGTAGACCGGCGCCGGTGCGCGTGCTCGGTTCTCGTCGGTGTGCGTGTCGATGGGCGTGACGTGCGTGAGCAGGCTCTTCACGCGGTAGTGGATCTTGCCGCGGAAATCGGGATGCAGCATGACCGCAGGATGCGTGAGCACCGCGAAGGCGATCGTTGGCAGGAGACGACGGTTCACCTTGGGCCACTCGTCGTCAGGTGCGCCGAAGACGTAGCCGGCAACGGTGCCGTCGATTTCACAGATCAGGCTGATCGCGTCGTTGGCCGCGAGGAAGTGCGCGAGCATGCGCCGGACGTAGGAGTGGCCGAGCGACACGCCGAGGGAGCTGGCGAACGCCACCCGATGAAGCGAGGCCACCTGTGCGAGATCGGAAGAGGTCATCGAGCGAACGGATGGATCCACGCAATTGCTCCCTTTCGCGCCGGGGTTATCTCAGATGGGGCAGCCGCGCGCGCACCCGATCACCCGCACGCAATGCGGCGCGGTAGGCCAGGAATACGAGGGGCCGCGCCGGTGCGTCGTGAGCTCGCACAAGTTGCCAGCGGGCGTTCCATCGTCCGGCCGCTTCCGACCTCGTGTCGCGCGGAACCGGGTGAGGCAGATCAGCTGCCGCGCGGGCGGCCGCCTGTCCCGCCAGCGCCGCCGCGACCTCAGCCCAGGGCGACGGCTCCAAGCCGTGAGCCAGCAGCACATGCAGCCATGTAGCGGTAGCGCGAGCCGCGCCCCATTCGCGCGCGCGAGCCACCAATGCAGCAGAGTCGAGCGTCCCACTCGCCGCCAGAGCCATGCCGTCGATGACCGCACGCAGCGGCAGCGCGTAGCCATCCTGGGCCGCGTGCACCACCAGGCTGATGAACAGGTCTTCGGGTGCGGGCACGAGCAGCCCGACAGCCCCTTCCTCGACCATGAGGGCTCGAGCGAACATCGCGGCGTGGTCGATGCGAAACAGCGGCCAAGCCGTCACCGTCCTATGCAAATCGATGAGCGCGCCGGCACGCGTACGGTACGTCCGCTCATGGTAGAAACGCGAGCCTGAAGCTAGCGTCAGGGCTGGCTGCAGCACGCCGCCCGCGGCGGCCAGGCCCCCCTGCGCCTCGGCCCACCAAGGGGTGGGCACGAGCAGGTCGAGGTCAGCCATCAAGCGCCGTCCCGGGCCGACGTACACCGTGCGCACGAGCGCGCCGCCCTTGAGCAGCATCGTCG
>OBEQ012908895.1_pt1 | contig 33165 bp, 26 predicted proteins | sample 1670901 | NCBI WGS metagenome assembly OBEQ01 (sample SAMEA104232315, study PRJEB22302) | groundwater metagenome | biome: forest; feature: aquifer; material: groundwater | place: USA | collected 2011-08-07 | depth 5.4 m | reverse complement strand
GCGGTTCCGAGATCGAGGTGAAGGAGCGCAAGGATCGCGTCGATGACGCCCTGCACGCCACCCGCGCCGCGGTCGAGGAAGGCATCGTGCCCGGAGGCGGCGTGGCCCTGCTGCGCTGCGTTCCGGCGCTCGACAAACTGAAGGTGGACGGCGACGAGGCCATCGGCGTCAGCATCGTCAAGCGGGCCCTGGAAGAGCCCATGCGCCAGATCGCCCAGAACTCCGGCCACGAGGGCGCTGTGGTGGTGGGCCGGGTGCGCGAGGCCAAGGACGAAAACTTCGGCTTCGACGCAGAAACGGGCGAGTTCGGCGACTTGGTCAAGGCGGGGGTGATCGACCCTGCCAAGGTCACTCGCCTGGCGTTGCAGAACGCCGCCTCCATCGCCGCCCTGATGCTGACCACCGAAGCCCTGATAGCCGACATCAAGGAAGAGGAAAAGAAGGCCGCTGGCGCGGGCGCGCACGGCGGCGGCATGGGCGGGATGTACTAATCCCGGTTCCCCGCCGGCTCCTGCCTGGCGGCCCGGAAACTGATTCACCAAGGGGCGCCGCGTCCCGAAGCTTGGGAATGCAGCGCCCCTTTTTGATCTCTCTCGCGCTCTCGGACGGTGCTGCCTCCTGCCCCGCCGCGCTGTTCCTTGCCCCCGGCTGGTGCTTCGGGTATAGTCGCCCTGCTTCGCTCAACTCCGTCGAGGAGAGCCCGACTTCCATGCCCGGCTTGTTGAATCGGATCCTGCCCCGCGAGCACAGCTTCTTCGATATGTTCGTGGAGCTGGCGGAGAACATCCACGCCGGCGCGCAAGCGCTGGTCGAGATGCTGTCGAATTTCACTGACGTGCCCGCGCAGGCCCAGCGCATCAAGGACCTGGAGCACACCGGAGACGACATCACCCACGCCCTGCTGACGCGGCTAAACCAGACGTTTGTGACGCCGTTCGACCGCGAAGACATCCACGAGCTCTCCTCGAAAATTGACGACGTGCTCGACCTGGTGGACGCCGCGGCCAGCCGCCTGGTGATGTACCGCGTGGATCGCATCCGCGCGGGCGTGCCTGACTTGGCCAGGATCCTGGTCCAGGCCACCGCCCAAGTGGCGGCGGCGGTGCGCGTGCTCAACAAACGCGACCATATCCTCGACTACTGTATCGAGATCAATCGCCTGGAAAACGAAAGCGACCGGCTCTGCCGGACCCTGATCGCCCAGCTCTTCGATGAGGAAAAAGACCCCGTCCAGATCATCAAGTGGAAGGAAATCATCGAGGTCATCGAAACCGCGGTCGATAAGTGCGAAGACGTCGCCAACGTCATCGAAGCGGTCACCCTGAAAAGCGCGTGAGCCAGCGCGCCTCCAACAGCAATCCTCTCTGCCACCGCTGTGCGCCACCGGGCGGGCGGGTGCGCCTCTCGCCGGAGCCGCGCCGTGGATAGTTTTCCTTTGCTGGTGCTGATCGTGGTCATCACACTGGCGTTTGACTTTTCCAACGGCTGGCACGACGCCGCCAACTCCATTGCCACGGTCGTTTCCACGCGGGTGCTGACGCCGCTCTGGGCGGTGGCCTGGGCGGCGTTCTGGAATTTCGTGGCCGCCTTTCTGTTCGGCACCGCCGTGGCCAAAACCATCGGCAAGGGGCTGGTGTACATCGAGATGGTGAATGAGCGCGTGCTGATTGCGGGCCTGCTTGGCGCCATCCTGTGGAACCTGCTCACCCTGGCGCTGGGATTGCCAACCAGTTCCTCGCACGCACTGATGGGCGGCTATGGCGGCGCGGCGGTGGCGCGAGCCGGGTTTGCGGCGCTCATCGCCTCCGGCTGGGTGCGGCCGGTGATTTTCATTTTTGTGGCGCCGTTTATTGGGTTGTTCGTGGCCGTGGGGGTCACCGTGGCCACCAGTTGGATGGTGCGGCGGATGGCACCGCAGCGCGTGGACCGCTGGTTCCGCCGCTTGCAGCTACTCTCGGCCGCGGCCTATAGCCTGGGCCACGGCACCAACGATGCCCAAAAGAGCATGGGCATCATCACCACTGCGCTTGCGGCCGGCGGCCTTCTGAAAACCTACGAAGTGCCTTTCTGGGTTATCATTTCCTGTCACCTGGCCATGGCCGGCGGCACAATGTCCGGCGGATGGCGAGTGGTGAAGACGATGGGCCAGCGCATCACCAAGCTCAACCCCTTCGGCGGATTCGCCGCCGAAACTGCGGGCGCACTGACGCTGGCCGGAACGGCGCATTTCGGCATCCCTGTGAGCACGACGCACACCATCACCGGCGCCATCGTAGGCGTGGGCGCCTCGCGGCGCCTTTCGGCTGTGCGCTGGGGCGTCACCCGGCGGATCGTCTGGGCCTGGGTGCTGACCATCCCCGGCGCGGCCGCGCTGGGGGCGTTGCTCTTTCAGATCCTTCGCGAGGGAGCGCGCTGAAAATGTCCCTCGAGCCCATCCGGTTCGCCAGCGTCGAAGAGGCGGTCGAGGAGATCCGCCAGGGGCGGCAAATCGTGCTGGTGGATGACGAAGACCGCGAAAACGAGGGCGACCTCACCATGGCCGCGGAAAAAGTCACCCCCGAGGCCATCAACTTCATGGCCAAGCACGGCCGGGGACTGATCTGCCTGGCGCTGACCGAGCAGCGCTGCGAGGCCCTCCACCTCTCCCTGCTCTCGCCGCGGAATACCTCGGCATTCGGCACACCCTTCTGCGAACCGATTGACGCGCGTCGCGGCACCACCACCGGCACCAGCGCCGCCGACCGCGCCACGACCATCCTCGCCGCCACCGATCCCCAGACGCGCCCCGAAGACCTTGCCCGGCCGGGTCACGTTTACACACTGCGTGCCCGCCACGGAGGCGTGCTCGTCCGCGCCGGCCAAACGGAAGCCTCGGTGGACCTGGCGCGCATCGCCGGCCTGGATCCCTCGGGCGTGGTCTGCGAAATCATGAACGACGACGGCACCATGGCCCGCATCCCGCAGCTCGTCGAATTCTGCCGGCAGCACGACCTGAAACTCCTGACCGTCGCTGATCTGATCCGCTACCGCATGCAGCACGAACGTTACGTCCACCGCGTGGCGGAAACCTCGCTGCCCACCCGCCAGGGCGAATTTCGCATGATCGCCTACTCCAGCGATGTGGACAGCGAAAAGCACATCGCGCTGGTGCGTGGCCAACTGGCGGGCAGCCCGCCGCCGCTCGTGCGTGTCCACTCGCACTGCCTGACCGGTGACGTTTTCGCCGCCAGCACCTGCGATTGCCACGAGATTATCGAGCGGTCGCTCGAAGCCATCGTCGCGGAGGACCGCGGCGTGTTCGTCTATCTGCACCACACGGGTCGCGGGTTCGGCATCGCGTCGGCCACGGGCGCCGTGGGCGAACTGCCGCGCATCCTCTACCACGCCCGCGGGCAGCTCGACCAGGACCTGGCGCGCCAGCGCCTAGTGCAGCGCGAGAGCGGCATCGGCGCGCAAATCCTCATTGACCTCGGGCTGACCGAAATACGCGTGCTCACCAACCATCCACGCAAAGTCGTGGCGCTGGAGGGCTACGGTCTCACCATCGCCGACCAGGTCCCCATCCCGTTCAAGCAACCCAAAGCCACCCACCAGGTCCTGTAGCGGCACAAACGTCATCGGGCTCAGCAAGGCGCCGTGCGGCGCTGACTTCCCGAGGACAACCGCCTGCGGCGGGATCAGAATGGCTCGGAGGTGTGCCAGCTATTTGTTGGCGGGGGGCGAGGCCACGGCAAGGTACGGCCGCAGCTTCTCCAGTTTGCGTTTGGTGATGCCGCGGATGGCGAGCAGGTCTTCGAGGCGCTGAAAAGGCCCGCTCTTCTCGCGAAAGCGCACGATGGCTTTGGACGTGACCGGCCCGATGCCCGGCAATTGCTGGAGCTGTGCTTCGGTCGCGGTGTTCAGATCAAGCGGCTTGGCCGGCGGTTTCTTCTTGCTTGCTTGCCCCGTCGCTGCGCCCGCCACCAGGCAGCACAGCAGCAGGGCCACGAGTGCACGGCGAAATTCACAGGCTGGAGCAAGTGGCATCTGCTTCCTCTGTTTCCCTTGCCCTCTCTGCCTCTTTGCCTTCCTTGTCTTCACCGACCTGCTCAGAGCCTCTGCCCCTGCGCGTCGTACATCTCGAGCTCGCCGAACAGCGCCGCCTGCTCCTGCACCTGCTTGCGGTCGCCGACCACGACAATCTGCGCGTTGGCGGAATCGAAATATCTGCGCGCAGCAGCCAGCACGTCTTCGGCGGTGAGGGCGCGGATCGTGTCGCGGTAAGTCTCCAGATAGTCCTCGGGAAGTTCGTTCAGATAAACCGTGGCGAGCTGGCCGGCAAGTCCGTCCTGTGTGCCCAGGCCGAGTGAGAAGACGCCGCTCAGGTAGTTCCGCGCATCCGCGAGCTCTTCTACACCTGCCGGCAGGGCGCGCATGCGGTCCATCTCGTAAAAAATCTCCGCCAGGGTGGCGGCGGCGACGTCGTTGCGCACCGCGGCGTGAACACTGAAGTAGCCGTGCTGGCGCAGCGGGTGAACAGCGCTGCGCGGGCTGTAGGTATAACCCTTCTGCTCGCGAAGATTCATCACCAGGCGCGAGTTGAAGGCCCCGCCAAAGATGGAGTTGGCCAGCGCCAGGCGGTGCCAGTCCGGATGCTGGCGGGTGATGGCGCGATTGCCCACCAGCACCTGCGTCTGCACCGTGTCCGCCAAGTGAACCAGGTAAACGCGGCGGCCGCGGACTTCCGGCGGCGCAGGCTCCTGCGACCGGGCAGGCTTGCCTGCAGGCCAGTCGCCGAAGGCGTTCTCGATTTGCTTCATCATCTCGCCGGCGGTGAAATTTCCGACGGCGATCAGCAGGGCGTTGCCCGAACGATAGTACTGGCGATAGAACTCCACCAGTTGCTCGCGCCGGTAGGCTTCCACCTGCGCTTCGGTGGGCGCTACCTGCGCGTACGGGTGCGCGCCGAAGAGCGCCTTGCGCAGGCGCTCGCCGGCCAGAAAACCGGGCGTCGCACGCTCGATGCGCAGCTCCTCGAGCCGCTGGCGGCGCTCGCGCTCGAATTCCTCCGCGGGAAACGAAGCGTTCCTCGCCAGGTCCGCCACCAGCCCGAGCAGGCCGGCGGAAAATTCCGCCAGGCCGGCGAAGGAAATCGCGCTGGAATCGGCGCCAGCGCCGATTCCAAGGTCGGCGCCCATGCGCCGCAGGTCTTCCTCGATTTGGCGGCTGGTGCGCGACGCGGTGCCCGTGCGCACCACCGACGCAGTCATCTCCGCCAGCCCGGGGGCGGTGCGGGCGGTCACGACGTTTCCGCTGCGCAAGAGCAGTTGCGCGGTAATCTTGGGAAATGCGCGCGCCTCAACGAGCACCACTTCCAGTCCGTTCGCCAAGGTGCTGCGCGTGCGCCGCGGCCAGACCACCGCCCGTTCGGGCCCCAGCGCGGGGACCGCGACGCGCATGGCCGGGGATGGGGCGGAGACCTTCACGCCGCTGCTTTCTGCGCGGGCCGGCGGAAAATAACGGCTCGGTTGCGCGCCAGCAAGTATTTCTGCGCCACGGCCTGCACCTGGGCAGGCGTAACCGCGAGGAAGTCGTCAAGGATGGAGTTCACGAGCTGCGGCTTGCCGTCGAACAACGTGAAGCACGCCAGGCAGTGCATCAGGCCGTAGCGCGGCAGGTATCCGCCGCGGCCGCCTTCGAGCTGGGAAAAGTAATCGGCGCGAAATTTCACCTTCACCTGCTCCAGCTCCTCGGCGCCAATGCCCTTCTCCTGCACCTCCCCGATCACGGCGTCGAACTCCGCGAGCGTCGCCTCTGCGGTGCATTCCGGCTTGTGCAGGATTCGCGTGACCATCTGCATCGGGCCGTTGTAGTCGAACACGTCCCCCATCGGGTAGTGGATGCCTCCTTCGGTGTCCACCGCCACTTGCTTTTCCAGCACCAGCCGCCGATAGATGAACCCGGCGCGGCCGCCATGCAGCGCCTGGTCGAGCATCGCTGCGGCATACCAGTCGGGCGTGCGCCGCGCGGGCGCGTGGTAGCCGACGGCGAGCGCCGGCAGCGTGCCGAATTTTTCTTCCACCGCGCCGCGGCGCTCCTCGGTCTGCGGCGGCTCGCTCACATCGGCCGGCGGGGGCGGAGCGTTCGAGGGGATACCGGCGAAATGGCGCTCAGCGAGCGCAAGGCCCTCCTCGGCCCGGACGTCGCCGAGGATCAGCAGAACCGCGTTCAACGGCGAGTAGTAAGTTTTGAAGAAGGCCTGCACGTCGTCGAGCGTGGCGGCATCGAGGTCCTGGAAGTCGCCATAAAAATTGTGCGCGTTGGCCCAGTTGCGGTAGGCCACCGGCGGCAGATCGAGCCACGGGAAACCGCCGTAGGGCTGGTTGAGCACGTTGACGCGGACCTCTTCTTTGACGACGTCGCGCTGGTTGCGCAGGTTTTCGTCGTCCACCTTGAGCGCGCGCATGCGGTCAGCCTCGAGCCACAGCACGCGCTCGAGGGCGTTCGACGGCACAGCCTGGAAGTAGTTGGTCAGGTCATAGTGCGTCGCGCCGTTCAGCACGCCGCCGGAGGCGTTGATCAGCTTGATGTGCATCATCTTCCCGGCGTTCTCGGAGCCCTGGAACATCATGTGCTCGAACAGATGCGCAAATCCGCTGCGGCCTCGCGGCTCGAGGCGAAAGCCGATGTTGTAATACACGCCGACGGTCACGATGGGTGCGGTGCCGTCCGGCGAAACCACCACCCGCAAACCGTTACCCAGTGTCGCGCTCTCCATCGCAACCTGCAATTTGGCCAAATGGCTCCTCCAGGACGACCGCTGAAGCGTCTCCCCTGCACCGCAGTTCCTTCGTCCGCCTACGGCGCACTCCGCCTCACACCTCAGGATGGCTGCCGCCCAACTCTTATTTCAGCGCCCTCGCGAGCCGGCGCAGCGTGCCGCGGCGGTCGCGCGCCAGCACCGCCGCGGCCAGGCGGGACACCGCCGCATACGCCACGCGATACTCGCGAGGAAACCGCCGCAGCGCCACCACGTGCCGGGCGACGGTGGCATAGTCCCCGCGGGCGACCGGCCCGGTCCAGGCCGCGCCCGGCCCGAGGCGCTCGAAATTCTCCAGCGTTTGCCGCACCAGCGGGAGCAACGCCCGGGCCGCCTGCCGGCGCGTGAATCCCAGCGCCATCAGGATGCGCGTGGACGTCTCGACAAGGCTCAGCACGTGCCCCGCCGCCATGGCCCCGGCAGCGTGATAGGCGGGCTTACTGCGCCCGCCAAGCCGCACCGGCAAACCGCCCAGCTCCCGGGCGATCCGCCGGGCCACGCGCAGCGCCGCCGGTGCGCCCTCCATCGCAAAAACAGAGCCGTCGAGAGCCGGTGCTCTCCGGCCGCTGAACGTCTGCAAGGGGTGCAGCGAGCCGGTGGCGGCGCCGCGACGCTCGAGCGGAGCCAGCGCCGAGCGGTCCAGCGCACCGCTCGAATGCAACACCACCTTGCCGCGCCACTCTTCGCCGCCCAGACGCGCCAGCTGCGCGGCCACACTGCGGATGGCGCCGTCCGGAGTGGCGATCAGCACCACGTCGGCGCCCAGCACCTGCCGGGTCAGCCGGCCGTAGGCGCGCCCGCCACCGATGGCCCGCGCCGCAGCGCGCGCAGTGGCCTCCGAACTCGTCACCACGGCGCCGATCAGCCAGCCCCGCTCCCGCAGGCCGCGTCCCAGCGCGCGCCCCACGCGCCCCGCGCCGACAATCGCAAGCGTCGCTTGCATCCCGATAGCATACCGTGTTCCCGCCTCCAGGAAAAATCCGCCGGGCGCCTGTTTGCGGCCGCAGGACCCGCGGAAGGGCGGGCTTGGCTAGCGAGCGCGCGGCCGGGCGCGGTTCTTAAGAGCAGCCGGTCGCGGCGCGCGCCCCTAGGATCGCGGGAGTTTGCGTGTTGCGGAAGTTCCGGCCGGGGGCGCCAGCGCTTCCGGTGGCGCGGGGGCGAACAACGCCCCGAGGTCTTTCTGCTTCAGGGCGCGGATGCGGTCGCGGAGCTGGGCGGCGCGTTCGAACTCGAATTTCTTCGCCGCCTCGCGCATCTGCGTCTCGAGCTGCGCAATCGCCTGGCGCAACTCATCCTCGTTGGTGATGCTCTCGAGCACGAAATCGTCCACGGGCACGGTGATGTAGTCGGCCTCGACGATGGCCGCCAAGCGCATATCCACGGACTTGGAGATGGACTGCGGCGTGATCCCGTGCTCGGCATTGTAGGCCGTCTGCTTGGCGCGGCGGCGGGAGGTCTCGTCCAGGGCCGTGCGCATGGACTTGGTCATCACGTCGGCGTAGAGGATGGCCTTGCCGGCCAGGTGGCGCGCGCAGCGGCCGATGGTCTGGATCAGCGCGGTCGCGCTGCGCAGGTAGCCCTCCTTGTCAGCGTCGAGGATGGCCACCAGCGACACCTCGGGCAGGTCGAGTCCCTCACGGAGAAGGTTGATGCCGATCAGCACGTCGAATTCGCCGCGGCGGAGGTCGCGCAGGATGCGCACTCGCTCGAGCGTTTCGACCTCGGAGTGCAGGTAGCGGCAGCGCACGCCGATTTCGGCGAAATACTCGGCGAGGTCTTCGGCCATGCGCTTGGTGAGTGTGGTCACCAGCACGCGCTCGCTGCGCCCGGCGCGAACGCGAATTTCTTCAAGCAAATCGTCCACCTGGCCTTTCACCGGCCGCACCTCGACTTCCGGGTCCACCAGCCCGGTCGGGCGGATCAACTGCTCGACGACCACGCCACCCGAGCGCGTGAGCTCGTACGGCCCCGGCGTGGCCGAGACGTAGACGACCTGGTTGGTGCGGTGTTCGAACTCCTCGAAGGTCAGCGGGCGGTTGTCCAGCGCCGAGGGCATGCGGAAGCCGAAATCCACCAGCGTCTGCTTGCGCGAGCGGTCACCGTGGTACATGCCGTGGAGCTGCGGCACGGTCTGGTGCGACTCGTCCACGAAGAGCAGAAAATCCTGCGGCACGTAGTCGAGCAGGGTCGGCGGCGCCTCGCCCGGCAACCGGCCGGAGAGGTGCCGCGAGTAGTTCTCGATGCCGTGGCAGTAGCCGATCGTGCGAATCATCTCGATGTCGAACATGGTGCGCTGCCAGACGCGCTGCGCCTCGACGAACTTACTCTGCTTCTCGAGCTCCCCTTTCCACCACTCGAGCTCTTCAAGGATGGTGGCGATGGCGCGCTCCTTCTGCTCCGCGGGCATCACGTAGTGCGACTTCGGATAGATGGTCACGCGCCCGAGTCCGTCGGAAGAGGCGCGGACTTCGCCGGTAAGCGGATCGATCTGGCGCATCGCGTCGATCTGGTCGCCCCAGAGCTCGATGCGGTAGGCATGGTCCTCGTAGGGCGGGTAGATCTCGACCGTGTCGCCGCGGACGCGGAACGTGCCGCGACGCAATTCCTCGGCGCGCTCGTACTGAATTTCGACCAGCTTGCGCAGCAGCGCCTCGCGAGCGGTGCGCTGACCCTTCTCGAGCATCAGTAGCATGCCGAAGTAGGCTTCGGGAGAGCCCAGGCCGTAGATGCAGGAGACCGAGGCCACGATGATGACGTCGCGCCGCTCGAACAGCGACCGCGTCGCGCTCATGCGCAGCTTGTCGAGCTCGTCGTTGATGGTGGCTTCTTTCTCGATGTACGTGTCCGAGGTGGGCAGGTAGGCCTCGGGCTGGTAGTAGTCGTAGTAGCTGACGAAGTACTCGACCGCGTTGTGCGGGAAAAAGCCGCGGAACTCGTGGTAGAGCTGCGCGGCGAGGGTCTTGTTGTGCGCCAGCACGAGTGCGGGCCGGTTCGCCCGCTCGATCACCTTGGCCATGGTAAACGTCTTGCCGGAGCCGGTGACGCCCAACAGCACCTGGTGCTTGTCGCCGGCCTCCACCCCGCGCGCCAGTTGCGCAATGGCTTCGGGCTGATCGCCCTGGGGGGCGTAGTCACTCAGGAGTTTGAAGTCCATGGCCTCAGCGCGCAAAATGGCGCGCGCTTAAACTTTTCATTATAGCGCAACGCTTGGGGCATCGCTGCCGGGCGATGCGCGACGCTCGTTGGCTCTCGCCGGCCCCGCATTGCTCCTCGTAGGGGCGTACGGCCATATGGCCTCTGGGGGAGTCGATTCGACCACCGCGAGTTTAGCGTATCGCCGCTGTGGGCACGGGCAGTAGAGTGATCTGCGACTGGCTGCGCACCCGACCGACATAGCGCACGCCGGACTCCCCGTCGGCGGTAGAAACGGTCACGTCCATCTCCTCGCTGGCCGATTGCGTGATGCTTACCACCCAGCCGCTGCGCCGCGAGACGTAGCTCAGGCTTTCTCCCCAGCCGCCCCGCTTCCCGGAGGTGCGCAGGCCGCGCTTGCGGTACTCCTCCGGCGTGGGATCGCGCAGGGCGCGCGGCTGGGTCACTTCATACCGCGTCAGGATGACCGCGCAGACTTCGCTGGCCAGCGGGTCGGCGGGGCCTGAAGGGCCGAGGCCCTCCAGCGGCCGGCAGCGTTCGTCCCGCAAGTAGCTGGATTCGGTGCGCCAGATCAAGCCGGCAATCGGCCCCACTGCGGCAGGCTGTTCCGAGGTCCACTTCTGCCCCGGCAGGATGCCTTCCCTGGGTATCGAGCCGCCCATGACCAGTTGCCCGAGCCATTCGCGCGCCGCGCTGGCTGCCTGCTCGTCAGGTGGGACTTCCTTCGGGCCATTGACCTCGCTGACTCTGGCTTCCGCGTCCACGAGGAACTCCATGGTGCGGCCTTCGAGCTTGCGGTATTGCTCCTCGATGGCTGCGCTTTCGGGATCGTAAGTATCGCTGCGCGCCGTGGCCGTTGATTTTTCGTAGGTCGTGCGCAGGCGCGTGCGCTCAGCGGCGCCCGCTGCGGGAGAGCTCGGCTCGATGCCCAGCACCTCCAGGCGCACCACCGCGGCCCAGGTGAGCTCGAGCTTCGAGGGAGCCTGCGGGTCCTCGACCAGCCCGCTGCGGTGGCCCTCAGTGGTGGTGCGGAACTCCATTTCGTACCGCAGCACGCTGCCGGGCGCAAACCGCGGCTCCAGCCGCACTCGCTGTGGCGGCGCGGCACGCTTGGTCTGCGCGGAGCGCGCTGGCGGGGTGCCACTAGCGCTGGCGCAGAGCAGGACGGCCAGAAGATAGGCAAGGCGTCTCATCGCATACTTCGATCACCACCTGCACGGAGAGGCTGGTGCGGAACTCTGGCCGCTCGGTCAGGCCTTCGACCGGCGCGAGCGTCCAGGTGATTTCCCGCGTCGCCGAGCGCGTCGCCGCGAGCAGATGCGCATCGCTGAGCGAAACCATGTTGAGCGATTCGCCGTGGAAGCGTGCCTGGGCAGTGCCTTCAGGGGGCTTTTCCGGGCCGGCGACGACAGTTCCGAACAGTTGCTGCACGACCAGGAACCGCGCGGCCGGCTCGGAGGCTTCCCGCACATCGAGCCATTGGCCGGATTCTGAGCCGCGCACCTCGGCCCAGTTTGGAAACTGCGCCGTCCGCGGCTCCTGCCAGCGCTCGCCGAAGCGCACGGGCTTATCGGGCAACGCTGCCGCGGGCCGCAGGGCCCGCAGCAGCCAGAGGGAAAGCAGCGGCGGAGCGGCCTCACCCAGTTGCAGCACGCCGTCCGCTTTCAGGTCCAGGAGTTGCCCGGTGCGGGACTCACGGTAGCGCAGCGTGCGAGCGCGCTTCCAATCGTTCATTGCATCGCGCAGGGCCCGGGCCAGCTTTGCGGTTTCCGGGTCATCCGCATTGGACGATGAGGTGAGCGTTTCGAAGTCTTCGAGCGTTTCCTCTATCTCCGCCGCACCTTGTGCGCCAATGGCGAGCACGCGCTGCGTCGCCGTCCAGCGCACACCGTCCTCCACGACCCGGGAAAACGGCCGGACGTAGGCCCTGGCGCCGATCTGCTCGGTCTGCTGGCCCGCGATCTCGCTCCGCACGGTGAGTTGGATGCGATAACTGGCGGCGGCGCCGGCAAAAAAACTGCGCTCCAGCGGCTTTTCCTGCGCCGCAGCGGGCAGCGCCAGTGCGCTGAGCACGCTTCCGATCAGAATGCGGGCCGCAAGGCTCATCGCCCGGACGCTAGCACACTGTTTTCGAGCCGGCAACGCTGTGTACTCGTCCAGTAGATTGGTGACACTTCATTCCTTTCGTTGCGATTGCCAGCGCAGCAGGAACTGCTGCGGGGTCAGGTAGCCCAGGGCTTGGTGCGGGCGCACGGTGTTGTAGATCTGTTCCCACTGGCGCAGCTCGCGGTTGAGCGCGGGCAGGTGCCAGGAGCTGGCGGCGACCTGATAGAACTCCTCGGTGTGGGTCCGCTGAGCGCGCTCGACGGCACCGTTCAGTTTCGGCGAGCGCGGCGGCAACACGAACAGCCGCAGGTGGCGCGCCCGGCAGGCCTGCTCGAACTCGGCGGCGAACTCGCTGCCGCCATCGACCTGCAGGGCGCGGAGCGGGAACGGCATGCGCGCCTGCAAGGTGTCCAGGAACTCGGCGGCGGTGCTGGCCGTGGCCCGGCTCCGCGCCTCCAGCACATCCCAGCGAGAGATGACATCGCGCGCGGTGAACTGCTTCAACAGGACGCCCGGCAAAGGCCGTAGATCCAGCGTGTCCACCTGCACCAAGTCGCCGGGCTCGGAGACGCGCCAGTGGCGGGGTTTGCGGATCGCCCAGAGTCGGTGACGCAGGCGTCTGGCCGCGGTGACCCGCCGAGACGGTGGCTCGACCAGCACCCCGCGCTGTTTCAGCCGCGTCAGGATGCGACCGACCATCGAGGTCGAGACGTGCCCGCCTTCCCGGCGGAGCAAGACCACGAGCTTGTCTTTGCCCCAGCGCGGGTACTGGCCGCGCAGGTGTCGTACCCGCTCGGCCAGCGCAGCCGTCCAGGTCGGCTGCCGCCCCCGGTGCGGCCGGTGCGAACGCGATTCGAGCTGCGTCAGATCCTGCCGGTCGTAGCGGCGCCACCAGCGGTAGAAGGTCTGGCGGCTAATCCCGAAATGGCGGCACGTCAGCGCGGCGTTGCGCCGGCGGGTCAAATAGAAATCGATCCAACGAAGCCGGACGAGAGCCTCCCGGCTTAGTTCCACGGCCGAGCCCGCCAGCTGGCGGGCTCGAGGCACCTTTCCATAGTGAAATTGCATGGCGACACTCTATCCGAGTGTCACCAATCATTCTGAACGAGTTCACGCTGCGGAACCAGAGAGGGCGGGTCACTCCTGGCCGGGTGGGGTAGCCAGGCGAGAGACCCGAGGCGCGTCGAGGGGGCCGGAGATGCGGAGCGTCTTGTTCGCCCGGCTGCGAGACCCGGCATCGCTGCGCCCTCCGAGCCGCCGCAGGCGGAGGTCGAGCACGCGCGAGTAATCCACGCTGCCGGCAACCTCGAAATCGTCGTCACTGTCCGCGAGATGCAGCCTGCCGACCGCGATCTTTCCCGCCGCCAGGGAGAATTGCGCGTCGGCGGCGGCAAACCGCGTCAGCCCCGGGACCAGCCGCTCGCCCGCATAGCTCGCCCGAAGGTCCAGGCCGCGCAGTTCTGCATCGCGAGTCTGGAGCGTGCCGCGGCCCTCCAGCGACCTCAGCAGATTCTCTCGGCCGATTCCGTGGGCCGCGAGTTCGAGTTCTCCCGCCGCCAAGCCTGCGAAGCGATCCTTGAGGTTGGTGGTGTCCTCGGCGAGCGAGGCCAGGCTCACGCGCTCGAACTTTGCCTGCAAGCGGTACAAGGGCTGCGCCGAAAGCTCCGCGCGCAGCGAGCCTTTTACCATGCCTCCATAAAAATCGGCCTGCGCCTGGCGCAGGCCGATCTCCCGGCCAGCGATCTCGACCTCGGCGCGCAGGTTCCGCACGCGCAGCGGCGCAATGACGAATTCCTGAACACGGATTTGCCCGCGGCCACGGAGCTTGCCCCGCGCCGCGTCCATCTCGGATGCATCACCGCCGGGAGCGGCGAGTGGCCCCGGGCGCTCGAGCCCGCCGGGCCGCGCCCGCGGGCCCAGCCAGCGGTCGAGCTCCGCCGCGTCCAGCCGGTCGGCAGCCAGGTCGAACGCCCAACCCTCGCCGGTGGCGCGCGAGCGCAGCCACCCTTGCCAGCGCGCCCCAAGTCCCCGCGCCGCAGTCAGCGTCACGCGCCGCTCGGTGGGCCGCAGCTCGATGCGCGCATCGGCGAAATGGATCGGCTGATTCAAGTAAATCGTCTGCAAGCGCAGCCCGCGAAGTACCAAGCTCCCCAGCGGCTGGGCTTGAAATGGGCGGAGAGCTCCCTGCCAGTGCAGGTCCAGGCCGGCTGGGCCTTCGACGCGCCAGGCGCGTTGGAAGGGATGTCCGAGAGCCGCCGCGGCAGCCAACAAGTCCTCCGTACGTTCCGTTTGTCCCACCAGGGCCAGCCGGAATTGCCATCCATCCGCTCGATGCGGCGTGAAGGCTTCTCCGGGGCCGATGGCGCCCTCCAGGCGCAGCCAACTGCCCTGGCGCGGCTGTCCGGGGTGAAGCGGCTGCGCCGGCGCGCTGGCGTCCAGAGCAATCGTGGCCGGCTCGAGCGCCAGGCGACCGCGAACCACGCGCGCGGCGAAACGTCCCACACGAACCGGCTGCGGCAGCAGGGCGGTTTGCAGGCGTGCGCCATCGCTCTCCACCGCGCCCTGCACCAGGCGCGGCGGCCAGCCGGCCAGCGCGAGAGCAACACTGGTATGGCCCTCCAGTGTCAGATCCTCCGCCACGCCCGGACGAAATGCGCGGTACCAGGCGAGCAGGTCCGGCAAAGCAATCCACGTGGAACGAAACTGGAATTGTGGATCCAGCGATGGCGCCCAGGCGATTATCCCCACCGCTCGAACATTGGACTGCGGTGCCTCGAGCACGCACTTGCTGAACTCCACGTGTGCCTCGCCGCGGCGCCACTGCCCTTCCACGACGAAGTTCAGCGCCGGGTCAGCGGCGCGAGGGGGCAAGTCCCAGCGATGCACGCCGGAGAGGCGAGCCGTACCCGAAAACGACCACCGGGCACCGCGGACTTCGCTGCGCGCCGGCGCGGCGCCCGCGCCGGGTGGCTCGCTGCGCGCAGTCCATTCAACCGCGAAGCGCCCACGCACGCCTTGGTCGTAGCCGCTGGCAAGGCGCAGCGCGTCGGCCAGCGATGCGCCCTGCCAGGTGAAGACCAGATCGGCGGGCTGGAGCCGGGCGGAGGTGCCTGCGATGCGTCCGCGCACGCTCAGCGTGCCCGCCTCTTGCAAGGCCACTGCGGCGCGAGCCGGGCGAGCCTCCAGATCCAGACGCCAGCGGCCGGCGCTTTCCTGCTCAAGGTGGCCTTGCACGTCCACCAGAGCGAAGGGGTGCTTGTCCACGCCACGCTTGAAGTTGATCCGGCCGGTGTCCACTTCCATGCGATAGAGCCGAGTGGGAGGAGCGGCTCCAGAGGCCTGGCGCGCCGGCGCCACGGCGGGCGCGGGAGGCGGTAGCCAGTTCTCCACATTCCAGTGGCCCTCGGCAGAACGGACCAGATTGAGGCTGGGGCGTGTGAGGGAGAGCGTGCCGAACTCAAATTGCCCGCGCACGAGCGACCTCCAGCGCAGGCCAGCCGTGAGTCGCTCGGCACGCAGGAAATATTCGTGGCCGAAGCGAGGGTCTTCCGCCACCGTGACCGAGTTGGCATGGAGCCGCAGCCCATCGAGCAGGTTGAAGCCGAATGAGCCGACCTCCACCGGCCTGCCGAAGGCAGCCTCGAGCCGCGCGCTGAAGTAGCGATGCACGTTTCTGGTCCGCAGCAGCCAGGAAATTCCCGCGCTGGCGGCCAGCAGAACGAGCGCGAAAACGCCAATCCGGCGCAACCATCGTCTTGTTCGCATCGGGCGGTGAGGAATTGTGGCAAAAGGAGGCCGGGAAGGAAAGCGCGAAGCGCCGCGGGGGCGCTAGCGGACGCCGTGGAGCATTCGGCTCCAGCGCGTGCGCATGGGCAGGTGCATGATCGCGTCCAGCAGGCCAACCAGGTGGTTGACCAGGCTGCGGTCGCTGTAATCGGCGCTGGTGGCGTCCACCGACCAGTAGATCAGGATGGGGCGGCCCATCACGGCGTCGCGGTCCACGAAACCCCAGTAGCGGCTGTCCCAGCTATGGTCGCGGTTGTCGCCCATGGCGAAATACTTGTTGGGCGGCACAACCAGCTCGCCATTGACCACGTGACTCAGGATCACGTCGCGCCACTCCGGCCGGACATTGCTCTGCAGGAAATGGTGGCTGGTGGGCGGAAAATTCTCGCCGAAAGAGTCATAGGACGCGGCGACGTCGTGCGTCACGTAGGCCTCGGCCAGAGGGCGGCCGTTCACGTACACCTGCTGGTCCACGATCTTCACCCTGTCGCCCGGGACGCCGATGACGCGCTTGACGTAATGCGGGTGGTCGTCATAGGGAAATTTGAACACGATGATGTCGCCGTGGCGGATGGGGCGGTAGGGGAGCAACCGGTCGTACCACGCCCCGCGACCCCCGAAGATGAACTTGTTCACCAGTAGGTGGTCGCCGACCAGGAGCGTGCGCTCCATGGATTGCGAGGGGATTTTGAAGGCCTGGACGACGAAGCTGGTGCCGAACAGCGCCAGGATCACCGTCACCAGAAGGGATTCGGCGTACTCGCGCAGCGAGGTGCGCTCTTTTTCCTCCTTCTTCCCCGCCGCCGACTGCGCTTCCGCGATTTCGGTCGCTTCGGCCATTTCTCGGCTCACCTCAATCCGTCTTGCCCAGGAAGTGTTCGAGCGCCAGCCGCGCCGCGGCCTGCTCGGCCTCCTTCTTATTCGCTCCCGAGCCCGAAGCCACCGTGCGCCCCGCGACGCGCACTTCGATAACAAACGTCTTGCAATGGTCCGGGCCGCTCTCGCGGACCACGCGGTAGCTCGCCGGAGGCAGACCGCGGCCCTGGAGAAATTCCTGTAGCCCGGACTTGTGGTCCGGCTGTCCCAGGCGGTGTGCTTTCTCTCCGCTGGCCTCGTCGAGCAGCGAGCGCCGCACAAATTGTCGCGCCGCCTCGAGGCCCGCATCCAGGTAAATGGCCGCCACCACCGCCTCGTAGGCGTCGGCCAGCACGGCGGGCTTCTCCCGCCCGCCGGTTTTCTCCTCCCCGCGCCCCAAGCGCAGGTACTGGCCCAGCCCCAACCGCTGCGCCGCGGAATGAAGCGAAGCGGCATTCACAAGTTTCGCTCGGCTCTTGGAGAGCTGGCCTTCGCTCCAGTGGGGGAACGAGGTCACCAGGTACTCGCTCACCAGCGCGCCCAGAATGGCGTCGCCCAGGAACTCCAGTTTTTCGTTGTCCTCGCCCGCGTCTTCGGCCTCCAGCTCCGAGCGGCGCGAACTGTGCGTCAGGGCGCGGTGCAGCAAGGCCGGCTGGCGAAAGCGATGGCCGAGCGCCTCTTCGAGCTCCAGCTGTGCGGATGCGATCATTTTCCCCGGCCCGGCCGGCTACTTCGGAGTCGTGAGTTCGGTCGCGGCCAGCTTCTTGGCGGCATCCTGGGCCTGCTTGCAGCGCGCCTGCATGGGTCCACCCAATTCGCTGCAATGCCCGTAGGCCGACACGGCGTCGTTGTACCGCTTCATTTGATGCAAGACTGTCCCGAGGAGGAAGAAGTCCACCGGGTCGGGGGCCGAAGATAGCTTGGCGGCCTGCTCGAGCTCGCTCGCGGAGTCCGCGTACTTCTGCCGGTAAAAATGAATGAAGCCCAGGCCGCTGTGGCACATGGATAGCTTGTCGTTCTTGGCTCTGGCGAAATCGGCGTCGGTCAAAGTGGCCGGCTTGGGCAACGTTGCCAGCAGTTCGATTCCTTGCCGGGCATATTTCTCGGCCCGGTCGAGCCGCTGGGCGGCGTCGAGCGCGCTGGTGTTCAGCCGGCGCGGCATCACCAGTGCCATCAGGGCCAGCACGTCGACGTCATCCGGCTTCAGCTCGAGCGCCTTTTCGCCCGCCGCGAACATCTTGTCCACGTCCCCGGCCGCGAGATAGGCGCTGGCCAGCCGCGAGTAGACGCTCTCCGCATACCGGCTGGCGGGATACTTCTTCAGAAAGTCTTCGCCGAGCTGGATCTGGCGCTGAAATTCGCTGCCCTTCAGATCGAACATGGCCTTGTAAGCGGTCTCCTCTTCCGGATTGATTGGCGGCGGCGTCGGGGCATCCGACGAAGGCGCGGGTTTGGCCGGCGGCGCGGACTGGCCGGGTGGCACACTAGGGGGATTTTGTTGCCCCTGGCCGATCACCGGCGCGAGACACAGGGCCAGCGCTGCGAGGACAATCACCCAGAGCTTTTTTTCCTGCGCGGTCTTCATCAGCCGTTCTCCTCCGCCCTCTGCGCATCTCGAGGGCCTGAATTTCTCCGCTTCCCGGACGCGTTTCGACGCGGCGACAATGAATCCTCTTACGGCCGCTGCTGCACGGTGTCGGGGTCTCGCGGGCCCGGTGCGTACCCTTTCTCAATTCCCCGCCGGGCCGCCAGGCGCGCCGATTCCGGAGCGCCCTCCACGGCGAGGGCCGCGCGGTATTCGGTGATCGCCAGCTCGCGCTTGCCATCGACGTCGTAAATGCGCCCCAGATAGACGTGCGACCACGCCAGGATGAGCGGATCTCCCGCCCCGGTGCGCGAATTCTCCGGCGGGCTCACCACCAGCCGCTGCAGGAGTTCCTTGGCGCGGTCCGCATCGCCCCGCAAAATCGAGGCCACCGCCAATCCGTATAGCGCGCGCGGCTGATCAGGGTATTTCGCCAGCACGCGCTGGAACGCCGCCACGGCCGCCTCCGCATCCTGCGCGGCGATCTGCCGTTCGCCCTCGGCCAGCCAGGCGTCTAGCTCGGCGGCCTGCGCGTCGTCACCCCCCGGCGCTCCGGCAGCGGCGGCGCGGGCGGCGGAGAAGCGTACCTGCTGGAGGCGCTTGCTCTCCTCCGCGACATGAATTCCGCGGACCAGGTCGGGGAAATAAAAACTCATGGCCGGCTCGGCCTTCTCGAAAAGCGCCAGCTGGCGGGAAAATGCGCGCACCAGCACGTAGCCGTCGCCTTCAGCTTCGTCAATCGCCGCAGCGAGCTTTTCCGGCGGCAGCCGGCGCAGGCGCAATTCCGCGGCGCGCACCAAGCACTCGGTGAGGAAGGCCCGGAAATCGTCCCTGTAAGTGGCCGGCAAGCGCGGGGCGCGCGCCGCAAACTCGAGCAGAGGGCGTTTGGCGGCCACCACGTGGGGGTAGCGGATGGCCAGCGGGTCGAGTAAGAAGTGCAACAGGGCGTGGCGGATCTCATCCACCGGCAACTCGGCGCCGGGATTGAGCACGATGGCGTAACGCTCGCCGACGTTGCGGAAATTCGTGCGGCCGCCCACCAGTGGCTCGACGTACACGGCAAAGCTGCGCGGGCTGCCGCTGCGAATCAGCTCGCGCAGGTAGCCCGTCGTGACCATCACCAGTTGCCCCACGGGACCGTACAGCCGAGCGATTTCGCGCTCATACTCGGGCTCGGCCTGCGCCCACAGGCGTTCAATCTGCGCCTCGCGGTAGAAATTGGCCAGCAGGTCGTTGAAGCCCTCGATGGCCAGGACATCGGGAGGCAGCTCATCGTGGCGCATGACGTAGCGGAATTTCGGCGGCGGGCCCGCCACCAGGGCAAGCGTGACGTAGCGCGAAAGCGTGGCTGCCGGGTCGGCGAGTTCGTGCTCGCGGTAATACGCCCGCAGCGCTTGTGTCGCCGGACCTTCCAGCCGCAGCAATTGCGCGCGGAGGCGCGCCCTCAGGGGATGGAGTGCCGCGTCGCTGACGCCTTTTTCGAAGCCAGCTGCCTGCAAGGCGCACAGGGTCGCAAACAGTTGCGCATTGCTTTCCACGCTGACGTTGTCCGGGGCGCGAGGAGGCAGAGCTTGCCCCGCGGCCTCTCCGCCGCCAGGCAGGCAGGGTAGGAGCACTGCCAGGACGCTCAGCGCGAGCGCAAGGCCTCCCGCGACACCGGCCACAGGATGTCTGCTTGCGAGGATCAGGGCCGTGGAACTCCTCACCGGGGATTTCCGGTCCGCCGAGGCTGCGCGAATCCGCCGGCCGCCCGGGCCGCGGCGGCCACAATCTTCCAATCTACAAGGCTGCCTGAGGCGAGTCAAGAAATGCGAATCGCAGGAGCCGGCGCGAAGAGCGACGCGGCAATCGAGAGTCCGCCGCCGGAAGGACTAGCCTTTCACCCGAATCTCGCTGAAGCTCAGCACCACGCGCCCGCCGGACGTCGGCCGGCCAAAACTCATCTGCGGGCGGAACCGCGAGAACAAAAGCACCTGATCGAGCTGGCGTCGCACCGCCAAATTCCTCGGCCCGGAAAGAATCTGGTAGTTCACCACCTGGCCCTGGGCATTCACCGTGGCCTCCACCAGCAGCGCGTGCGGCCCGGCCAGGCCGGCCTCGCCGTCTTCGACGGTGCCCGCCACCGAGAATGGCGCCAGGCTCTCGAGCCTCGCCGGAAGGAGCAGGTTGGTAGGCTGGTCATTGGGCACCGCGCCCAGCGGCATGCCCACGGCGATCAGATGATAGGTCACGACAAACATCAGCAGCACCGCCGCCACACCGCCGGTCGCCGGCAAGGCCAGCGGCTCCAGAATATTCTCCATCACCAGGTGAGCGCGGCTCGCCAAGCCCTTCAGCCAGCCGGCCCATCCCTCCGAGCCCCGCGCCAGCGCCACCGCCACCTTGATGCGCACAGCCAGATCGGCCGGAGGCGCTGCGCGCTCCGCGCGGGACATCAGCAGGGAGAGCTTGCGATAGCGTTCCAGCTCCTCGCGGCAGTCGGCGCAGGACTCTAGGTGTGCGCGCAGGGGCGCATGGTCGCCGCTGGGCAACGCGCCGTCCAGGTAACCCGGCAATCTCCGTTGCACTTTCCCGCAGGTCATCTGGCACCTCCCCCGAGAAACCCCACCTGCACCGCCGTCCGCCCGGGCCGCATCACGTCGCGCGCCCTCACCGGCCGCGCCTGCGCCCTGGCCGGCGGCCTCGCCGCACCCAGCAGCGGCTCGAGCACTTCGCGCAGGGCGCGCCGGCCGCGTAGAATCCGCGACTTCACCGTGCCCACCGAAACCTCGAGCACCTCGGCCACTTCTTCGTACGACAGGCCCTCCAGGTCGCGCAGAATCACTGCGCTGCGGAAGACCTCCGGCACGGCGGCAAGCGCCTGGTGAACCACAGCCTGCACCTCGCGCGTCGCCAATTGATCGAACGGCGTCGCACCCAGATCTTTCAGGTCCAGCGTCACCGCCTGGCCGTCGCTTCCCGCGTCAATGGAGGTCTGCTGCCGCTGGTGGCGCCGCCACCAGCGCCGCTGGTTCAACGCCTCGCGGATGGCGATGCGGTAGAGCCACGTCTTCAGCGAGCTGCCCCGCCGAAACCCCCGGATCCCGCGAAAGGCTTTCAAGAAAACTTCCTGTGTGACGTCAGCGGCGTCGGCGGAATCCGCCAGCACGCCGAAGACTAGGCTATACACCGCGGCGTGGTGATGCGTCACCAGCCAGTCGAAGGCTGCATCGGAGCCGGCTTGCAGCTCCGTCACCAACTCAGCCTCATCCTGGGACCAGGGGAGGACGCGCGCCAATTCGGACACGCTCGCCGCCTTTCTTGCCCCGCCCTCGGGAACTCCTCAGCCTGCCGGCATTGCCCCCGGAGGCGGAGCCGCGCCGGTCGAGCTCCCGAAGCCTTACCCTCCGCCGCGGGAGGATCTCAATAACTTAGACACCGGCCGGGCCAAATATGTTTCCCGGCCGACTGATCAATTGTGACCCTGCCCGAGGCGATTTGGCAATGGTACGCCGGGCAACAGAGTACCGGTGCAGGACCCGCGGGGACGATGCGAAAAGCTGGCGAAAGGCGGGCCTCGCGAAAAAAAATAGTCCTCACAATCAGCCAGCGTGTGGCTGAGCCTCCACACGGGAATGTGCCTGCCATCGCTTGACCCAGAGTTTCGAAAACTTGCGCTCGAATCGGCTGCGCGACTCGCACGCAGTGAACATCCAGCGAAAATCGAGCGCCCTGCCGAAGTCGCGAATCAGTTACTGCCAGACGACTGGTGGGGCAACTGCGATCGTGCTAACCTCATCTCAGAAAGGGTCGCCGTAATTCCCCCAGAGCTCGTGAAAACGCGCCGCGGGTATCGGCGTTTCGCGGTGTTGCGCATCATGCTCAAGCATCTTCTTGGGATTGGCCACCGGCGGGCTACGCGTCACATCTCCTCGGTCCCCAGCGCGGCTTGCCCCCCAACCGGCCCGGTCATCTCCGGCTTCCTGAGATTTGTGGCCGGCCCCGTTCTCCTGCTGACTTTGCTTGCCGCCAGCGGTTGCAATCGAGACCCTCGCGCGGCGGCGGAAAAGCACTATGCCCGCGCCGAAGCCTTGCTCAAGGAAAACAAGGCCCCAGAGGCCATGATCGAATTGCGCCGCGCCATTCAGCTCCTTCCGGACCTGCCCAAACCTCATTTTGAGTTGGCCAAGCTCTATGTTCAGCGGGGAGACATCACCCACGGATATCAGGAGCTCTTGCGGACCGTCCAGATCGATCCGGGCAATCGCGAGGCGCAAGGGATGGTGGCCGAGCTCGCGCTGCAAGGAAAGAATTTTGTCGAGGCCAAGAAGAAGGCTGATTTCATTCTCGAAAAGTGGCCCGAGGATCGTGCCGCGACGCTGGTGCTGGCGGAAAGCCTTGTGGGCATGCGCGATTTCGGGATGGCGCGGAAATTGGTGGAAGAAATCCTGCAAAAAGATCCTCGCGACACGCGCGCCTTGCAGGATTTAGCTGGCTTGCAATTACAGGCCCAGCAATGGCCCGCAGCCGAGGCCACCCTGCGCAAGCTCTGGGAACTCAAGCCCGATTTCTTGGCCGTCCCGCTGGCCCTGAGCCGATTGCTCGAGCGCCGCCGCGACGTCCAAGGCGCAGAAGCCATACTGAATCGCGCCGTCCAATTGCAACCCGACCGTGTGGAGCCCCTCTATTTGTTGGCTTCCTTTTATCTCAAGCATCAGCGCTTCACCGATGCCGAAGGCGCCTACCGGCGCATTCAGTCCGCGGGCTCCACGAATCCGCAGCACCGCGGCGCGCTGGCCCAGTTCTACTTGATGACGGGACGCGTGGGCGACGCGGAACGCGAATTCAAGCGCATCCTCGCCGCCGACCCCAACGACAAACTGAACTGGCAACGCCTGGCCGAATTCTATTTCACGCAGAACCGCCGCGGCGAGTCGCGAGAAATCGTCGACCGCCTGCTGAAGGAAAACCCCAGGGATTGGCTGGCCTTGCTGTTGCGCGGCGAAGCGGAGATCGCAGAAAACAAGCCGGACCAAGCCCTCGGGTACTTGCAGGAAGCCGCCAAGATCAACCCGGACTCGCCCCTGCCTTACTTTCATATAGCCAGGGCACACCTGGCCCAAGGCAACCTCCCGCTGGCCAAAGCCCAGTTGTCGGAAGCGCTGACTCGAAATCCGGATTATCTTCCCGCTCGAGTGGTCCTGGCCGATCTGGAAATCCGCAGCGGTGAGGTCAAGCAGGCGATCGAAGATCTGAAAACGGCGCTGAAAGATAGGCCCAGCATGATTGAGCCGTATCTCCTGGTCGCGCAGGCCCATGCTTTGCAGGGCGAGTTTCAATTGGCAGAAAACGATTTGCGGGCGCTGGGCACTCAATTTCGTTCCGAGACCTCGCAGACCACCATCCTGCGGACCTTGGCCTGGGTCAAGTTGCGCCAGGGCCAGCCCGCCGAGGCTGCCAAGTTGGCCGTGCGCTCGCTGGAACCGGCTCCCAAGTCGCGCGAGGGACTTTACCTGCTCGGCCAGGCCTACCTAGCCAGCAAACAGCCGGAAAAAGCATTGCAGGCGGTAACCGGGTACGTCCAGCGGTCGCCGGACTGGGCGGGAGGACACGAGGTCTTGGGGTCCCTGGCCCTGCAGAGTGGAAAGTTGGATTTGGCCGAGCGAGAGTTTCAGCGCGTCGTTCAACTGGATCCCCGAAGTGTTGCTGCCTACCTCGGTTTGGGAGAAGTCTATGGCTCGCGCCGCCGGTTCGATTTGGCGCGGCAGAATTATCAGAAGGCAGCCGAATTGCAGCCCCGAAGTTCCTTTCCGCAAGTGCGCCTCGGCCAGCTTGCGGAAATGGCGGGTGACCTTCCCGGCGCCACCGCCGCTTACAAGAAGGCCATCGAACTGGATGCGTCCAATGGCATCGCCAAAAACAATTTGGCCTGGTTGTACGCCGAGCATCAAGGCAATCTGGATGTGGCTCTAAACCTGGCCCAAGAAGCCCGGCAAGTCATGCCCAACGACCCGAGCGCCGCAGATACCCTCGGCTGGATCTATGTAAAGAAAGGCTTCTCTCCGACAGGGATTCCCTACTTGACCGAAAGCGTCACCAAGAGGCCCGAGAATCCTACCTACCACTACCACTTGGGTGTAGCTTTCTTCAGGTCTGGGCAGGTGGCCAAGGCGAAGGAGGAGTTGCAGACCGCGCTTCGCCTGCGGCAAGATTTTTCCGGCGCGGAAGACGCCAAGAAGATTCTCACCGATATGGGTTCTTCGAACTGACTCGCGCCAAAGCCGATGCGGGAATGGACGTGCTGGGGCGTGCTTAGGGCGAGCCGCGAGCCGTGCTCTCGCGCACCTGCGCGTGACGTAGAAAATCTTCCAGGACGCTGACGGCCTCCTCACGATTGGGGGCGAAATCGGCAGCGACGGCGATCGCTGCGGAAACCCCCGCGCCTCCAGAAAGCCGGGCCTTGGCCTGTAGCAACTTAGCCCAGTAAGGATTCCGCACCAGCCTTCCGTCCACCCAATACCCGCTCCATACCAGGCGACTCGCCTGGGGCGAGCGAATCAACGTCTCGCGGACCGGAAGGGACTTGCCGCCCAACAGGACCGTCGCGCTGCTCTCTCCCACGCGCACCCAGTACTCTCCATCGTATACAGTGTTCATCGAGCTAACCAGCTTCCCCTCGTTTTGCTCGCCCGCGTACTGGGCCACGTACAGATACACTCGCTGATCGCCGGAGGCGTAAGTTTGCAGGAGTTCGGAGCTCGGCTCGACGAAGTGCGGTTTCCACTGATCGGTACGGGAATCCAGAATTCTCCACGGCGGCGAAACCATGATGGCAATTTGCCCGGGTGATTCGCCTCGCGGGCGCTTGGCCAGCGCTTGAGCCGAAAGTGGGGCCAGCGCCAGCAGAGCCACACCGGCCGCAGCGCATAGCACCGCCGGCACCGCGGAAAATTGCCCTGTTGGCCGGCTGTGTTGAGTTACGCGAGCGGGTGTGTCGCCTGCCGGGAGACGCCCTTCCCCTGCGGAGGACGCGATGGCAAAGCCCTCGCGCCATCTCCAGCCCGCGGCAAACAGCACAAACGTTGTCACGCTAAAGAAAACGGCGCCGTAAATCACGTGGTCAACTTTCCCGGCGAACTGATTGGTAGACAGGTGCCCCAACAGGATAATGCCGAACGCGCGAAGACCGTTGGCCAGGATGGGGACAAGTAAAGAGGCCGCCAGGAACGCGATGCGCCGACCCCAGCTTCGGTAAACGAGGTGAGCGTATAAGCATCCGAGCATCGCCGAGGCAATCAGATATCGCACGCCACTGCATGCTTCAGCCACCTCCCATGCCCCGGAGGGCAGAAAGATGAAACGCCCCTCCAGGACCACCGGCACCCCGACCAGGTCAAGCGATTTGACCGCGAACAAGGCGGTGAAATCCTGCAGAGGAGGCACCAGGGCCTCACCCACGGGCACGGCAAAGAACAAGAACAGCAGCGGAAATACCACTCGACGGGTAACTGCACTGCCCAGCAGCAGCCAAACCAGGGCCGGAAGCATGGCCGTCAAGGCGATCTGCTCGGCCACGGGCACCGCAGTTAGATCTGCGAGCAGCCATCCCAGCGCAAGCGCAGCGAGAAGAATGAGCGCCCAGGGGTTCGGCGTCGGCTGGAGCGCTGCAACTTGGCGTCGGCGAGTCCAAATCAAGTACAGGCTGATGGGGAGCACCAAGAACCCATGAGAGTACGTTTTCGAGCGATACCAGATCGCTGCCATGGACCGTACCGTTTCCCCGAACAGCAACAGGACGGCGATGACGGCTATGCCCGTAAGGAAGAGGTAGAATCTCCACCGATCATGGCTGACTCGTACTGTTTCACCAGACCCTATCATGCAAGTGAACAGAACAGGTTTGTCGGTCTCCGTGCCCAATTTGGCCGGCGCGGGCGGCCGGAAGCGGCTGTCGATGATACGGCCCGGCGGCAAGCCAGGCATTGGAAATCGGCCGCGGCGGATGCCCATCTTCCCGGCGCCACGGTGGCTACGATCCGGCCGGCAACAGCGCCATGCTCTCAAAGCCAAAGCCGCCAGGGGCCGCTGCCAACCGGCTAGCTGTGGAATCTTTCCCTGGGGCTGTCCTTCGACCCAGAGCGTTGACAGACGGGAAGCGAAGCTAACCCGCAAAGCAGACGGTAGCATGGATAGGGAGACCGCGCGAGGACAGTTGACCTGAAAGCCAATCCCGGGAATGACCGATACACCCAGGTTGTTTGATCAAGAGGCGGAGGAGAACCAGCGACGGAGGCGCGTTCTTGGGCCGGCACTCCCCCCACGGGGGAGTGCCGGTTTGCCAAGAGATCCGCGGTTGTTACCCTATGAACGTCGAGGTTCCGAGGGTCCTAGGACTTGCGAAGCTTCCGCGCAAGGCCCAGCAACCCAAATAGCCCACTGCCGAACAGCCACATGGAAGAGGGTTCGGGCACTGCTCTAATACCTGTTGCTGCCCCCTCTAGCCCCCCCTCCCCGCCAAAATTCTCAGGGTTGAGGGTCCCTTCCAATCCGAACCAGCCGGTGTGTCCCGGGGCAAGACCGTTATAGAACTCTACGACCCCGCTGGCCTCGCTGAAGATCTTATGGAAGCGTACTCCCGGCCCCTCATATCCGGTACAACCAATACTGTCAAGACACAGGAGAAAATCACCGTCCAGAGCGAAGGCTTCGTTATCCGATGGGTCGTCGCTTTGCCCGATGATGAGTATCCTGTGTATGGTGTTGCCGGAATTGTTGATCACGCCCACGAGCGCGTCCTCAACGTCTGATTGGGGGTTAAAGGCGGTAGTTACGGACCCGTCGGCGTTGAAAGTAATCAACGCAGAGCATCCCGCGAACGCATTCGATTCATCGCCCAACGGGCCGAGATTCGGACATGTCGAAAAGCCATCTGCCCACGCCGGGCCGGCGAACAGCAGCAACAGCATGCCGGCCAGTAAAGTTAAGCCCAACTTTCTCATATGATCCTCCTTTGATCGTTGGCGAGAAGCGCATGGTGGGGGATCAGCCCCAGCACCTCTCGGTGCACCAGGCGGTTAAAGGAGCACGCGCGCTGCCAATGGTGTGTTGTTAAAAACAAAGGAGTTACGCAGGTAACCAAGAGGCTATGGTGCAAGGTCTTGCAAAATTACGGCAAATCTAGTCCGTACTGTGGTGCCCTTAACCTCTGCGCCTTCAGCGCCTTTGAGACCACCTGGGCCCACCTGGGGAGCTCTGGTCTGGAGTCTGGTGTGACCTGCTCGGGCAGCGTGCAGGCCTTGGGAGGGGCTGCGGCGCACAGCAGCAACACGGCGAGAAATGGCTTACGGGCGCAGTGCGTGGTGATCGCTGTCACGAGCCTGGCTGTGAACAGGAGAAAAACCGCAGCTTGGAGATGGGTTGGTGGAGCCGATGGGATTCGAACCCACAACCTTCCCGGTGCTACCGGGACGCCCCTAGCAAATTGTCAACGAAGCCTCTGTCCCCCTGGCGCCTGATATTTGGTGGAGCCGATGGGATTCGAACCCACAACCTTCCCGGTCCTACCGGGACGCGCCCAGCAAATTGTCAACGAAGCCTCTGTCCTTCTGCCGCTTGATATATCGTTCCCGTCGCACCGCTTCGCTCCGCGTGGCATAGGATTCAGAGTGCACCAGTGTCCAGGGCCCACGATTCTTCAGCGCCAGGGAATAATTTGCGTTGTGGTAGGCAAGCCGACCCGCTAGGTCTTGCGTTTGACCGATGTAGTACCGGCACGTGGTCTTGCTCTGAAGAATGTAAACGTAGAAAGCCATTTCCAAAAATTTGGTGGAGCCGATGGGATTCGAACCCACGACCTCCTCGATGCCATCGAGGCGCGCTCCCAACTGCGCCACGGCCCCACCGGGAGGTAAACCATGCTCTGCCTTTATAACATCTCCGGTCGCAGTTCGTCTAGAATACCCCAGCGATGGCAAAGATCACCTTTCTGGGCGCGGCGGGCTGCGTCACCGGCTCGAAATACCTGGTGGAAGTCGCCGGCAAGCGCCTGCTGGTGGACTGCGGGCTGTTCCAGGGCACCAAGGAGCTGCGCCTGCGCAATTGGGACCGCCTCCCCGAAGACCCTGCCTCGTTCGACTGGGTCCTGCTGACGCACGCGCATCTGGACCACACCGGCTATCTGCCGCGGCTGGTGCGCGACGGCTTTCGCGGGCCGATCTTCGCCAACGGGGCCACCCAGGAGCTTTGCGCCATCCTGCTTCCCGATTCGGCGCACTTGCAGGAAGAAGACGCCGAACACGCCGCCACCCACGGCTACAGCAAACATTCGCCGCCGCTGCCGCTCTACACCGAGGAAGAGGTGCAGCCCGTGCTTCAGCGCCTGCGGGAGATCCCGCGCAGCGGCGCATTTACCATCAGCCCGGAATTCTCCGTGCGCTCGCACGACGCCGGGCACATCCTCGGCTCGTCGAGTCTTGAGCTGACCATCACCGAGAACGGCAAGTCCACCGTAGTGCTTTTTTCCGGCGACGTCGGCCGGTACGAGCAGCCCATCCTGAAAAACCCCGAGGCGCCGCCCCGTGCCGACTATCTGCTCTGCGAATCCACCTACGGTGATCGCGACCACCCCGCCGATCCGCTCGACACCGCGCTCGCCGAGGTGGTGAATCGAGTGGCCAAACGTGGCGGCGTGATCGTCATTCCCGCGTTCGCCGTGGGCCGCACGCAGACCCTGATGTTTGTCCTCCGGCAGCTTGAAGACGCCGCGCGCATCCCCAGCCTGCCGGTGTATGTCGACAGCCCCATGGCCATCGGCGTCACCGACCTCTACCTGCGCCACCACGAGGACCACGACCTGGAATTCACCCGCGAGGAGTCCTCGGGCGACCCGCTCAACGCTCACAAGGTGCACATGACGCGCAGCGTCGAGGAGTCCAAGCAGATCAACGAGGTCACCACGCCGTGTATTATCCTCTCGGCCAGCGGCATGGCCACCGGCGGCCGCGTGCTGCACCACCTGGCGCGGCGACTTCCCGACGCGCGCAACGCCGTGCTTCTGCCGGGCTTCCAGGCCGAAGGGACCCGCGGGCGCGCCCTGCTGGAGGGCGCAAAGACCGTGCGCATCCATGGTGAAGATGTGCCCGTACATGCCGAAGTGGTCGAGCTGAAGCAGTTTTCCGCGCACGCCGGCCGCTCGGAGCTCCTTCGCTGGCTCGCCGGCCTGCCGGCGCCGCCGCGGCAGACCTTCATCGTCCACGGCGAACCCGCCGCGGCGAGCGCTCTGCAAGGCGCCATCCAGAGCAAGATGGGCTGGCACGTGACCGTGCCGGCGTACCGCCAGACGTACGAGTTGGGCCTCTAGCCCGCGGCACCGCGTTATTCCGCTTGCGCCCGCGTCGCTGGTGCTATACTTAAGCCCTCCCCTTCCGCCGGAGGCACCCATCGAGACCCGCCAGGGCAAGTTTGCCGGCTCGTTCTGCGTGCTCGGCTCCCTCCTCAGCCACAGCAAGAGATTTTCCGAGACCCAGTTGCTGCCGCGCCGGGGTCTGCCGCTTGGCCGCTGCGGCCGGTACAAGATGGCGCGCGGGTTGCCTCGCCACCTAGTCTTCTTTGCCCTGCTGGCCTTTCCCCTGTGGTTTCCCCTCGCCTCTCCCGGGCAGACGGGGCAGCCCGGAGGCGCCCCCATTGTGCGCACGTTTTCGATCCGCGGCACGGTGCGCGATTCGGACGATGGGCACGCCTACGAGATGATCAAAGTCGAGCTTCGTCGGATGACGGGCGAGCTGCTGGGCACCACATTCACTCGTTCGAACGGAGAGTTCGAGTTTAATGGGGCTACCAACGGTCTGTATCTCATTCTCGTGGAGGAGAAGGGCTTCGAGCCTGTCCGGGAAAACATCGAAATCGCCAACGTCTCCCGGGTGGGCGTATTCATCTTCCTGAAACGTCCGCTGGAGATCGCCGCGAGCGAGCCCGGCAGGACCGTCTCCGCACGCGAACTCGCTCTCCCCCGCAAGGCCCGCGACGCAATGCAGAGGGGCCTGGAGCGGCTGTACGCAAAGCAGCCGGACCTCCAGGGCAGCCTGGGCCAGTTCCGGCGGGCCGTGGCCGAGCTCCCCTCCTACTATGAGGCCTACCACCACATGGGCGTGGCCTACATGCTCCTGGGCCAGGCAACCGAGGCCGAGCAAGCATTGCGCAAGTCCGTGGCGCTGAGCGAGGGCCGCTACGCCGAGGCGCAATTCGCTTTGGCCGCGCTCCTCTCAGACGAAAAACGCTTCACCGAGGCTGAGCCGGTAGCCCGCCGGGGATTGGAGATCGCCGGCAACTCCTGGCAGGGCCACTACCAACTGGCGCGCGCGCTGTTGGGGCTGAACCGCCTGGACGCCGCCGAAAAGAGCATCCTGGAGGCCCGGGCGCGCAAGGCGGATTTCCCCTCGCTCCATTTGCTTCTGGCCAACATCCACATTCGCACTCGCAATTATCAGGCGCTTCTGCAGGACCTCGATAGCTACCTCAAGCTCGAGCCCAACGGTCCCATGAGCGAGCAGGCCCGCGATACGCGCGAGAAGATCCAGCGCGCCCTAGCCGCGGCCAAGAACACCCCGCCCGCGCCACCTCCTAAGCCTTGATGGGATCCTCAGAATGCGCCCGATTTTTTCCGCCGGGAGGGTGAAACTTTTTGTGCGGGAAAGCCGTCTATATACCCAAGACCACTCGCGGGGTAGGAAGCTACCACCACAAGGCAATCGACCGTCAGCTTCCTACCCCTAACTGTTTGCTGTCACCACGAAATCTCGTAAGCCCAAGAAAACAAAGAATTAACTGCTCACCGCCACACGCCTCGTCGGCACCTGCCGGGGCATGGCGGCAATTTCAGTCAAATGCAGGCCGATGACGAACATGGGCAGGGGCGCCACGCGACCCCAGCGGAACACCTCCCACTTCGCGCGGATGAATTTCACCTCCGGGCGCAAGGTGAGGTCCAGCACGGCTCGGGTCTCGCCGCGATAAAACCTCTGCGGCAGCTTCAGAATGGGTTTGGTGCCCCAATTCTCGCCGTCCTCCGAGCCCCACACGGAAACATCGAGGGACTCCTGCTCGATTTGCCCGCTGATCACCAGCGTGCACAGGAACGTGCGCGTCCGGCTGCCGGTGACGTCCGCTTTTTCGCCCTCGCCGTTCGCTTCCACGCGCGTGCGCGGCGAGATGAGGTCAATTTCCATCGCCATCAGGAACTCCCTAAAAATCGCGCGAGGATTCTAGCACAGGCAACGCCGGCGCCCTACCGGCGGAGATTCGCGAGGCGTTGCTCGGCGGCGTCAAGCGTCTGCTGGGTCTTGCAAAACGTGAAGCGCACCTGCCGGCTGCCGTCGGCGGGGCGGTTGTAAAAGCTCGAGCCGGGCACCACTGCCACTCCGATCTCCTGCACCAGATACTTTGCGAAGGCCACATCATCCGAGAAGCCGAAGGCGGAGATATCCGTCATGACGTAATACGCGCCGTCGGGCTTGAAGCAGGCAAAGCCGGCGCGCTCGAGGATTTCAAGCAGGCGATTGCGCCGCACAGTGTAGTCCGCCGCCAGTTTCCGGTAATAGCTTTCCGGCAGGCGCAGGGCCACGGCGCCGGCCTGTTGGAGCGGCGCGGCGGCGCCGACGGTCAAGAAGTCGTGCACCTTGCGGATGGCCGAGGTCGCCTCCGGCGAAGCGATGCACCAGCCCACGCGCCAGCCCGTCACGGCGTAGGTCTTGGACATCCCATTGATGGTGATGGAGAGGTCGCGCATGCCCTCCAGGCGCGCGATGGAGATGTGCTCGGCGCCATCGTAGATGATGTGCTCGTAGATTTCGTCGGTAATGGCAAAGACGTTCCAGCGCACGCAGAGATCGCGGATGTATTCCAGCTCCGCCCGGCGAAAGACTTTGCCGGTGGGGTTGTTGGGCGTGTTCAGGATGATGGCCTTGGTCTGCGGGCCGAATGCGGCGGCCAGCTCGTCGCGGCCGAAGCTCCAGTCCGGCGGGCGCAGCTTGATGAAGCGCGGCGCCGCGCCGGAAAGGATGGCGTCGGGCCCGTAGTTTTCGTAGAACGGCTCGAAGATCACCACTTCATCGCCGGGGTTGATGACGGCCATCATCGCCGACATCATCGCTTCGGTCGAGCCGCAGCAGACGGTGATCTCGCGCTCGGGGTCGATGGCCACGCCCTGCGTGCGCGTAAATTTCTCGGCGATGGCGTCACGCAGCGGCTTCGCGCCCCAGGTGATGGCGTACTGGTTGATGTCGGCGGCGATGGCCTCCTGCGCCGCCTGCTTGATCTCCGCCGGCGCGGGGAAATCCGGGAAGCCCTGGGCCAGATTGACGGCGCCGTGGCGCATAGCCAGGCGTGTCATCTCGCGGATCACCGACTCGGTGAAGCGCTCCGCCTTGGCGGAGAGCATGCGCTTGCGCGCCGGCGCCTTTTCCGGAGTGGCAGGGTTCATGGGCTCAACGGCTCGCCGGGCCATAGAGCTGGCGATAAACGTCGGCGTTGCGCATCACGATCTGCACGTACTCTCGCGTCTCGGTGAATGGGATGGACTCGACAAATTCAGCCGGCTCGTCGTACCGGCGTTCGGCCTGCCAGGCCGCCATGCGCTCCTCGCCGGCGTTGTAGGCCGCCAGTGCCGCCTCGGCGGTAGCCTGCGCGCGGACCAGGTCGCCCAGGTACAGTGTGCCGAGCAGCAGATTGTACTCTGGATCGAACAGCTTGGCGCGCGCGTAACCCCCTTTCAGCCGCCGCGCCAGTAGCCTACCGGTCTTAGGCAGCACCTGCATCAGTCCCACGGCGCCGGCGCGGGAAATAGCGTCGGCTTGGAACACGGACTCCTGGCGGATGAGGCCGGCGACCAGCATGGGTTCCACGTGGT
>OBEQ012022254.1_pt1 | contig 33172 bp, 46 predicted proteins | sample 1670901 | NCBI WGS metagenome assembly OBEQ01 (sample SAMEA104232315, study PRJEB22302) | groundwater metagenome | biome: forest; feature: aquifer; material: groundwater | place: USA | collected 2011-08-07 | depth 5.4 m | reverse complement strand
TTTCGCAAGTTATATGTGTTCCACCTTTTACTTGTTTTGTTAATGGCTTGCCAAAATTCGCTTCTTTATTCTTGAAGATATATTGAAATGACATTTAATCAACCTCTTTTTACATTTATTTCTCTGTACTCATATTCTCCAAATGTTTTTTCATCAAATATCTTAATTTTATTTAATTCTAATTTGTATATCTTTGAAGCAAAAACTTTTTTGTGAAAATCTTTTGGAGTTTTAGCAAATTTTATGATTTTTGGAAATCTTTTAATGTATAAAAACCCTGCTTTAATTAATTCTTTATTATTAACTATATAAGCTCTTCCCAGTGCTTGTATTCCTTGTCTTAAAGAGCCCATAGTTTGATTTGAATTAAAAATATTTACAGCAATTTTATTATTTTTTTTAATGTTTTGACAATGTTTAGAACTTATTTCACTCCAAATATATAAATTAAAGTTTTTATCAAAGATATAATAAGCTGTATTTGAATAAGGCTCATTTTTATTTACTGTTGAAAGCGTTAGTAATATATTTTTATTTAGCAAATTATAAAATGATTTTAGTATTTTTTCCTCATCTTTTTCTGAACTAAAACTTAATTGCATTCAATCAACCTCTCTTAAAAATTCTTTTAGATCTTTTTTACTCCACCAGGCAAAATCATTTGGAATATTATTTTTATTAAATAATATAACTTCTTTAATTTCGTTACCATAAAACCCTTTTTTAGGAATTTCATTTAATTCTGCTATTACATGAGGTGTAAAAGCCCATTGACCATCTTTTGATTGCAATGTTGAGTCTATATAAACAACTTTAGATTTTTTAACATTACCCCCGGTTTGTTCTTTGACGATTCTTTTTACACATTTATCTAAAGATTCACCATATCTCATTAAATTATGACAGAAAAATAATAATCCATTAGGGTGTTTTTTAATATTTGGAGGAGGTTCATGCCCAGGAATACTTTGCCTTCTTAAAGCAATATATTTATTTCCTTTTTTTAAAATTATTTCACAAGTTATATGTAATCCTCCTTTCATCTGTTTTTTTAATGGTCTACCAAAATTTGCTTCTTTATTTTTGAAAATATATTCGAATGACATTTAATTTATCACCTCTTACTTTAAATTTTTAAGAATTTTATTAATTCTTTTTTTTAAATCTGGTAAATCTTTTTCAATAATATCCCAAGTTAAATCTAAATCTACTCCAAAATAGCCATGAATAAGTTTATCTCTTGTCTTGATCATTTCTTTCCAAGGTAAATCAGGATGTGTAAATTTAAACTCTTCTGAAATATTTTTTGTTGCTTCCCCAATAATTTCAAGTCTTCGCAGAATAGCGTCCTGTAATTGGACAGATTTCAAAAAATCACTCTTTGACTTATTTTTCACGAAGGATTCTATATACCTTATGCTCTCCAATATATGTTTAATAAAAATATACGGGTCTTTATCCATATATTTTAACCTCTTCTTTGAGGATTTTGTTTTTTAACAACGGATTTATTGAATTATATGTTAGAACATCAACTTTTTTCTTTAATTTTTTTTCTAGCTCAATCTCCAACTTTGATAAATCGAATAAACTTTTTTTACCTTTGAATTTAATTAAAATATCCAAATCACTATTTTTTTTATAATCCCCTCTAGCAAAAGATCCGAAAATACCGGCTTTAGTTACATCATTTCTCCTAAGTATTGGGATGACTTTTATTTTAAATTTTTTTATTGAATCCATAATATATAATCGTAGTTTACTTAATATTTAAATTTAACTCATCACCTTTTCAATCGCATTTTTTATTCTTGCTTTGCTTGGAAGATAATATTCCTCATGTTTTGGCATTGGAATCACAGTATCAAACCCAGTTACTCGTGAAACATGATGCTTTAAATTCTTAAAACACTTTTCATTTACTATACTTATTATTTCAGAAGAATAATTTAAAAATCTAGGGGCTTCATTTATTATTAAACATCTTCCTGTTTTATTTACAGAATTTATTAAGGTTTCTTCATCTAAAGGTTTTAAAGTTCTTAAATCAATAACTTCTATAGAATATTTACTTTCGTTTACAACTTCAACAATTTCTTTTACCCAGGCACCATAAGTAATTAATGTTAAATCATTTCCTTTGACTAAAATATTTGCTTTTCCTAATGGTATTTCATAAAGTTTTTCAGGAACTTCTTCTTTTATTGATCTATAAATTTTTTTAGGTTCGAAAAATATTACTGGATCAGGATCTTTTATCGCGCTTATCAATAAACCCTTAGCATCGTAAGGATGACTTGGAATAACTAATTTTAAACCAGGGATATGAGCGTAATAAGTTTCTGGAGAGTCTGAATGATGCTCTAAAGCTTTAACACCCCCACCAAAAGGACTTCTTAATACAAAAGAAGCTTGAAACCTTCCCCTACTTCTATTTCTAATTCTCGAAGCATGATTAATTAATTGGTCTAAAGCAGGAAAGGTAAATCCTTCAAATTGTATTTCAGCTACTGGTTTTAATCCGTAAACAGCTAATCCAATACTTGCTCCAACAATCCCTGATTCAGCCAATGGCGTATCATAAACTCGTGAAGGATATTTTTTCCATAAACCATCTGTAACTCTAAAAACTCCTCCATCTCTTCCAACATCTTCTCCTAAAATAATAACATTTTCATCTTCTTTCATTATATTAAATAAAGCAGAATTCAATGCTTCAACCATATTCATTATAGTCATTTTAGTAAAATTGTTTCAAATATTCTAATTGTTCTTTTAATCTTGAGTCTTTTTCTTTATACATATAATCGAACATATCTGAAATAGGTTGTTTAGGATAACTTTCAGCTTTCTTAACAGCATTATCAACTTTTTTTCTTAAAATAAGTTCGATTTTTTTAAAATAATTTATATCAGCTATCTTGTTTTTAACCATATATCTTTCTAATCTTAAAATAGGATCTTTTTTCATCCATTCTTGAACCTCTTTTTCATCACGATATTTTTTTGCATCGTCTGAAGTTGTATGATCTCCTAATCTATATGTATGACATTCTACTAAAGTTGGACCTAAACCTTTCCTTGCATTATCAACAGCTTCTTTTACAGCTTTATACACAGCAAATATATCGTTTCCATCAACTTGAATTCCATTAAAACCATAAGCAAATGCTTTTTGTGCTAAAGTTTTGCTAGCTGTTTGATTTTTAACTGGAAGAGAAATTGCGAATTGATTATTTTGACAAATAAATACTATTGGTAATTTAAAAACTCCTGCAAAGTTCATTCCCTCATGAAAATCTCCTTTTGAAGTAGCGCCATCACCAAAATAGGTTAATGTAACTATTTTTTTGTTTTTAATTTTACAAGCCCAAGAATAACCAACGGCATGTAATATTTGTGTACTTACGGGAACAGCCATGGGAAACATATTCACATTTTTAGGAATGTTCATTCCACGTTCATCACCCATCCAATATAAAAATAATAATTCTGGTGGCATTCCTCTTGACATATAAACTCCATTTTCTCTAAAAGCCGGGAAGCAAAAATCTTGTTTACTTAACGCATAAGAACTTCCTATTTGAGCTGCTTCTTGTCCTTTATTTGGAGCATAAGTTCCTAACCTTCCTTGTCTCTGTAAACTTAATGCTTTTTCATCAAAAATTCTTGTTAAAAACATATTTTCATACATTTCTTTTATCTGTTTATTAGTTAATTTAGGTATTAATTTTTTATCTACATCCCCATTTACATTAAGAATCTCTAAACGTTCTACTCTAAAATTAGCTAAACTCATTAATGGCATTTCAACCTCTTTTTTATAAATAAAATAGAATTATTCTTTATATAAACTTTATGAATTTATTTTCCAGTAGCCCAGGCTTTTAATTCTGAATATGGAACTTCTCCACAAAGCCATTTTTTGGTTTTTTCATTATAGAAGAAAGGAACTCCACCGCATTTACCTTGATCTAGTTTTTGAAATTCTTCTGCATTTTTAGCATTATGCCATACTTCAATTTTTTGAATTTTTAATTTAGTTTCTTTTTCTAGTTTATCAATTAAAGGATACATTGTGTGACAGTGGACGCACTCGACCCCCATGAACATCAATAGCTCACCTTTAGAACTTTTTCCCTCTTTTTTTACCATAATAATCAACATTTAGTTTAATTAATTAATTTAAATAATTATCGTTTGGTTTAATAAACTTTATATATTCTTTAACTTCATTAATTTAAGGTGATATATTGAAAACTTATGGGAATTTTATAAATGGAAAATTTGTTAAATCTTTATCTAAAAAATATTTAGAAATTATAAATCCTTATACAGAAAAAGTTATTGCAAAAGTTCCTGATTCTAACAAACAAGATGTTGATTTAGCTGTTGATTCTTCAAGAAAAGCTTTTGATTTAGGAATATGGAGCTCAATGACAGCTGGAGAAAGATCTTTAATATTATTAAAATTAGCTGATTTAATTGAAAAAAATTTACTTAAACTTGCTAAATTAGAATCAATAAATCAAGGTAAAACTTTAAAATTAGCTAGGGATTCTGATTTTCCTTTTGCAATTGATAATTTAAGATTTTTTGCAGGAGCTTCTAGAGCATTAAAAGATGCAACTCCACAAGAATATATAGATTATCATGAAAAAAAGATGCATAACCCTTTAGGAACAAGAATGATTAAACGCGAGCCAATAGGTGTTGTTGCTTCTATAACCCCTTGGAATTATCCTTTTATGATGGCTATCTGGAAAATTGGACCTGCATTAGCAATGGGAAATACAGTTGTAATTAAACCAGCTTCTACTACTCCATTAACAACTTTAGAATTAGGAGTTTTAGGAAAAAAAGCAGGAATTCCTGATGGGGTATTAAATGTAATTACAGGGAGAGGTGAAACAGTAGGAAGTTATTTAGCAGCACATGAAAAAATTGATATGATTTCTTTAACTGGAAATACAGAAACAGGAAAGCAAATTTCAAGATTAGCTGTTAATAATTTAAAAAAAGTTCATTTAGAGTTAGGAGGAAAAGCACCATTCATTGTTTTTGAGGATGCTGATTTGGAAGCTGCTTCAGAAGGAGCTATTGTTGCAAGCATTGTAAATTCAGGACAAGATTGTACAGCAGCTGCTAGAATTTATGTTCAAAATAAAATTTATAATAAATTTATAGAAAAACTAAAACATAAAGCGAGTAAGGTTAAGATAGGAGATCCTTTGAATAAAAATACAGACCTTGGTCCTTTAAATTCTAAACAACATTTAGAACGTGTAAACAATTTTGTAAAAAATGGGGTAAAACAAGGAGCTAAAATTTATTTCAAAGGAAACTTTCCTAAAAAAGGTTATTTTATGCCTATACACATTATGGTTAATGTTGATCAAAAATCTAATTTATGCCAAAAAGAAATTTTTGGACCTATTTTGAATATTTTAAAATTTAATACTCAAGATGAAGTTATTCAAAAAGCAAATGATGTTGATTATGGATTAGCTTCTTCTGTATGGACTAAAGATATAAAAAAAGCTTTCAATGTTTCAAATAAATTAAAATTCGGAGAAGTTTGGATAAATGATCATCTTCCTTTGGTAAGTGAAATGCCTCACGGAGGAGTAAAACAAAGTGGACATGGAAGAGATTTAAGTGTTTATGCTCTAGAAGAGTATAGCAATGTAAAACATATTTACGTTGATTTATCTGGAAAAGCAAGAAAGCCTTGGCATTATACTGTTTATGGAAAACCATAAGTTTAAATATAAAAAATAGATTTTAATTACAATGGATAATAATAATTTTAATTCAAAATTTTATTCAACTATTTTATTACTTGCAGGAATTTCAGGACTAGTATTAACTTTGTCATTCTTTTATGGTTATTATGGTGTTCCAAATTCTCAACGTATCAATTTTTCAAGTCCGATGTTGATTATATATTTTTTATTCAATTCTTTAATATTTATAATATCTTCAATTCTTCTTAAAAATAGAAATAAAATAGGAATTGTCCTTATGGTAGTTGGAACTTTATCTATCTTATTAAGTATTTTTTTTAAAGCTCCAAATTCATTTGTCTGGTACATTAAAGACAATTTATTTTTGAGCATTATATCAATATCTTTTTTTTATGGTTTGTCCCCATTAGTCGGTATATTTATGAAAAATCCTTCAAATCTTTTAGGGGTAATATTATCTGTTTTTAGTATGATTTTAACGATCACATTTTTTTTAGGAATAATCATTAATCTTATTAAAATTAAATTCTGGAAAAAGCATTTAGATCAGAATAAATAATAAATAAAAAGATGGTGAAATTATTTACTTTAAATCCAACAACAGAAGAAAAAATCATAACTAATGTAGCCTATAATCGAAAAGTTTAAATATATGTAGCCTATAAATTAGTGATGGTATATATAGAGAAGTTTAATGTTAAGGGTAAGGATTATTACAGGCTGGTTCATAATATAAGAAAAGGTAAAAAAATCATTCATAAAACAAAATATTTAGGGAAAGCATTACCATCAAAAGAAAGATTGAAACAGCTAGAAAAGGAGTTCTTAAATGAAATAAATGGACAAAGATATAAATATTTATCAAAAGAAGATGTTGAAAAAATAGAAAAGAAAAAATTAGACAGCAAAAACGATATTAAAAAATTGAGTATATCAGAAAAAGAAAAAAAACTAAAAGAATTTATAATAAGATTTACATATGATAGTAGTAAGTTAGCCGGGGTTCCTGTTACTTTAAGACAAACTTTTCTAATTTTAAGAGAAGGAGTAATACCAGAGAATATTAAAAATTTAAAAAATGTAAAAGAATTAGAAAATCATGAGAAAGGGTTTATTATGATAACAAAATATAAAGGAAGATTTGATGTAAAATTTCTTAAAAAACTACACCAAATTTTGTTTATTGGTATTGATGAGGAAATTGCAGGCAAGTTAAGAAGTGAATTAAAAAGAGACGTAAAACTAGCTGGTACCCCTTATGTACCACCAAAATGGCATGAGCTAGATAAAGAATTAAATCATTTTTTTAAATGGTATAAATTAGAAAATAAAAAATTACATCCAATAGAATTGGCATCTTTATTGCATCTTAAGTTAATATCAATTCAACCATTTGTAGATGGAAATAGTAGATTATCAAGGTTGTTAATGAACTGGGTATTATGGAAGAAAAATTATCCTCCCGTTGATATTCCTATTGAAGATATTGAAAATTATTATAATACTATTGACAATTATCAATTAGAAGGTAAAAAAGAAAAACCTTTTGTCGATTATATTAAAAATAGATTTTTAAAAGAATGAGGTAAAATATATAAACTTTAGATTATAATTATTTTATATAAAAAGATGGTGAAATTATTTACTTTAAATCCAACAACAGAAGAAAGAATCAAAAGTTATAATTCTGAAAAGATCTCAAATATCCCAAAATATATTGAAAATGGAAAAAAAGCTTTTTCTTATTGGAGTAATTTAAGTGTAAAAGAACGTTGTAATTACTTAAAAAAAATTTCTAAAATTTTATTAAAAAATAAAAAAAGATATGCTACTTTAATAACTCTAGAAATGGGAAAGCCAATTACAGAATCTTTAGCTGAAATAGAAAAATGTTCTTTAGTATGCGAATATTACGCTGAAAATGGAGAAAAATTTTTACAAGATGAAATTATTAAAACAGAATATAAAAAAAGTTATATTAAATTTCAACCTTTAGGAATAATTGTATGTATAATGCCTTGGAATTTTCCTTTTTGGCAAGTTTTTAGATTTATGATTCCAGCTTTAACTGCTGGAAATGTAATAATATTAAGACATTCTACTGTAACTTTAGGATGTTCTGAAGCAATAAATGATTTAATGAATGAAGTTCTTCCAAAAAATGTATTTCAAAATATTATTGGAAAAACTGAAGTAGCAGAAGCTTTAATTCAAGGTAATGTTCAGGGAGTTTCTTTTACAGGAAGTACCCAAGTTGGAAGAAGAATTGGTGAATTATGCGGAAAAAACATTAAAAAATTTGTTTTAGAACTTGGGGGAAGTGATCCTTTTATAGTTTTAAAAGATGCTGATTTAAATTTAACATGTTCACAAGCGATTACTGGAAGATTTGTAAATGCAGGACAAAGTTGTATTGCAGCTAAAAGATTTATTGTTCATAAAGATAAATATTCTAAATTTGCTGAAAAAATACTTGATCTAGTTAAGGAATTAAAAGTTGGTAATCCATTAGAAAAAGATACTAAAATCGGGCCTTTAGTAAGAAAAGAACAATTAATTAATTTAGAAAAACAAGTTAATAATTCAATTAAACAAGCAAGAATTTTAACAGGAGGATATAGATTAGAGAGAAAAGGTTATTTCTACATGCCTACTGTAATAATAAATGTTGACAAAAATAATCCTATAATTAAAGAAGAGGTTTTTGGACCTGTACTTCCTATAATTAAAGTTCAAAACGATGAAGAAGCTATTCAAATAGCAAATGATTCAGAATATGGCTTGGGAGCAAGTTTATGGACTAAAAATATTAAAAAAGCTGAAGAATTATCTAGTAAAATACAAACAGGATTTGTTTCTGTAAATCAAGTTGTTAAATCTGATCCAAGATTGCCTTTTGGAGGCATTAAAAACTCTGGAATTGGAAGAGAATTAAATAAATATGGATTGTTAGAATTTTGTAATATTAAGAGCATTGTAATAAAATGAAAATCAGAAAAGCTAAAGTAAAAGATATAAATCCATTGTATAATTTAATGAATTCTGCTAAGGAGTTATCACCAGCAGGTTCTAGGAATTTTTTTCCAACTTGGTATATAAAAGCTCGTATTGAAAATCCAATAGTTTATTTTATAGTTGCTGAAGAAAATAATAAAATAATTGGAATGTTAGATGCAGAAATTTGGAAAAAAGAACGTTATTCTGAATTTAGCACAATTGCTGTTTGGAAAAAATTTAGAAGAAGGGGGGTAGGAACATTACTTTTTGAAAATTATATAAAATTCATAAAAAAAACGAGAATAAATTACATTGTGTCCATCACTAATTTTAATAATAGTAAAATGCAAAAATTCTTCAAAAAACATGGCTTTCATAGAAGAGAATTATTGTATTTTTATGATAAGGAGTTAAAATGAAAGTAATTGGTGTAGATTTAGGTGGAACAAATGTAAGTGCAGGTTTAGTTAAAGATAATAAACTAATAAAAGTAATTAAAGAAAAAATTAATTCACAAGGATCTGAAAAAGAAGTTTTAAAACAAATAATGAATATAATTAATAAATTAATCACTAAAGAAGTTAAGGGAATTGGAATAGGAGTTCCTAGCATTGTAGATATTGAAAAAGGAATTGTTTTTGAAACTGTAAATATACCTTCTTGGAAAAATGTTAAGTTAAAAAAAATTCTTGAGAAAAAATATAAAATCCCGGTCTTTGTTAATAATGATGCTAATTGTTTCGCTTTAGGAGAAAAATATTTTGGACAAGGTAAAGGTTATAAGAACTTAGTTGGAATTGTTATTGGAACTGGTTTAGGCGGAGGAATTATAATAAATAATAAACTTTATAATGGAAATAATTGTGGTGCAGGAGAATTTGGAGAAATTATTTTTAAGAATAGTAAGGTTGAACATTATACTTCTGGTAAATTCTTTGAGAAATTTTATTATATGAGCGGAGAAGATGTTTTTGAAAAGGCTAAAAAAAGAGATTCAAAAACTTTGAAGATATTTAACGAATTTGGATATAATTTGGGTAAGGTCTTATCTATAATTGTTAATTCAGTCGATCCAGAATTAATTATATTAGGGGGTTCTATATCAAAAGCTCATAAATTTTTCTTTAATGCTATGATGAGATCTTTGAAAGAATCTATTTACAGAAGAAGTTATTCAAGATTAAAAATTAAAATATCAAATCAAGAAAATATAGCTGTATTTGGGGCAGCTTCGTTATACTATAATTCATTGAATTAAAACATTTTGAAAAACTTTATAAGTTTTTGTATTATTTTTATAAAAATGATAGCTTTAGACGTAGAAACTACTGGCTGGTATCCTGTAAGTCGATATTCTCTTTTAAGTATTGGTGCATTGGATTATGATAACCATAAAAATAGTTTTTATGGAGAGTGTCGGGCTTGGCTAGGAGCTGCGATAGATAAAAAAGCTTTAGATATAAATGGTTTTACTGAAGCTGAAATTACTAGAATAGATCGAAAAAGTTTACAAGAACTAATGAAAGAATTTTTAGCATGGACTAAAAATATAGAAGATGTTACTTTAATAGGTCATAATCCATTTCTAGAGTTACATTATCTTAACATTTCTTTAGAAAGATCTAAGATTCCAGGAATTTTTGGAAGGAGAATGGTTGATTTGCATACAATTGCTTATACAAGTTTTAGATTAAGTAATCTAAAAATTCCCTTAGAAAATAAAAGTTCTGGATTAAGTTTAGACGAGATTCTTAAATATACAGGATTACCTGCTGAACCCATTCCACATCGTGCACTTGTAGGAGCAAAAATGGAAGCAGAAGCATTTTCAAGATTAGTTTACAAAAAAAATTTATTAAAAGAATTTAAAAAATATAAACTTCCAGATTTTTTAAAAGAATAAGGTATATAAACTTCTTCTCCTTACTAAAGTTAAAAAAGAGCTATGAAAAAATTCGTTGTTTTAGGTGGATATGGAAACATAGGAAAAGTTATTGTAAAAGATTTATTTGATTCTTTTAAAGACTCAGAAATTATGATAGCAGGAAGAGATTTAGATAAAGCAAAACAGTATGCTAATTTATTCAAAAGTTCAAGAGTAAGATATGCCAAAATTAATGTTACAAATATAAATGAAACTAGTTTTTTATTAAAAAATGCAGATGTTTGTATAAATGCTGTTCAATATTATTTTAATTTAGATATTATGAAAGCTTGCTTAAAAGCTCAAACAAATTACCTTGACTTGGGTGGATTATTTCATATGACTAAAAAACAATTAAAATTAAATAATGAATTTAAAAAAATAAATAAAACAGCTATTTTAGGATGTGGAAGTACACCTGGAATAACAAATGTTTTAGCTTCTTATGGCTATAAAAAATTAAAAAAAGTTAATGAAATTTACATTACATTTGGAGATTATGATAAAACAAAATATTTACAACCTTTTGTTCTTCCTTATTCAATGCAAACTTTATTTGACGAATTTACTTTAAAACCAGCTTTATTAAAAAATGGAAAATTAATTTTTGTTAATCCTGGATCAGGAGAAAAATATATAGATTTTCCAAAACCTGTTGGAAAGTTACAAGGATTTTACAGTTTACATTCTGAATTAGCTACATTTCCAAGTTCATTTAAATTAAAAGAATGCTCGTTTAGATTAACTTTTCCAGAAGAATTTAATAAACAAATAAGGTTTTTAGTAAATACGGGATTTGCTTCAAATAAAGAAATAAAAATTAATAATTTAAAATTAAAACCTAGAGATTTTACAGCTAAAATAATGGACCGATGGCTTCCAAATTCTAAAACTAAAGTAAATGATTTAGAGTATGTTAGAGTAGAATTAATAGGAAATAAAAAATTAATTTTAGATTGTTTGACTAAAACTACTAATAACATTCCAGCGGGAACTTATGATACAGGAGTTCCACCTAGTATAATAGCACAATTTATTGTAAATAACAAAATTAAATTTAAAGGAGTTGGTGCTCCAGAATTCATTGTCCCAGAACTTTTATTTTTCGAAGAACTTAAAAAGAGAAATATATTTGTATTTTCGAATGGAAAAAAGAATTTATAAAAGACTTATTGAATTTGAGAAAAATATAAATCATAAAAAATATACAAGAAATGACTTAGAATTTTAAAATTAACCAGAAATAAAACTTTATATACTACTTGTATCTTTATTATTTAAAAAGATGGTATTAAAAAATCCTTTTAAAAAATCTCAGGAATTATTTGCGGAGGAAGAAAAATATATTCCAGCAGGAGCTTCTTCTAATGCAAGATTGTGGAAAAACGTATGTCCCACAGATATTCCTTGCGCTATTTTTGGAAAAAAATCTAAAGGAGCTTATATTTGGGATGTTGATGGAAATAAATATATTGACTACAGATTAGCATTTGGCCCAATAATTTTAGGACATGCTTATCCTGAAGTTTTAAAACAAGTACATAAAGCAGAAGCTAATGGAGAATTATTTGCTTTAGATAATGAACTTGAAGTTAAGGTTGCTAAAAAAATAAGTAAATTAGTTAAGTGTGCTGAAATGTTGCGTTATACTAATTCTGGAACAGAAAGTACAATGACTGCTTTAAGAATAGCCAGAGGTTATACAAAAAAAGAAAAAATTTTAAAATTTGAAGGACATTATCATGGTCATCATGATTATTTATTATTTTCATTAGCAAAACACATTACTCCTCATGTAACTAAAATTCCTCTCGTAGCATCATTGGGAATTCCAAAAGATATTCAAAAACTCATTTATGTTGAAGAATGGAATGATTTTGATAACGTTGAAAAAACAATTAAACAGCATCATAAAGAAATTGCAGCTATAATATGTGAACCTGTAACAGGAAATTCTTACGTTATTCCGCCTGAACCAGGTTTTTTAAAACATTTAAGAGAATTATGTGATAAATATGATGTTGCATTAATATTTGATGAAGTTAAAACAGGTTTTAGATTAAGTCTGGGTGGAGCTCAAGAAGTTTATAATGTTACCCCAGATATTGCAACTTTTGCTAAATCTATTGGAAATGGATATCCTATTGCTTTTGTTTCAGGTAAAAAAGAATTTATGTCTATAATAGGACCTGGTCCTAGCAAAGTTTTCCATGGTGGAACTTATTCAGGAAATCCTGTTTCATTAAAAGCAGCTGATGTTACTTTAGATATTTTGCAAAGAAAAGAAATTTTTGATCATTTAAATAAATATGGAAGAAATTTAATGAAAGGAATTAGGAAAATATATGATGATAATGATGTTGATGCTATTGTTCAAGGATTTCCAACAATGTTTCAAAGCATTTTTACAAAAGAAGATAAAATTACCAATTGCAGGGAAGGAAAAAAATGTGATGTTAATTTCTTTGCTTTATTACAAGGTGAATTATTAAGAAATGGGGTAATGCTTGATGAAGATAATGAAGAGCCAATGTATATTAGTTATTCTCATAAACAAAAAGAGTTGAATAAAACATTGGAAGTTTTTGAAAACGCTGTTCGAAAGGTTAAAAAAGTTAAAAAAACATTAATTCAGATTTAGAAAATTATTTAAACTTGTTATTCTTATTTAATTTATGAATAAAATTAAAAGTTTAAGAAATTTAGGATATGATGTCATTATCCCATCTATATTACTTTCTGGATTTTGTTATTATGAAGCTTTTAAATATGGTTTTAAAGATGTTTCAACAACTATTGCTTTACCTGTATCAGAACTAATAGCAGGGCCTGCTGGTGCAGATATATTATCATTTATAACAAGCAGTGGATTTATTTTTGGATTTTTTGGAACTAGCATGTTATTGGGGGCAGGATTACATTATGATGCTATGAAAAAATATGATAATCGATCTAATTTAGTTTCTAAATTAAGCTCTTAAATGGATAATATTAATAAAGAGGGAATCTTTAGAATTTAATTATGAAACCAGATCATTTAGGACATGTTCATATCAAAGTTAATAATTTGAAGAAAGCTGAAGAATTTTACACTAAAATTTTAGGTTTAAAAATAACTGAGAAAATTAATGATGAATTTGTATTTTTAAGTTTGGGAAAACACCATCATGACGTTGCTTTAATGCACGTTAAAAATGCTCCTCATCCACCTGAGTTTTCTACAGGATTATTTCATTTTGCTTTTGAAGTTAAATCAATGAAAGAATTTGCAAATTTTTATAAAATATTCAAATTACATAAACTTCCTATAAGCACAGTAGATTATGGAATTAGCAAGGCAATGTATACAGAAGATCCAAGTAAAAATATTGTTGAGATTTATGTTGATACAAGAAATGAGAATAAGTTATGGAAAGGAAAAAGTAGTTTATTAATGGAAGAAGAAATATTAAAATATTTGGAGGATTAAAATGGATGAGCCGAGTTATGGCAGAAGAAAAAGCAAAAGAGATAAATTAGCTAAAAGAAGAGATAGAGTATACAAACGCGGTGGAAAAGAAAGAAGCATGAATTATTAAAAGGAGGGTAAAATGAGTTACGAAAAAATTGCACATATAAGAGAAGTGGTTGGAAAAAGTTCAAAGTCTTGGGAAGATGCTATTAACAATGCATTAAAACATGTTTATAATAAACACCAGGATATTAAAGGACTAGAAGTTATAAAGATGACAGCAAATGTTTCAAAGGGTAAAATTATAGAATATAAATCTGACATAAAAATAGTTGTGATTGGTTAATCTTACTCCAATAACATTCTAGCATCTACAACAAAAATTCCGTCTTTATTAATTATCAAAGGATTAATGTCTAGTTCAAGAATATCAGGATTTTCTAACAAGATTTTATTAAGTTTCATTAGAGCATTAACTAATAATTTTTTATCAACAGGATCATCTCCTCTAAATTTTCCCAGCATCTGAGAAGCATGAGTTTCATCTATCATTTCAAGAGCATCTTTTTCAGTTATAGGACATATTCTTATACTTACATCTTTAATAAATTCTGTATAAATTCCACCTGAACCAAATAAAATAGTTTGTCCAAATACTTTATCTTTTTTCCCGCCAATTATGATCTCTCTCCCTATCCTATATTTTTGAAATAAAATTCCATCTAATTTAAGCTTTAATTTTTTACTTAATTTCATCAAGCTATCATATTCACGCTTAACATCTTCATCAGAATAAGCTACTCTGACACCTTTAATTTCTGTTTTATGCAAGGCTTGATCTGAAATTACTTTTAGTGCTATTGGATACTTGTATTGAGAACAAAATTTTAAACCTTCATCTAAATTCTTAGTTAATAGATGTTGCGTTATTGGAAGGTATTTTTTTAAGAATTCTTCTGCTTTATACTCATTATATATTTTTGTTTTAGGCTTTAAAGTAACTGTTATTGTCCTTTTTTTAATTTTTACTGCCATAGAAACATTCGCCTCTTTTCCTTAGTAATATGTAATAAATATTTAAAGATATCTAAAATTAAGTATACTTTTAATATTTTAAGTATACTTTTAAATAATTAAAAACAAAGATTTATATAAAACATGCATTTTTCTATATGAGAAAAGAGGAAAATGGATTTAGACAAATTTTTTAAGGCAAAGACTGTTGCAATAGTAGGAGTTTCTAAAGATTCTAAAAAAGTAGGTCATGTTATTTTCCGTAACTTATTAGATGCTAATTTTAGAGGAGAACTGTTTTTAGTAAATCCGCATGCTTATGAAATTTTAAACAGACAAGTTTACAAATCTTTAAATGAAATAAGGCATGAAATTGACTTAGTTATAATAGCTGTTCCTGCTAAAAAAGTTCTCGATGTTATAAAGGATTGCGGTAAAAAAAACATTAAAAATGTTATTTTAGTAAGCTCTGGGTTTAAAGAAGTTGGAAATGAAAAACTAGAATTACAATTAAAAGAATTAGTTGATAAATTTAAAATAAATCTTCTAGGACCGAATTGCTTGGGCGTCTTCGATGCTAACACAAAACTTGATTCTTTATTCCTTCCAAGATATAGATTAAAACGCCCGGGTCCGGGAGGAATATCTTTTATTTCGCAATCTGGAGCAGTAGGAAGTGCAATCTTAGATTTAGCTACAACAGAAAATTATGGGATTAGCAAATTTGTAAGTTATGGAAATGCTACAACAATAGATGAAAGTGATATTCTAGATTATTTGGGAAATGATAAAGAAACTAAGGTAATTTGTATGTACTTAGAAGCTATAAAAGATGGAAAGAAGTTTTTAGAAATAGCTAAAAGAGTTACTAAAATTAAACCAGTTATAGTTATAAAAGGAGGAATAACAGAAGAAGGAAATAAAGCAACTTTAAGTCATACAGGAAGTTTAGCTGGAACAGCAGAAGTTTATTATGGAGCATTTAAACAATCTAGAATTTTAATTGCTAATTCTTTGCATGAAATGTTTAATTATGCTAAGATATTACAAAATGCAGTTATTCCTAAAGGAGATAGAATACAGATAATAACAAATGGCGGAGGATATGGAATTTTAAGTACAGACGCTATTGTAAAAAATAATTTAAAATTAGCTAGTTTAAGCAATGATACTATTAAAAATTTGAAAAAAGTAATGTCTGAAATTGTTATTATTAAAAACCCAATGGATTTAGTTGGGGATGCTACAACTGAAAGATATCAAGTTGCTATTGAAAATTGTTTGAATGATAAAAATGTAGATATTTTATTAGTTAATTTACTTTACCAAACTCCTTTAATTTCTACAGATGTCGTTGATATCATAACAGAATTAAATGATTTACATAAAAAACCTATTGTAGTTGTTTCAACTGGCGGAGAATTTACAGAAGTTTTAAAAAAATCTTTAGAGAGTAATAATATTCCATGTTATACATTTCCAGAAGAAGCTGTTAATTCAATTAAAGCTTTAACAGATTATTATTTAAAAAAATAATGTTTAAATACTAAGCGATTCTAAATTAATGGAGGATTAAAATGGCTAATGAACAACAAGTTCAGATAAGAAGGGATACAAAACCCTTGTTTGCAGATAATATAATTGTTGAAGGAGAAATAAAGGCTGACAAAAAGAACATGAAAGATAAAGAATTTCATGTACGTCTAATCTTTATAGATACAAAAACTATTCAGGTGGTTTCAGAGGTTGTGCTTTCAAGATTAACGACAAGAGATTTACAAAATGTTTTAAATGAAACTATGAAAAAACTCGATGAAATAATAAAGACAGGTAAATTACCACAACAACCAATAAAAGTAAGTGGAGAAACATTAAACTATATGGGTTAAAGGTTTCCTATCTTAAGTTAAAATTAAAGAAAGTCCTACCACTGCGACATTAGCTTACGGACAAAGCCTATGGGCTTACAATAATTTCTTAAAACTAAATATTTAAATACTAAATAAAGTAATAAAAATTAAGGTGATATAGTGATAGAACACGATGAATTTGGTCCTGAAAAAATAATAGAAGTTTACAATTCTAAAATTGGTATGCATGCTTACCTCGTGATTGACTCAACTATTAGAGGGCCAGGAAAAGGTGGAATTAGGATGACCCCCACTGTTACAGTTGAAGAAGTAGCACAATTAGCAAGAGTAATGACATGGAAGACCGCTCTCGCTGATTTGCCTTTTGGCGGTGGAAAAGCTGGAATTGTTGCAGATCCAAGAAATATTTCAAAGGAAAAAAAAGATGAATTAATTAAAGCTTTTGCAGAATCAATAAAAATAGTCTGTCCTGAATTATATGTTGCCGCTCCTGACATTAATACAGCAGAACATGAAATGGAAGTTTTTTCTAAGGCTATCGGAAGTAAAAAAGCTTGCACTGGAAAACCTGAAAAATTAGGGGGAATTCCTCATGAATTAGGAAGCACTGGCTTCGGAGTTTATCATGCAACCATGGTAGCTTTAAAATATTTAAAAAAAGATCCTAAAAAATTAAGCTTTGCAATAGAAGGTTTTGGTAATGTAGGAAGTTTTGCTGCTAAATTTTTATCAGAAGCTGGTTTAAAATTTGTAGCTGTTTCAGATTCTAAAGGATGTTTATTTAGAAGAGAAGGAATAGATTATGATAAATTAGTTAGGATAAAAGAAAAAACAGGAAGCGTTGGAAATTATCCTGGAAACAGACAAGTTTGCGAGCAAATTATTGCAACAGAAGCAGATATTTTAATTACAGCAGCGATCCCAGATGTTATTAAAATTTCAGATATAAACAAAGTAAAAGCTAAATTAATTGTAGAAGGAAGTAACATCCCAATGAAACATGAAGTAGAAGAAGCCTTACATAAAAAAGGAGTTTTAGTTGTTCCAGATTTTGTTGCTAATGCTGGAGGTGTTATCTCAAGTTATGTTGAATATATTAATGGAACTAAGAAAAAAATGTTCAGATTAGTTCAAGAAAAAATAACTAAAAACACTGATTTGGTTTTAAAAAATTCTTTCAAGAAAAAAATAAAACCTAGAGATGCTGCTGTTGAAATTGCTCAGTCTAGAGTTAGAAGAAAACCTTAAATAGACAAAAAATTAATTTGTTTTATGAATGTTTTAGTTTATTCTTTAATAAGCGTTTTTATCGTAAGTTTAGTTTCTCTTATTGGTGTTTTAACTCTTTCAATAAGATTAGAAAAATTAAAACAAATTTTATTATATTTTGTCAGTTTTTCTGCTGGGGCTTTATTTGGTGATGCATTCATTCATTTACTTCCAGAGATTATTAAAGAAGTTGGTTTTAGTTTAAATGTTTCAATATATTTGATTTTAGGAATTGTAATTTCTTTTATAATGGAAAAAATTATTCACTGGAGGCATTGTCATATACATGGAGATAAAACTCATGTTCATCCATTTGCAATAATGAATTTATTTGGGGATGGTGTACATAATTTTATAGATGGATTATTAATTGGAGGAAGTTATTTAGCTAGTATACCTATTGGAATTGCTACAACTCTAGCTGTTATTTTTCATGAAATACCCCAAGAAATTGGAGATTTTGGTGTTTTATTAAGAGGAGGATTTTCAACTAGAAAGGCTTTATTCTATAACTTTATAGTTTCACTTACTGCAATTTTTGGAACTGTTTTAGCTTTATTCATAAGCACAAAAATAGAACATATTACAACTTTTTTAATACCTTTTGCAGCAGGAGCTTTTATTTACATAGCTGGCTCTGATTTAATTCCAGAATTACATAAGGAACTTAAAGCTAGCAAGTCTTTTATACAATTATTAACATTTATTCTTGGAGTTTTAGTTATGATGTCTTTATTGTTGTTAGGGTAGTTAAGTTTAAAAATTTATTATATATATTCTTATTATGGATTTATTAGAAGCTAAGTTAGCAAAAGAAAAATTAGAAGAAGGTTATACTATTATTGTAGAGTCTGTATTTTATAAAAATTATGATAATAAAAATAATTTTTATCTTCAAAAAGGTGCTATAGGCAAGGTTATTAAATTAGATGAGATTATTGGTGATAAACTTGATTATGAGGTTTATGTAGAATGGTTTAAAGATAAAATTTTAACTTATGGTTTTGATGGTGATTATTCTTATGATATTAGTTTTATAAATTTAAAAGAAATTATTCCTCTAAAGGATCCGAATCAATTAGAATTTATTTTTAAATAATTATTTTTTCTTTTTATCATGTGCATCTGAAGTTGTCATAATTGAACTATTGTTAATATATTGATAAGCTGAATGTGCTGCTGTTACTCCTTCAGCCACTCCTGTAATAGCTTGTTTAAATTCTTTATCTGAGACATCACCTGCTGCAAACACACCAGGAACATTTGTAGAAGAATCTTTATGATCTATCATAATCTCATTTTTATCATTAATCTTTACACCTAATTTTTTAGCTAATTCTGATAAAGGATCACTTCCAATAGCACCAAAAACCCCGTCTAATTTTAAAACATTACTTCCTTTATGTTTATTATCTAAAATAACTTCTGTAACAAATTGTTTTCCTTTGACTTCAAGAACATTTGTTTTTAAAATAACTTCAACTTTTTTATTCCTTTTAATTCTTTCATCATTAATGGGTTCGGGTCTTATTTTTTCTCCCCTGTAAATAATATAAACTTTTTTTGCATATTCTGTTAACAATAAAGCTTCTTTCGCAGCTGAATCACTTCCCCCAATAACCGCAACTATTTTATTATGATATAACGCTCCGTCGCATATTGCACAATAATTTATACCTTTTCTCTCATACTCTAAAGCACCTTTCATAGCTAATTTTCTCCATTTAGTTCCTGTTGCGAATAAAATTGTTTTAGACATATAACTAATGCCATTCTTAGTTGCAAGAGTAAAATAGCTTTTTTGTTTTTTAATAGCTATAACTAATTCTTCTTTAATTTCAACGTTATTTTTATAATCAAGAGCATGTGCTCTCATTTTCTCAGCTAATTCAGGTCCTGTTAATCTTATAAAACCAGGATAATTCTCAACAACTTCTGTTAATGTTATAACCCCTCCAATTGGAAGTTCATTTGAAGAGTTTTTTCCCAGAATTAATGTTTTAAGGTTTAATCTGCCTGCATACATTCCAGATGCTAATCCTGTAACGCCAGCGCCTATAATAACGAGATCATACATTTTCATTATAAAATAAATTAGATTTCCTTTATATAAATCTTATGTTAAAAGAGCTTTGTAGAATAACCTTCCAAAAAACCTAAATTGTATAATAACCTATGAATTTGAAGAATAACCATAAAATTGTAAGACATCATTATCCTAAAAGGGCATATATTAGAAAAAGTTTATATATTAGTATAATCATAGTAATTTACTAGTATGACAAAAATACAAAATACGGGTAAACAATATTATGTTACTATTTCAGAAGATAATATTAAAAGAATGAGATGGAAAAAAGGCACAGAAGTTTATATCGCAAAAGATCCAGATAGAAATTTATTATATATTGAGGAACAACCTAAGAAAAGAAATGGAAAAAAATAATATATATCAATACCAAATATTTAAAAATGATAACATTTTATATAGTAATATGAATCAAACTAAGTTTTATTTTTATAATATTAGTCTAAAAGATATCAATGATGATTATAAATTTAATTGGGAAGAGTCTTTAAATCAAATATTAAATGAAACTAAAATTAAAGCTCCAACATATATTAATCATTCAGATTATACATTAAGCATTTATGTTTTGAAAAAGGAAAATTTAGACGATGGTAGATTGTACTCGGGTTACATTTTAGTCGGAGAAGATGATGAAGATTACAAAAAGGAAAAGAAGGGTGATTTTTTTGAATTAGGTTTTGAAGATGATGAACATTTATTACATGCATTAAAAGGAAAGCTATATTTCTTATCTTATATTAATGACGAAGGTAAAAATATTTTAATGTTAGAAAAACAATATTTCTCTATAAATATTAAAGGATTTTTAAGTTATTTTAAAAGTAGATATTCAGACAAAATTCAAGACATTAGATCAAGAACCATATTAGGAAAAGATTTAATATCTATAATTACAAGTTTAAAGGATAATAAAATTAAACTAGTAAAATTATATTTTAAAAAATTTACACCTGAAGAAACAATTAGAACATATGGGTATGTAGAAGATGCATTAATAAGTTTCTTAAAGAAAGGGATTTATGCTGAGATAGCATTACATTGGGAAAAACCTGTTGGAATTGTTGATTTTTTCAAAAAACTTTTTAAAAAGAACACATTTGAAGAAGCTTTAGATGTTGATTTTGGTGAATTTTTAAAAATATTTTCTTTTGAAACTGATAATGACACTATCCCCTCTCTAAATTTGTTGGATCAAATAATTTCTTTTACATTACCTGGGGATAAAGCTGATTATAATGATAACCAAATTTTTTCATTAATTAAAAAATATTTGATTGATAAAAAAGATAAAATCATCTAAAATGTTTAAAAAATATTCAATAGAACTTGACCTAGCATATTCAATAATATCTATAATTGTTATTTTTATATTTTTCTTAATTATCTTTGAAAAGAATTTATTAATTTTTGACACAAAAGAAATTTCAGGAAATTTAATTAATCTTTTTGGAGTTCTTTTTGGATTTTTTTTGACGGTTATAACTATTTTATTCATGTTTGATACTTCTAAAAATTCTATTTTCAGAAGATTACAAAACGATAAATTAATAGGACAAATATTTAAAAGATTTTTTGATAGTTTAATAGTCACATTTCTTGCAGTAATTTATTTTTTAATTTTAAGTATATATTTTGAGAACAATAATTTTATTTTATTTAAAATAAGTTTAAGTTACTCTCAGATTTTCAATTTTTTAATGATAATATTTTTAATATTAACATTTATACGTACATATAGATGTTTAAATTTAATGAATCTTATTTATAAATCGATAATGTATGATACATAGATTTAACTGTTTCTTAAATTACTCAAAATAACTAAATTATGACAAAGAACTTTCAGAAGTATTTCATTCTTACATGCAGTAAAATTCTTGCTCCTAGTAAAGTTTAATCTTGTTCTTTTTGTACTAGAAAATAAAGATTCTACTAAACTGCGTCGATGGTATGTTTTATTGAATTCTTCCGGGCTATATTTCCCACTATCCTTAAATATCCTATAATACACTAATTTTTATGGGAAACTTCTATCTCGACATTGAAACAACAGGACTTGATCCTAATAAAGACCAGATTATTACAATTCAATACCAAGAACTTGATAGAAGTACTGGTCAAGCAAAAGGAGAATTAAAGATATTAAAAGCGTGGGAAACTTCTGAAAAAGAAATACTTCAAAAATTTATTGCTGAATCAAACATTTTAGATTCTTATCCATTTACATTTATTCCAGTAGGATATAATCTTGGATTTGAACATAATTTTTTAAAAAGAAGAACAGAAATCAATGGTTTACATCCAGTTGATATTTTAAATAAACCTTTTATAGATTTAAGATTTATTGGGATTATAATGAATAAAGGCGAATTTAAAGGGTCTGGTTTAGATAAAATTACTGGAAAGGCTTCGTCTGGAGTTAATATTCCGATTTGGTATAATAATAAAGAATATGATAAAATAATTAGTTATATCAAAAATGAAACAGAAGAGTTCATAAAATTTAATGTATGGCTTTATCAAAAATTACCTAACCTATTAATAGAATTTAGGAAAGAATTTGACTTGAAGTAGGATAAAGGTATATTTTTTACCACAATTATCTTTATATATTTAAGAGTCTTATTACAGATAGATGAGCACAAAAAAACCTATTTCTACAAAAGAGAAAGAGAAGATTTGGGTATCTATGCATCATACTTTGAAGCTAAATAATGACTTAATTTGCAATAACTGTCAAAAGAAATGCGATGAATATGAATTGGGACTTCTTATAGATTATGAAAATAGAAATCTAATTGATAAGACATGCGGTAATTGTATATGGAAAATAAGATATGGAACTTTAAACAGGAAAGAAAAAGAGTTTGTGGCACATTTAGAAGATATTTATAACTTAGTTGATAGGCTAACAGAACTAAAAGAAATGAACAAAAGAGAAAGATGTTTATCTATTAATGATCAATTAAAAATATTAAAGAATACTTGTAGGGATATGAATAAGGAAGCTATAGAAATGGGCTTAAAGGATTACATAAGATAAAAAACTAAAATGAGCAAGAGAAGAAACAAGATACCTTATGTAAAGAGATTACTTAATCCATATTTCAATCAAGGTATAGAAGATAAAGGGGAAATAATTGATAAAATAGATAATGGTAAATAAAGAGGTGATTAGAATGGATGAAATACAAAAGCTGTTCTCTAATGTAATGAGAAGAAATGAATCTGGTGTTGTTGAATATCTGAAGACTAAAGAAGATAACAACAAACAATTAAGGGAATTTTTCAAGGCTGTTCATAAGATATATTATAACTAATGAAACCAGAGACAAGGTTAACAAGGCTCTTAAATAAAGTCAAGAGAAAGTATAAGATTACCGATAAAATTAACATCAAGGTAAGCACAAGAGACCCTAAAAAGAGAAAAGACCCTTTCATGGAAATTTCTTTTGGGAAGATTCCCACAATAACAGTTTATGTTAACAAGTTCCATACCAGGTTTGAGAAAATCCCAGACTATCATCTTAGAAGGTTTTTTGTTCATGAGCTTATACATTATGTTATTCATGAGTGTGTAAACGACAAGAATCCTAAACAAGTTAGGGGAGCATTAATATTAATTGATAGAATGATTGATTACTAAAACGAATTCTTTAAATATACTCTTTATTATTTCTTTTTATATGGAAAAGCAAACTGCATATCTTTTGGGTTTGATGTGTGGAAGAGGGCATATTATTGAAAAAGATAAAAAAGTAATTATAGAATTTGCCCATAAAAATAAAGTTATTCTGGGGATAGCTTATTGTTCTCATTGTGGAGGGTTAGCCACCAAAAAAGAAGAAAGTGATTCAGAGACATTAACCTGTAAAGAATGCAATAGAAGTGTTTTAAACTCTGTAAAAAAAGTTTATGAACAAAGAGATTCCACCATAAAATCTCTTATTAATATAATAATCCCATTTCTTTCAAAAGAGTTTAAAATTAATTATGATTTTGTTGGTAATGATCATATGACTCTATTAATATTAGATTTTTTAAATCAACAAGAGAAGTTTAATAATATTTTAAAACTTTTTGATGGCAAACTAAGTTTTGATTCTTTTGTTATTCCTAAAGAAATTAAAAATTCTGTAAAAGAGAACAAAATAGAATTTGTTAATGGGTTGTTAGATACTTCTGGTTTTTTTAATTCTGGAAGCTGGTATATGAGACAAAATGCATCTGGAGAGGAGATATATGTAATGAGGGGTTATTTTCAGATAATTAATAGGAACTGGAAAATGCCTATTGAGATATTAGATTTTTTAAATAATGAATTTTCCTTAACTCTCCAAACCATTGATTGGGGGCATCCTAATAATAGAGATCAATCAAACATATATGCTTGGACAAGAGAGCACCAACTAAAGTTTTTTCCAGAAGATTATACTTTATTTAGTCTTAGATTAATACATAAACAAGAAATGTTTAAAGAACTTATGATTCATAACAAAAATTTGGGTGTCTATACTAAAGATATTTATGGTATTTCTCCAATAAACAAAGGGCAAATTAAACCGTATCATCCTGCAGAGAATGATCTTAGATTGCCTTTAGAAATAAGAAAAAAACATTTTGATGCATCTTGGCAAATAGCCTTAAGATTAGGTTCAGAACTTATTAAAAAACAGTTTGATAAATGTAATTACAAAAAAATTGTATATTTAACTGGAAAAGATAAAAGTCTAAATCTTGATGAAATATCAAAAGTTTATGAAGAAATAAGAAAAGAAAAAACGAAGAAAGTAGAAGAGTTAAGAAAGAAGACAGAAAGTGAAATATCTATAAAGGAAGAAAAAAGAATTAGAACGAATCCAGAACAAAAATTATATATTCCGATCCGTGAATATTTAGAAAAAACTTTTAGTGAAATATATAAAGAGAATGTCAAATTTTATGATACATCTTCTTTTTATTTAAATAAATTTATTTTAGAGAATAATCTTTATGATGAATTTGAATATTATGAAGAATATAAAATAAAGCCGGATTTAGTTGGATTTATATTAAGTTCTAAAAAGATAATTATTGCAGAAATAAAGGCTAATGAGTTGTCTTTAAAAGATTTGGGACAACTAATTGGGTACTGTTTGGTTTCTATTCCAGAATTTGCAATATTAATTTCAAAAGAGGAACCTTCATTGAATTTAAAGAAAATTCTAAAGTTAAACAAGAAAGTTTTATTCTATAATAATAAAGAGATAAAAATTAGTAGATGGGATGGAAAGGAATTGAAAACATTCAACATTTAAAATGATAACAGAAAAAGAAAAATATACCTTAATTGTAAGAAACTGGTTAGAAAAATTTTTAAAAGAAAAATATTCTAAAACAAATAATATTGAAATCATAACTTTAAAATCAAATATTTCAAAATCTACTAATAATTTTATAAGGAAGATAATTAATTACTCTCTAATGGACTTTTCACCAGATATGATTGGTATTCTTGAATCCAAAACAAAGAAAGACATAAAAATAATCCTGTTAAATCGAAGTATAGCACCAATTAGTGTTAAAGAAATTGGAGAAATGAATTTATATAGTAAATTAATTAATTCTGAAATGTCTTTTATAGTTTCTTCTAAAGGTTTGCCTAATGAAGTAAATAGTCTTCTCTTAAATGATAGCATCGAATCATCTCTTTTGAATTATGGAAATGATAGAAGTATTATAATTTTAAGATTAACTGATGAGGGGATTATAGATAAAAAGACAATTTTCTCAAGAAAATTTAAGAATCTTTTTTAACCTTATCTCTTTTCCAAAATACAATAATAAACTCATGTACTTTATTAAATCTAAAAACATATGGGTAACCAAGAGTTTTCATATTATTATACTCATGTTGTCTATCCCAAATTACAAATTCTTCTAACTCAAAACCAATTTCTTCCATTATTTTAGTTATATCTATATGAAAAGGATAAAATTTATCTTTCTTCCTAATATCCATAACAACAACACAACATCTTTTATTAGACTTAAGCACATTATAAACGCCTGAATAAATTTCTTTGAGCATTTTTAAGAATTTTTCATAATCTTTAATGTTACCTAAATCTTTATCTGAATCAGAATAATTATTTATTTTACGATTATCTACTGTTCTTTTTTGGTTTAAAATATCCCAATAAGGTGGTGAGTTGATACAAAGATCAACAGAATTATCTTTTACAAACTCAGCAATCTTTCTAGAATCCCCACAAAATATTTCGGGCTTATAAATAAATCCATCTTTATCTAACATTGTTTGAGATAGTCTTTCTTTAGTTATATTAACAAAATCTGGATTTAATTCTATACCTACTCCTTTTCTATTCAATTTTTTAGCAGCTATAAGTGTTGAGCCTATACCCGCAAATGGATCAAGAATAACTTCTCCATCATTTTTAGTGTATATCTTAATTAATTTCTCAGCCAATGCTGAGGGAAACATAGCAGGATGTTTAAGTTGTGCTTCTTCTTTTGTTTTTCTTATTTCTCTCCAGATTGTAAAAGAATTCTGTAGCCATTCCTTGCCAGAAAGATTATTCATTTTCTCAGCCATTTTTTTTACTCATTACTTCTTTAAGTGAATTTTCTATTATCTCAAATGCTTCTCTTTTTAATCCATAAATTTTATAAATCAACCCATTCATTTTTTCATATTTCTCTTTGAAAGATTTAGAATATTTATCTTCTTCTGAAAGAAGCTCTTTTACAATTAAATTAAATTCTTTTTTAGTAGATAAATCTGGATAAATAATGGGTAATCTTCCAATATACGATTTATCAGTATGCATACTAAAATTAGAATTTAAATAGATTAAATGAGTCATGAAAAAATTACATAATCTAGAGCCAAGTAATCCATTTAAGTATAGGAGATTCTCTTTATTATTTGGAATGATATTTGTTACTGTATCTAATGTCAATTCATTTTCTTCACTTATTGTTGAAAAAATCCCCCCCTCTTTAGATGTTAGATTTTGAATAACTATTTTTTCTTGAAGTATTTTTTCAGCTCTGCCATTAAGTAATTTTTGGGAAAAATCTTTTTTCAAAAATAATCTATGTTTTATACCAAATCTTTGAATAGAATTACCTCTTAATAAAAATAGGTCTTTTCTAACTTGTTCGTTAGATATATATTTTTTAAATTTACTTAAAGCTTCTCCCCTAAATATTATTGATTCATCTGTGAGAGTTCTTTTAATTGATAATAATTTATCTGCAATAATTTTTACTTCCTCGTTATAAAATAATGGGTAAAAAGAATAGTTCAAAAATTCTTGCTGAGTTAAGTAATATTCTGGATGATTTAGGAAAGAATTCCCCTTTTTATATGAGATAATTTTTATTTTATTTTTTAGGGTTGGTTTCTTTTTTTGTGCAACAATAACTATTTGGTCGCATCTAACATCTTTAAAATAATGGTCTAAATCTTTAATAAGAATAATACTCATATTTTCTAGTATAAAATTTCTGATTTTTCGAAATGAATCAACACGAATAAAGTTTTTAGGCAAAACAAATCCAAGGTACCCCCCTTCCTTCAATAAGAAATAAGATTTAGCTAAGACTAGCGATGCGGAATTTACCGTTCCAAAAATTATCTTTTGATAATACTTGTTTTTTAAAGAGAACTCTTTATTATTAGAATTTAGATTTTTAAAGGGAGGATTTCCAATAATTAGATCAAAAAAGTTCTCCTGAAATAATTCTTCTTTTATGAAGTCTCCCAAAAGAATATTTTGGCTTTTGTTATCCAAATTTTTTTTACAAAGGTCTAAAGCCCTGGGGTCTATATCCGAACCATAAACGTCTCTGGAATTAATGGTATTTTCATCTAAAACTTTTTTTAAAAAAGCACCCGCTCCACAAGTTGGGTCTAAAACTTTATATCCCTTTTTTATAGGAATCGAGTCCACAATAAAGTTAACAATTTCTTTATGTGTAAAATATTGTCCAAGATTATATCTTTCTTCAGAAGAGATTTCTTTTTCAAACAAAGTGCTTAATTTATCTTTTTTTTGTTCTTGAATAATCACACTTTCCATTATCGCCCCCTACACCATTCACAAGTCTCTTCAGGACAATCCTCTTTTAATAATTTAATTGCCCTTTTGAATAAAAACTCTGCGTGTTCAACGTCTACCCTCATCTTAACTAATTCGTTCTTAAATATAAATTCTCCGCTTTCTAAAACTCTCTCTGGCATATAGAACAATAAATAAGCATAATCTTCAGTTTCATAACCATTCTTTCTTAATAAGAAATTGTAAATATCCAATTGATCCTGGTAATGATGAGCTGTATCCTCTTTTAATGCAAATCCTCTTGTCTTATAATCCAAAACAATTAATTTTCCTTCTTTACTTAATAAGTTATCTACAGCACCATGTAAAAGAATATCGTTCTCTTCATCTTTAAATTCAATACCTTTTAAGTTATTTCTCCATTTCTTTAATAATTCCTTGTCATCAAATAATTGTGCGTCTATTTTATGATGTTTTAATTCAGGAGGCAAATCATTATTATCACGAAATCTATCAAAATGTTCTTTCAACATTTTATCAACACCAGAAGGTAGACTTGGAAAAATTCCTGAAGGTCTTGAAATCTTTTTAACAATCTGTAACCAGAAGCATCTCGGGCAATCTTCTATTAAATTCATTGATGATGGTGAAAGTTTAAACATCTTATATTTAGTAAAACTAACTTATTTATAAGCTTTACTATAGTATCTATAATAACCATAGTTTATATAAATTCACCTTTTTCTGCTTGCGAAGTACCAGATTAATAGTATAACAACAATCATTACTATTATCCACACCCAAGTCGAGCTTGCACTGGTCGTTGTAGGAGCAGGCATTTCAGAGGGTATTGCAGTCAGTACCGGAATAGCCTCGCTATAATTAAAGGGCGAATTATTTCCCATATAAACAACCATAGACGCCACGTTCGGTCTGTCGGGAACAAACGCAAACATACCTACTAAAGCAAAAGTTAAAATTATAATCAAGATTATGTTTAATAGTCCGGTAGAGGTATAGAATTTGTCATCTTCATCTTTGTTTTTTTCTAAATAAGGTTTAAGCTTTTCAAAATGATGTTGCTCCATAAAATAATCTTCCTTGTCCATAAAACCCCAATGCCTTAAGTCAAAAATGACATCTGCGATTGTCTGGTCATGTAATTTTGTTTGTTTTTTTATGATAGACTGGCTAACGGGATTTCCATCTATAGTTTTATGCAATACTTTTATAATCTTTCTATGACTTAAATCAAAAAAATCGGGAATTGGCGTTAATTTATGTCTATTATTTTTAACCAACTTCTTAAGCATAATTTTTATTACTTAAATAAATATAAAAACTTATCCACTCACGGATGTGAGCTATTGCTCACAATTGTGAGCGATTAATCACAAACGTGAGTTATACCTCACAAATTTTAGTTTAATTAATATATAATAATTCTATTTAGAAATATGCTGGGTTATGGATAAAGGCATTCCAGCTGTCTGCAAAACAGTGCCTTAATGGTTTGTGGGTTCAAATCCCACACCCAGCGTGAATTATTTTAAAATAATTCAACTCAACAAATGGTAGAAAACAAAACTTATATAAAAACTTTTCTAATCATTTTTAAGGAGTCTTCTTATTATGATTTCAAAAGTATCATCTTTAGAGCCACGTTTAGCAAGGTCGTCTCTAAGGTCTTTAGAAATTTGTATAGTGGTAATACTCCCACTCTTTTTTTGTTTAACCATAGCAATTATGGTATCTATAGTTACATTTATATATTTTTCTATTTACTCTATATTAACTATAGACACTATAGCATAGGTAGTGTCTTATGAATATAAATAGAAGAAAAATAGAGATGTGGAAAAGAGGTCGATTAGGAGAAAGACAAATGTCAATCGACGAATTCGACAAGAAAACTAAAATAAAGAAAACTTACAAGCAACAATGGAGTGCATACGATTTGGCTCAGACAGAGGAATTCAAATTATTTCAGGATACACTTATAGAGTTAATAGACTCATTAATTCAAGTAAGAAAACCGATAAGAAAGAATGGAAAACCTTTTTTAGATTTGAAGGACATGTTATTTTGCTGTGTAATGAAAGTATTTTTTGGAAAGAGTGCAAGAAGAAATATTGGTTATTTAACTATGGGCAAAGGATTGGGTTATATAAAAAAAGTTCCTCATTTTACTTCAATTCAGAATTATTATAATAACCAATCACTAACTCCCTTATTAAAACATTTAATAGAACAATCTGGAATTCCATTAAAGGATTTAGAATTAGATTTTACAACAGATTCAAGTGGTTTTTCAACCTCGCTTTTTAATCGATGGTTTAATGTAAGGGTGGGTAAATATAGTGAAAGAAGATTATTCAAAAAAGCTCATGTTACTTCTGGAGTTAAAACTAACATTATAACTGCTGTAAATATTACAGAAGGTTACAGGCATGATTCTCCCGAGTTTGAACAATTAGCAAAAATAACTGCCAAGAATTTTAACATGCGTGAGATGTCATGTGATGCAGGATACCTTTCTCGCAGGTCATATGACTTGGTTCATGAATTAGGAGCCATTCCTTATATTATGTTCAGAAGCGATTCAAACAGCAGAGCCCGTGGTTCTATGGTTTATAGCAAGATGTATAAGGTTTTTAGAGACCATCAGGAATTCTGGATGGATAAATACCATAAACGTTCCAATGCAGAATCTGTATTTAATATGATTAAACGTAAGTTTGGAATGAGTTTATTCTGCAGGAGAGAAACAGCTCAAATAAATGAATTGCTTTGCAAATGCTTGGCACATAATATTTGCGTTTTAATCCAAGAACTTTTTGAAGCAAACACAATTCTTGATTTTAGGGAAAAATGCGAGCCACTTATCGTTAGAGGTTATTCTTCAGATTAATAGTTATTCTACAAAGCTTGTTAAAAGAATAGTTTTATAAATAGATAAATTAACGAAATTTTCAGTATACGAAAGACAATTGTATCTTAGTATAACTAATCAAGGAGAATAAGTAAAATGGGATTTCAAGACAGAGGTTTCAGAGGAAATAGTAACTTCGGCGGTCCTAGAGAAATGCATAAGGCAACTTGTGCGGATTGTGGACAAGAATGTGAAGTACCTTTCAAACCAAGAGAAGGCAAACCAGTTTATTGCAGAGATTGTTACCAAAAACATAAAAAGTTTTAATTAACTTTTTAATCTTAAAAATAAACTTTCTATTTCTTTTTTTTATTATTTTTTTATTCTATAATTTTAAATATTAATCTCAGTTTTGAGTAAATCCTGAGAGATATAGCGTGCTTTTTCAAGTTCATAAACTCTTTTTTCTAATTCAGGCAGAGCAAGCAGTAGTTTGATTCTTATTATATCTATATTATCAATTATTTGATTTTGATATTTTTGCTCGATTGGTTCGTAATTCATATAGAAACCTAGTACATTATCTATATATAATTTTCTAATCTGTTGATACTTTTAAAAATTAATTCTTCCAAATAAATATCCTACTAAATAACCTGCTAATGCAGCAACCATTCCTATAATCAACATTTCTAACCCTGATTTAAATTCATTTCCAACCGTTAATTTAGCTTTTATCATTCCTGTAATGAATAAAGACAATGCACTTAAAATTAAAGCTATTATTATTGCTAATTTTACAGGAAGGAAGAAAAATGGAATTAATGGAATTAGACTTCCAATTATAGCACTAAATCCAACGACAAATGCACTTTTTTTAGGTTTCTCATATTCACTTGGTAATAACCCAAGTTCTTCTACCATCATTGTTTCAAGCCATATCTTTTTATTGTCTGTAATTTTTTTAACAATTTGATTTAGTAATTTTCCTCTGAAACCTTTTTTATAATAAATTTCATATATCTCTTTTTTTTCTAATTTTGGAACTTCTTCTATTTCTTGTTGTTCTTTTTTTAACTGACTTAAGTAAAAAGATTTAGCGGCTTTTGTTGAAGTATATGCAACAGCAGCCATTGAAATAGATTCAGCAAATGTAGCAGCTAGTCCAGCTATAATTACAATTCTTGTATCAAAAGTAGCAGCAGCTACCCCTAAGATTACCCCTAAAACGTTAACTAAACCATCTTGCCCGCCAAGAATAATATCTTTTAAATTAGAAGTCTTATGAAAATGCTCTTTTATCATAAATTATCAAATTAAAGTTAATATATAAAATTATTTATTAACAGCTTTAACCAAATCTTCAAGTTCTGATTTTAAAAATGAGTTTAATTGAGGAAAATTTTCTTTTTTAACACCATATAAAAATATAGGTTTAGGATTATTATCTAAAATTTTAAGAAGTTTGCATAATATTTGTGAAGGATTATAGAATACTTTTTCCTTTAATATTTTTCCACTTCCTTTTTCTCTAACTTCAAATTCTCCTATATACTGGCCATGAATAATATAAACATCAAATTTTTCTTTAATTATCTCTAAAGCGCTATTGTAATCAAAAGCAGCTAAATTTTTTTCAATTTCATAATCTTCACTTAATCTATTAAAAACTTTTGTTATTTCTCTGGCATCTTTACCCAATTGAAATATTTTCATAACACTTTATTATTAGAGCTCTGGTGCAATCCTTTAAATAAATAATTGGTTCACCTAATTCTTGCAAAAAGAGGTGAACCTATATGGATAAGAATGATTCTTATTTAAAGTTTATTGATGAGGCACTAGAGGTTGCTAAAAGTATTCCAAGAT
>OBEQ010030205.1_pt1 | contig 33209 bp, 33 predicted proteins | sample 1670901 | NCBI WGS metagenome assembly OBEQ01 (sample SAMEA104232315, study PRJEB22302) | groundwater metagenome | biome: forest; feature: aquifer; material: groundwater | place: USA | collected 2011-08-07 | depth 5.4 m | reverse complement strand
GAGTCGCTCTCTTTTTGGTGTAGGAGGCGATAACCAAAAGGAACAAAATCAACGCAAAAGCAAAAATAATTCTATTTTGGTAATAAAAAGTTTTATGCAGACAGACCTCAAAGTAATGTCTTAAAGCAAATGACTACGACCGAATTTTGGATTTTCTTGGGGAAGGAAGGGATAAACTACGAAGAAAAAACTATGGCTGAATTTTGAGCTTAATTTCTCCTGCTCTTGTCTCGAGCACAACTCCTCGATCTAATATTTCTTTTACAGTTGCGCCGTCGATCAAATCGCCTTTTTGAACGACCACACCATTAACAATTGCATAGCTTTTATTTCCTTGAGCAGAAATTCCAGTCAGTATGAATGGAAGTTTGACGCCATTTTCACTACCGCTATGCTGCAGTCGTTCCAAAAAGATATTTTGTTGATACATAGGTGGAACTTGGAACAAACCAACAACCCTGAACGGACGCCAAATAATGGAAGAATCTTTACCCATTCCGGGCCAGTGAGGCAGTGCAAGTAAAATTACCAAACAGGATATAATAACTCCAACAACCGTTGAAATAATAGAAACTTCTCTAAATTGCGGAGAAGAAAACCAAGGTCCTTTAAAGGTATCTGGTTGGCTCATTCCTGCTGGGCGTATGCTCTGTTCGATTTGAGTTTCAACCATATGAGACTGCTCGAGAAGCACTTCTACGGACTGAGCTCTCTCAGGCTCAATGAAGGCTACTTTGGCCATTTTTGCTGCGTGTTTTGCTTTTAAATCTCGTTCTTGTTCTGCTTTCTTCAGTGCATCCGTAATGATACTCATGACACAGGCACCCCTTCTGATTCGCTGAATGCCTCTTCGGCAAGTTTCTCATCCACGTACCGCAAACTTTTAGCATAAGCCGCTAGCAATGAAACATCGCAAAGTTTGTTGATCACACGCGGAACACCCTTCGAACGTTCATAAATAAAATCGATTGCCTGAGGAAAGAAAGGATTAAGTCCTTCCGGCAAACCAGCAACACCCAATCGATGAAGAATATATTCTTCCGTTTCGCTTCGATCCAGCGCTGTCAAATGAAAACGGATAGCAATTCTTTGTCTTAATTGAGCTAGCGATGGATCGTCTAAAGTATCCCTAAGCTCCGGCTGGCCAACCAGCACGATCTGAATTAATTTTTCGCGACTTGTTTCTAGATTAGACAACAAACGCACTTGTTCCAAAGTCTTAGTGGTCATATCTTGAGCTTCATCGATAATCAGAACTGTATTATATCCCCTATGGAATTCCTCCAAGAGAAAACGGTTCAAACCATCAAAACATTCCTTTTTATTGCGTGCTTTTAAAACAATACCAAAATCTTCCGCGATCGTTCGAAGGAGGTGAAGCTCAGAAAGCCTTGGATTTAAAATAAGGGCACTATGAGTTTGGGTATCTTTCAGCTTATCCAAAACAGCCCGGCAGAGCGTTGTCTTCCCCGCTCCAATTTCACCGGTAATTTGGATGAAACCTTTTCTGGATTCGATTCCGTAAAGAAGGCAGGAAAAAGCATCAAGATGCTTGCGACTGAAGAAAATAAATCTCGGGTCGGGCGTTACGTTAAATGGAGTTTCTCTTAACCCAAAATATTCTTCGTACATATGTATAATGGCGGACTGTGGAGGCAATTATACCTAAGCGATCTGCTCTTGGCAACCCTTTTGTCCTTTTGATTCAGTCTTTGAAAAAGAAATATAACGAGGGAGGAATTACGAGCTTAGCTTGATTTCAAAAACCCGGCCGTCTTTGCGGGAAATTTCAGCGCTAAAAGAAGCTTTGCCGTGCTGAGACATACAATCCTGGCTTGAATCGTCAAACAAATTAATGACCTGGAAACGTTTAATTTTTTTACCTGGAATTTCAAATGAAACGGTCACGCTTTTGTCCTCACGGCCGTTGTTCACCGCAACAATATAGTATTGTTTCCCGCGGTTAAAAAGAGCCGTCTTCACATCTTTGGTCGGTGAATTCGAATAAAAAGATATTCCAAAAAATCTTAAAATTTCAAGAAGCAATTCTTTGGTAGGTTCAACCCCTAAATGCAGAATTTTTCCTTTCCCGATTGATTTCAAATATCCGATTGTATGATTACCATAATTTCCAAATGAGGCTTGAATAGGCTTTCCGAAAATATGTTTAAAACTATAAACGGAACTCGACATCTCCACGCCATAACCTTTGGCAAGCGAAAGTGTAAAACGTTTCCGGAATTCAAATAAAATTTGGGTGGGATCGTGAAATCCTAACACATTGCAGGGATCAAAATTGTCATCTTTCCGTGGATAATTCCTAAACGCCACAAGGATGCCGCCTGATGCCACATAATCTCTTAAATTCTCATGGGCTTTCCGGCTCAACCATTGATTGCCCGAATAAAAGACAATCTTTCTCTTGCCGGGTCCAAGCTTTGGATCAAAGAGATCGTAATCAATATCGGCTTCGTAAAGAGCGGTTAAAATCAAACTGTCCGCCGAAAGCGTGCGAGCTGCATATTGAAGCGGATTAAATGTCACCGCGATATCGGTCATCTTAGCTAAAAGAGGAGGTTTGATCTTTTGGTAAACCCGGACCAACCCTTTAAAGACATCATAAAGTTCTGTGCGTCTTCTTCCCCATTCATTGATGGGAGACATGTACCAGTTGTCGCGATTGACCAACATGTACCAATTCCATCCCACCACACCGCCCAAAAGCGCCGTGAGCGTAATCAACCGATAGTGATTCGGTGTGAGCACTCCTGATTCATAATGACGCGCATGCCAAACGCCTGAAGCAAATTCCGCAATATAGGCAACGTTTGAAACGCTTTTGAGAAACCGGACCTTATCAATCAATTTGCGTTGCTCATGTTCATCTTCCATTAATTCATTCGAAGGATAAAGATCCACGCCCACTAAATCGCAAGTACTCTGCATCTTGGCCCAATCGTGGGCGTAAAAAAACGGATATAAGTTCAGATAAATCGGAATATCAATGCCCAATTCCCGGTAGAGATTTACACACCATTTGGCACACTGGTAAGCGTATTGGTACTTAAATTCAAAATAATCTAAATTTCGTTTGAGTTCGCGGTCCCCTTTTAAAGGAAGTCCTCGTTCATCCTTGAGCATGCAGGCAATAAAAGGCCCGGCTTCATGAAAATTTCGATATTCAGAAGCCCAAGCCCGGTTTAATTCATGGATATCATCTTGGTATTTTTTGCGTAAGAATTCCTGGAAGAGGCCTGGTTTTCCATTGAGTCCATATTGATGACCAAATACATCCGGCCACGGATCAATTTCGTTATCCGCTTGCAAAAGAATGATATGGCCTGATTTTCGAGAAGCAAGGAAGGGTTTAATAATCGGACAAACTTTTTTCAAATAGACTTCTGCGTGCTCTAAAAATTTTGGGTGAAGCCGGTGATACTTGTAGGCATAGGAAGGAATTCCGTCATTCGGCCATTCACTGTAAATATAAGGACCGGGGCGGATAATCAGCCAGAAACCTTCCCGCCGAGTCAGCTCGAGGAAACCTTTGAGATTATGGGTTTCATCGGTTTGACCTACAAAATCAAAATGACCGCGTTTGACTTCGTGATAGTCCCAGGGGATATAAGTGGAAACGACCTTGATTCCCATTTGGCGGACTTCATCCAAAATGGCTTTCCAATAACGAGGATTAAGCCGCCAATAGTGGACTTCTCCGCTTAAAAGCGGAATTTTGGTGCTTCCGACTTGTACCTGATTCTGTCTAATCTGAACGTTTCGCGTTGTCATAAGATAATATTCACCAATCGGTCCGGCACTACAATAAATTTCCGGACTTGTCTCCCGTCAAGCCATTTCCTAATATTTTCGTCTGCCAAAACCTTTTCCTTAAGTTTTCCCTCCTCAAGCCCTTTTGGAACTGTCATGTGGGAACGAATTTTGCCAAGTATTTGAATCACAATTTCAACTTCACTCTCCCTCAGATACTCCTCATCATACCCCGGCCAATTCTCATAAGCTAAACTTTGTTTATGTCCCAGTCGCTGCCAAAGTTCCTCCGTAATATGGGGCGCGAAAGGCGCAAGGAGCAGGATAAATGTTTCCATGGTTTTGCGCGATCTAGTTTCCAATTTCATGATATCATTGACAAAAATCATGAGCGCTGAAATGGCGGTATGAAATTTTAAACTTTCGAGGTCTTCTGTCGCTTTTTTTATTGCACGATGCAAAATCTTTAATTCTTCTTCTGTCGGCTGACTATCTTTAATCGAACCGCTCTCGTCAACAATCAACCGCCAAACCCGACTCAAAAAACGATAAACCCCCTCCGTTCCTTTCGTCGACCAAGGTTTTACCATTTCCAAAGGCCCCATGAACATTTCATAAAGACGGACACTGTCCGCACCATATTCACGAACCAATATATCTGGATTAACCACGTTGCCGCGCGATTTTGACATTTTTTGATTATCTTCACCCAAAATCATGCCTTGATTCACTAAACGCGTAAAAGGTTCTTTAGTGGAAACAACTCCAATATCGTAAAGCACTTTGTGCCAAAAACGAGCGTACAACAAATGAAGGACCGCATGTTCCGCTCCGCCCACATAAAGATCGACGGCCATCCAATATTTTTCTTTCTTTGAATCAACCAATTTTTGATTATTCCTGGGATCCAAATAACGAAGATAATACCAACAGGAACCCGCCCATTGAGGCATGGTGTTCGTTTCTCTTCGCGCAGATTTTTTTGTTTCGGAATTTTTGATTTCAACCCATTGTTTCATCGCAGCAAGCGGACTCTCGCCTGTTCCGGTCGGCTCATAGGATTTCACTTCGGGAAGCATAATCGGAAGATCTGATTCCGCTAACAGTTTTGGTTTTCCATCCACATGAATAATCGGAATCGGTTCTCCCCAATATCTCTGACGACTAAACAGCCAATCCCGCAAACGATAGTTAACCGCTTTCTTTCCAAAACCTTTTTTATCAAGCCATTCTGTAATTTTTAAAATTGCTTTATCACTTGAAAGGCCATCGATAGAAAAAGATTTTTCAGGATTTGTGGAATTCACAACGGTTCCGATTCCCGTAAAAGCATTTTTTGAAATATCGCCTCCCGAGATCACTTCTACAATCGGAAGTTTGAATTTCTTGGCAAATTCATAGTCCCGCTCGTCATGTGCCGGAACGGCCATGATGGCGCCGGTACCGTAACCAAGCAAAACATAATCTGCAATCCAAATGGGAATCTTTTGATTGTTAACAGGATTAATCGCATAAGCTCCTGTAAACACGCCTGTTTTTTCTTTGGCAAGATCGGTACGCTGAAGATCGGATTTCTTTGCGCTTTCCTGCTGGTATCGTTCCACATCCTTTGCACGATCTTTCGTCGTTAGCTCTGAAACCAAAGGATGTTCCGGAGCAAGTACCATATAAGTGGCGCCAAAAAGAGTGTCCGGACGGGTTGTGAACACGCGAATTTTTTCTGAACTTCCATCAATTGAAAAATCAACTTCAGCGCCGATTGATTTTCCAATCCAATTTCGTTGCTGCTCTTTAATGGAATCCGGCCAATCAAGTCCTTCAAGGTCTTCCAATAAACGATCAGCATAAGCCGTAATCTTAAGCACCCATTGGCGCATGGGTTTTCGAATGACAGGATGACCGCCGCGCTCGGACTTACCATCAATGACTTCTTCATTGGCAAGCACAGTTCCTAAGGCAGGACACCAATTCACGGGAATCTCAGCCTCATAAGCCAAACCTTTTTCATAGAGTTTTAAAAAAATCCATTGCGTCCATCGGTAATAATTGGGATCTGTCGTATCTACTTCACGATCCCAATCGTAACTGAAACCAAGCGATTGGATTTGCCGTCTGAAGATATCAATATTTCTTTTGGTCACAATTTTCGGATGCGTTTTGGTTTCGATGGCGTGCTGTTCAGTAGGAAGTCCGAATGCATCCCAACCCATCGGATGAAGAACGTTGAAACCTTTCATTCGTTTATAACGGGCAACAATATCGGTAGCGGTGTAACCTTCCAAATGACCTACGTGAAGACCGGCTGCTGAAGGATAGGGAAACATGTCGAGGACATAAAACTTTGGTTTGTCGCTCCCTTTTTCGCCTGGATCGGGAGCGCGGAAGGTCTTATTTTGAACCCAATGAGCCTGCCATTTGGGTTCAATTTGGTCGAACGGATACGCTTTTTCTTTCATTCCCATAAGAGCTTAGGATTTTAACATATGGAGCAAAGGGTAACAACCTTCCCTTTAGAAGTCATTTCTTCCTACACCCTTCAATAATGAGTGTGACCCCAATCGTAAAAAACGCAAGGAAGCCGAAAAAACCTAGGACAATGTTTTTCTGGGCTCCCGCAAAAAAAGCAAATGCAATAAGAAGCAAGCCGAGCAGTACACGTTTCACTTTTACCTCATTAAGAAGGCTTGATTTCCAAACATCCTTATGGTAATTGTTGGAGTTCGTTTTCCTGTCATCTTAATCTGGGCCAGTCGCGCAGGGAGTGCCCAACATTTTGATACGGGCCGGTACTGATTTTCATTAACGGAATCCAGTTAATTTATTTGTAATCAGTACTGTGCCCACTACGATATAATAGTTATTTGATTATTCAATTGAAAGTGGGCCGGTAGTTCAGTTGGGAGAACGCTTGCATGGCATGCAAGAGGTCAGGGGTTCGACCCCCCTCCGGTCCACCATTTACATTTCTCATATGCGGGGGTGGCGGAACGGCAGACGCGCTGGACTCAAAATCCAGTGACCGCAAGGTCATGAGAGTTCAAGTCTCTCCCTCCGCATTTTAAATAAGTTTTAACCGTCCTACTCAATATCTAGTAACGTCAATCCCGGACTACCACACATATAGGAAAATAATCTATTTTGACGGAATCAAACTAGCGGGAATGGCTCTATTCCGATTCAAGTTCATTGAGGACTGGTCGATACCTTGTTACGTAACCTAAGGTGAACAATGGATAAACCTGCTTATACATGTTCGGCATGTCAGTGGAATGGGGATGAAACGAAGTTTTCAACTAAAATCCTTTCGATCATGTACCGTCCTAAACATGAAAATATTCAAGCTTTCAAACAAATTAAATGCCCTAAGTGTCGCTCCCTCGTTACCATTGTCTTTGAAACATTAGACGGCACTCTCGCCAAGTAAGTACCCTAAAACTGAAAGTATTTTTCAATGAACCAAGAAGCAAGTAAATATTTTGTCTTTGCAACCGTTATTTCTTGGCTTTCGGAGCTTCAAAAAGAACAACTGCAGCCACCGCAAAATCCCGCTCGTGTGCCATCGTTAGTTCAAAATAGACATCTGAAGAAAGCTTAAGTTTTTTTCGCGCTTCCGCGCTAAGCTTAATCGAAGGCGCTCCGTTTAAACCCCGCACCACTTCAATATCCCGGAAAGCATAACGGCCGGAACCGCCCTTTTTAGCCTTGATGACTGCTTCTTTGGCAGCAAAGCGTGCCGCGTAATTTTCAAATTTGTTTCTCTTTAGTTCACAGTAAGCTTGCTCTGCCTTGGTAAAAATACGATCTAAGAATCGTTTTCCCTGCCGTTCAATAGCTTGGCGCATACGGCGAACGCTGACGATATCAATTCCAATTTTAAAGGGAGTATCCATAAAAAGTTGCGAGGGTTATAGCAATTTCCAATTTAAAACAATCCAACAAGAATCAGTACTGCCATCATCAACGATAAATTTTTCATAGAAAGATGATGACTGCACTGATTACCAATTTAGGTTAATTTGAGAATCAGTGCTGGACGAAGTACGTGACAAGCAGAATCACCAAAATGGAGAGTAAAATGTAAATGCTATAAAAATTGGTGAAATCCCGAATCTTATCAAACCAGTTTCGCTCCAATTGATCCGGCATGCGAAATTTCTGGCCACTTTTGAGGGCTATCACCTGGTCTTTACGGTAACGAATAAAACTTCCGCCCACTCGGTAGGCCGTCAGCTTGCCCCGGCGAATTAATTGTTCAACCGCAGGAGAGTCAACTTTAAGGTAGGACTTTACTTCTTCTTCGGTAAACAAACCTTCGCTCATTACAAAACCTTAATTTTTAATTGATTGTAAACAGTGCTTAATGAAGACGAACTAGAAAAATTGAAAAACGGTTTGGCGCGGTTTTTTTACCGTTTCACTTTTTCATCTTGAAGCCACTTTTCAATCGCTAATTTATTGAACCGCCACTCGCCGTTCTGAAATTCAGCAGGAATCTTCCGCTGGCTTGCCCATTCTTCCACCACTTTTGCTTCAACTTCAAGATATTGGGCAACGTCGCGAAGAGAAAGCGGTTTCGAAGAGCCGCCTTCAGATCCTTGCAAATTAAACATTTTCAATTGACCGTCAAGCACGGCACCTTCAGCAACGCTCAATAATGGTGTCTGCACGCTACCCCGAACCACGGCCGGAGGAATTAACGAAACACTCTCGGTCGCGATTAAATTGCCTGTTACTTTGCCGGCAATAATTATTTTGTCACCTTGAATATCGGCTCGTACGTTTCCATTCTCACCAATGGTGAGATTTCCACAAGTTTCTAACTTTCCTTCAAAGCTGCCATTAATCCTCAAATTAACCGGATCTTTAAAAACAATGGTGCCCTGCATTCGTGCATCAACATCTAAAATCTTATCGTCAATTTTATCTTTTTTTGCCATATTATCTCATCCTCCTTCGCTCAAGCCCTTCTTTGATCTGTATGATAAAGTAAGCTTATTCCACTGTCAAGGAATGACGGAGTTTCATGCGGGACGCAACTCATGATGAGGCGGCTGAAACGCCAACAACAAACCAATGGCTGCTAAGAGAAAGCCTCCGATGACATCGCTCAACCAATGGTCCCCTAAGTAGATTCGACTGACACCGACCGCAATCATTAAAAGAAAAATCATTACTTTTTGGGTCAAGACTTTTTTATTTGACGGAATATATTGATAACCTGTCCATTGATACCAAATGCCAAGTAAAAATACGCTTCGGAATGTGTGCCCGCTCGGGAAAGAATAAGGCGTGTGAACCATAAAACCAAAATGGAAAATGTTGCGATCAAATTCTGGCCCGGGACCCGTATAAGCTACAATATATTTCCAAACGAATTCGATCCCACTGAAAGCCATAAAGAAAAAGAGGTAAAGAAAAACCTCTGGTCGTTGGTACTTTCGGTACAAATACCAGCAAACAACCAATAAGGCAAAACAACTAAATTCGACAGAAGCAAGCAATGTAAACAAGCTCATCCCATAATCTAATCCTCTAGAAGCAACACTTTGCAATAATTGCGTTACGGCTAAATCAATCGGACGTGTTATTTGCTTTGCTACAATAACCGTAAGAATTAAAAATGCCGTTAAAAGTAAAAAAACAAGGGGAGTCTTTTCTTTCGTCATTTGTTTTTACCTTCTTCATTAATCGAAAAACGAGAAAATTCTGACAAATGGCTTAGAGATTTCAGATGAGGCATACGATCTAAATAAACATCTCCTTGAAGATGATCCCATTCATGTTGAATCACACGGGCAAAAAAACCACTCACTTCAAGTTTGATGGGCTTGCCCTTTCGATCAAACGCTTCACAAATAAGCGAATCATTTCGCGGTACAACCCCGCGCATATCAGGAATGCTTAAACATCCTTCCCATGCTTCACCAATTTTTTTGGAACGCGATGTAATTTTAGGATTAACTAGAACCGTAAGCGGCACTTTTGGAGCATCCGAATATCTGGAATTTGCGTTGACTTCAATAACTGCGATCTGTTTGGAAATGTGAACTTGAGGCGCCGCAAGGCCTACTCCATCGTATTCATGCATTGTTTCAATCATATCCTCAATCAATTTTTGAATTTCCTGGGAACGGATTTCTTCAGTGCTCAGCGGAGCAGCTGTCTTTCGAATCACAGGATGGCCCAATCGGGCTACTTTCAGAATCGACATAAACAGAACGTTTAGAAAAATTCCTTCTGAAGCGAACCGCGCTTCTTCATCGATTTTTCGACCGATTTAAAAGAAACTCGCTCTTTCCTGTGATTCTTATCGATCCAACGGAAAAGCTCATCCTTCTTGAACCTGACGCATTTCCCAATTTTCACGTACGGGATAAGCCCGGCATGAACCCACTGGTAAACGGTAGAAGGTCTCACTTCAATTAATTCACTCACCTGCTTAGTCGTCATCAATCGTTCCATAGAAAGCTCACTTTATTAAAGAAGCCTATTTTAACCGGAAAAAACCATTTTGAAAACCCCCAAAAAAAGCACCAAATTAATCACATGGCTTGTAAAGCAAAGAGGGCAAGGAATTTTCGTAACGAAAATAAGACTATAAGCTAAATAGATCGAACGTAAGACGGCGAAGCCAAGCAAAATAAGCGCAATCATAAGTGAAAACGGAATAAAAAGATTAATGATGAGGTAACAATAAAGTCCGATTCCAAAAGCAGAATTTGGAATGCCAAAGAGTTTCGCGCGCGGAGTTCCGAGCACTGTCATACAATTCTCTTCTTTTAGCCGGCAGATTTGAGGAATCCAAAAAACATTCGGTTGAAACCATTTGTAAAAAACACCGGTAAAGTAAATCGAAATCCAAAGTCCCAGTGAAGACAAAATAAAAATGAGAACGGGAAACATTTACGCTACCTCAGAAATAAGTTCTTGAACGGCTTCAAAAGCCTGGGCTGATGAAATTTGAGACAGGCAAGGATGTCCTTCAACATTACAATAACGCAAGTGGCAAGGAGAACATGGGACTTCGTGTTTTAATATTTTGGATGGATCTGCCCAAATTCCCCATTTGTCATACTCGTTCGTGCCGCTCGCAAGCACAACGACAGGAATTCCAAGCGCCTGAGCAATATGGGAAGGCCCGGAGTCATTACCCAAAAATAGGTGACAATGGCTCAACATCGCAATCATTTCTCTGAGCGAAACTGTGCCGACTAAATTAATGACTTGCTTGGAAGAAGAAAAGTGTTCTGCAATCTGACGTGCTCCGGAAAGGCCAAAGATCAAAACCGTTGTATGGGAATCCGTGATGAGCTTTTCAATCAGTTCCTTGAATTTAGGCTCTCCCCATTCCTTGGAGGGATATCCCGCCTCAGGATGAATTGCAATCAACTGCATCCCTTTCTGAACACCTAAAGCTTTAAGTTTTTTGAAAGCAATTTCTTTTTCTTCAGGTGTTAAATAAATTTTAGGTTTTACATCTTTCCTGTTAGGTGCTTCTTCTGTGATTAATCTTAAGTTTAACTCCACTTGGTGAAGTGACCGATCATAGATAGGTGTTTGATGAAGAAGTCCTGCGCCCCCTCCAATCCCATAACCCACACGATGCCGGACACCGGCTAACATCATAAGAATAATATTCCTCAAATCACCTCGTAAATCGAATCCTAAATCATACTTTGTCTTTCTAAGCTCAGAAAGCGTTTTAAAAAATTCAATAGGGCACATCCCTTTCTTGCGAGAGAACCAATTGGAACGAAAAACAATTATTTGGTCTATGAAGGTGTTATGTTCTAAGATTACTTTCCCCTCTTCTCCAACCAAAGCTGTAATTTTAGCATTGGGAAACTTAGCTTTGAGAACCGGGAAAACAGGAAGAGAGCAAACCAGATCTCCAATTTGATCTAATCGGACAACCAAAATGTTTTGGACTGAATCCGGAAATTTATTTTGACGAAGGCGTTTCGAAAATCGATCGAAGATTAAGTCAAAAAATCTGACGAAACACCATCTCCAACTCTGCTTATAGGGATATCGTTCGGAAACCATGAGAGGTATTTTATCAGAAAAGCGTGAGCGACGGAAGTAGTTGTCTATTCCTTTTTAGGATGCGTTTTAAAAAAATCCAACACTTCTTGACTGGCGGAAAGCTGTTGGCTTTTATCTTTCAACTCACTAAAATGTGTACCTTGGGTTAAACCCGGCCATTCATGCCCCTTTCCTAAAATAGAATATAGAAGCACTTCAACCCCTGTGTGTTCATTTTTATAACTTTCTCTAATCACATTGAGACGTTGCTCTTTGTTGGATATTGGCAAACAGCCGTTACGGCGAACCCAGAAATGAACGGCGCGAGAAACGGGCTGGTCATAATTTTTTTCGGAGTCTTTTTTACTGATTCCTCCTTGGTAAAGTACGGTTTCATCTGCCATACCATGGATGGCAATAATAGAGACCTGTTGCGTAGGACGGCAAACATCAACATCCATCGCCCCAGCCACAGAAGCAACCGCAGCCATTTGATCTGAAAGCTCGCAGGCAAGCCGATAAGCCATCATTCCGCCGTTCGATAATCCCGCGGCATAAATCCGATTGGGTATAATCCGATACTCTTTTTTAATTTGTTCAATTATCAAACGGATAAATTTTACGTCGTCCACTTGATGGGCGTGAGCAGACCCGCAGCAATTGCCAGCATTCCAACTCGAATCTATACCATTGGGATACGCGACGATGAAGCGCTCTTTATCTGCAAGATCATTGATGTGTAGCATCTCTTCAAGATCTTCAGCATTGCTCCCCGTTCCGTGCAACAAAATGAGAAGTGGTTTGGGATGGTGCGCAATGCTTAAAATAGGAATATGCAATAAAAAAGATCGGGACTGTCCGTGAACAGCTATGGTTTGAAATCGGTCTCCTCCAAAAAATCTTTGGACAACCAGTTGTTGTTCTTTATTGTTTTGGTATTTGAAAAAAAAGATAAGAACCGCAATCAAAAAAGAAATTAAAATGCTCAATCTGACCCATTTCAATTTTGATTTTTGAGTGTGCTGTTTGAATTTATGGTTCATCACAGCCATTGGTTAACACATTTAAGATACATTTAAAAATGTGTGGAAAACTCAGGATTGTCCTAAACTTCCTATTTTATACAGAATAAAAATTTAATCGTTCTAAACCAACTTCTTAAACAGCTTTCACTAATTTAATGATGATGAGTAATACGATAGCCCCCACAGCTGCCATAAGTACCGCTCCCCAAAATCCATATGTAACCCATCCGATGGCATTGAATATCCATCCTCCCAATTCAGCACCGATGATCCCGACGATAATATCTCCTACAATACCGAAACCGCGGCCTTTCACTAAAACTGCCGCCAACCATCCTGCGATAAGTCCAATAAAAAGAAACACCAATAAGCTTTGTAATGTCATACGTCACCCCTTTCGGTTTTTTTGAACCGTGACAATTTTAAATCTCGATTCTGTTCCAGTTTTAGTTATTACCTATGCTTCTTATGATGTTGGTTGCCCATTCATATCATAATTTCCAGGCTTCAAACAAAGAATTCCAAAACAAGTGCGGGGTTCTTGGCTGGTAGTGCAACCGTAAAACAAGGCTACGATCGCGAGTAAAAACACTATTCGTTTCATTTTCATAACCTCCTTTTATTTCTTCTCGGTAAAAATCCAATTGATATCATTTTAAATACCATTTCTAAAAGCGCGAGATTCCCTTTTTATAGGACTTTCGCCCCTCAGCAAAAAGACAATCGTCTGATGAAATTAAACCTTTATTCCTCGCTCTTTTTTTCAATTTTAGGTTCTTTAAACGGAAGATCCACAACATTGGGATGATGATCGGAAAGTGGGGTTTGCAAACTGGTATTCAATTCTTCCATGGTCTCGCCATAATGAGGCGCAAAACGGTGCGGTCCCGTTGCATCCAAAGGATCTTTTAAATAGGATTTTACAAATATCCAATCAAGCCGATATTTTCCAATCCATGGCCCCAGCGGACGCTTCACACTAAAAGTGGTTTTGAAACCTTTAAAATCACGCTGATTGGCGTTCGCAAGCGTGCCCTCATGTCCGCCCATCGACCTTTCCTTCTCGCCGCGAAAATCAAAGGCAAAACCTTTTGAAGACCTGAAATTACTCATTAAATCAAATAAACCTTTAACTTTGTTGGGTGCTAACACGGGAATATTTTGAGCGGTAGGGTCCTGAAAATTTTTTGTCAAGTTGCTGGCAAACCGCGAAGTATTAACGATAAGCGCGTGCGGTGAAAAAATAGTAATCACAGCTGAAAGCCAAGTGGTTGGGTTTTCAGCGGTTCTTTTCAATGTGCGGGAAACCGACGTAGGACTTAAATCATCAGGAGCCGAATTAAAATCCCCCGCTACAATCACGGGGTTTTTAATATTCCTAATATATTCCAAAATTTCGGCCATTTGAATCTGCCTGGCGCTCGGTTCACATTTAATTTCTAGGTGAATATCGATCACGGTGAGCGTCCCGCCGGGCAAATCAGGCACATCTAGATCAACGCGGAAGAAAATACGGCCGCCTTTCTTGATTTCCCGAGCCACTTCATTTTTAAAAGCAAGTTGAGCTCCCAGCCGCCGAGCGCCTTCCAAATAGGTTCTTTTTTCCTTCTCTTTGCCATACCAGTCATAAGCTTGATTTTTCAACTGAAAAACCTGTACTCGTTTTATAGGATATCTTGAAAGCACGGCCGATCCAAAAACACCTTTATATTTTTTGGGGTCGGCTCTGTAATATTGCGTGGCTTCTTCATCAGCTGAGCCATCTGCCTGCAATATTTTTTCTTTTCCCAAAATCACGGGGTCAATTTCCAATTGCTCAGGTCCGTACGCGTAATTCATATTCAAGGCTTCCGCCAACTCCCGGGCCGCATCGACATAATCCGACCGGTTCATACCGATATCCATCTCTTGAAGCAGAAGAACATCCGATTGCAGCATCCGCTCGCGTTGGCGCGAAATATTCTTGAATGCTTCCGAATCCAGAGGGGCTTTGCTCAGGTCGACCATATGGTGAAACTCATTTTCAGAGGTTAAAAGTTTGACCACGTCATGAGTATGATAAGATTTTTCGATATTCCAAGTCATGACTCTCAAATAAGGGCCTATCCGAGGATCTTTGGAATGATGCGGGCGGGCACCTCTGTAAAAGGCTTCGTTGCTAACAATGGGCGTGTTCCAAAAAATTTTTAGTTTTCCTGCAAGTCTTCCCTTTGGATCCGGATTTTCATAAAGACTTTGTAATTCTTCGAAGGTTAAAAAATCTGTTTTTTGATAAACAGGATAACGAACCCTATTCGCCGCCCACTCCATAAACGGTTGTTGAAATTTGCCTGCATACTGAAAAACAAAAAATGCGCCCAGCAAAAAAATAAGAATAAAACTTTTAATCCCAGACCGTTTTTTAATCATGAGACACTCCTGTCATACATTTTTTTCATGCTTCACATGCTTCTTTAAGTTAATTTGTTAAAAGAAAACCTCTTTCAGAGGCAGCTGTCGCTTATCTTTTCTTTCAAAAAAAATTCTTTAATGCTTTCTATCGCCTGGACTGCGTCGTCACCGACTGCCTCGATTTCAAGTTTTGATTTCCAGGCTGACCCAAGAATCAAAAGCCCCAATATGCTTTTTCCATCGGCGCGTACTTTCCCTTTTCGGATACGAATCCTGGAACGAAATTCCCGCACACATTTCACAAATTGCGCTACCACCCGGAGATGAAAACCCAGCCGACCAGGCATGGTGATGTTAATCGTTCGGACTAATGGCTCACTAAGAGTTCCCATCACGTCCTCCCGTTAGCTTATTACTTCTTTTCTGATTTAAATGGTTCTTTGGCGACGACTTTGACGCCTGCGATTGTTCCCGTCACAGCCTTTTGAACTTTCGTGCCGACTTCAGAACTAATTTCATAAGCGGCTTTTACAGCACCTGTCGCAGCCGCGGAAGCAGCTTCTTCGACATTCAAGCCGATTTCTTTGGCACCATCAATAGCGCCTTCGACCGCGCCTTTTGCCGCTAGAGCGACATCTCCTAATAGCTCAACCGTATTCTTCACGATGCCGCCTGCTGTATCAGCAATCGTATCGAATGCTTGTGTGCCCACTTGCCCAGCACCACGGATCACTCCGAGAACAATGCCTTTTGCGGCTAAACCCAAATCACCACCTACTTCCTTGACGCCTTGAATCGCTCCTCGAACCACATCCGAGGTCGCTCCCATTGCGGAGGTCCCTATTTTCCCCGCGTTTCGGATTGTGTTTGTAATGACACCGCTCACAGCACTCACTACGGCACTTACGACCTCGCCGGTTCCTTTAATCGCATTGACAATCTCATTTTTGATTGTTTCAGCAATTCCTTTTTGTTTTGTATCCATGGCTTTTTCTCCTTTGTTTTAGTTAATTTTAGATTTTCCCGTCCCAACGACCGCCCTGGCGAGCAATTAAAGCATCCCAACCCGACCATAAACGAAACGGAGGAAAGAAACCAGCAATAGCATGGGTAATGTTCTTTTTAGTTTCATTATGATTCAAAAACTGTCCGATTCCAGGCCAAATCAACAACGACGTTAAACCATAAATCGCCGTTCTGCCCGTTATCTTCCCATGCGTTGCCGTATTTACCGCAAAAGCCTGAGAGGGCACAACAACAAAAATCAATGCGACAATTACAAGTACTAGCATTATTTTCTTCATCACAAATCTCCTTTAATGTTTTCAAAGCGTGTATTTTTCATCCCACATTATAATAAACTTAGTACCGCATGGCTGCTATGGGGTGTTCACCCTAACAGAGATTAGGAGCCAAAATTTTCAGCAGCGAAATTCCAATTAATTAATTTATCCAGGATTGTAGTGAGATAATCCTTCCGTTGATTTTGATAATCCAAATAATAGGCATGCTCCCACACATCGAGAGTTAAAAGCGGCGTCCCCAGTCCTTGCGAAATGGGATTCTCAGCGTTTGATGTTTTGATGATTTTAAGGGTGCTTCCATCTTTAACGAGCCATACCCAGCCGCTTCCGAATTGATCCATTCCGGCTTGAGCAAATTCTTTAAGGAAATTTTCATAACGACTGAAACTAGATTCAATCTTTTTTCCCAACTCGCCCGAGGGTTTTCCTCCACCCTTAGGCGACAAACTGTTCCAATAAAAGGTGTGATTCCAAACCTGTGCCGCATTGTTAAAAATAGCTTCTTTGTTGCCGTCCCCGGAGGTCTTTGCAATGACTTCTTCAAGTTTCAACTCTTGAAACTCACTTCCTGCGACAAGCTCATTCAGCTTGTCCATATAAGCCTGATGATGTTTACCATAATGGAAACCAAGCGTTCTGGCAGAAATGTAGGGCTCCAAGGCGTTTTGCTCGTAAGGAAGCGAGGGTAAAGTAAAAGACACTGTTTTGGTTTGAATCATGAAAAAGTTCCTTCCTGGTTTGAATCAAAAAATTGAGGTTTTTACTTCTGCATATTGCTTCCGAGCTTTGAGACATCGGAACCGGTTCCCCTCATGATCCCGCTGTGACAGCCGACCGACAAACCCAAAACGCAGAGCAGAATTACCATCCCTAGAAATGTTTTCATAGTTTTCCTTTCTTAATGCGTAATGGACATTTTTTTAATTTCATCCACACGGATGTCGTATTCTGCTTTATTGATCTTCCCCGAATCAAGATCCTTTTTAAGCTGATTCATCTGCATTTGCGCGTTTACTTCATAACCTGCTCCGGTTGCGAGCGTTCCACCGCCAGCACCAGTCCAAAATGCGCCGCTGCATGCAGACAAACTAAAAATCATCGTCAAAGCACAAAAACCCAATATTATTTTTTTCATTTTTCCTCCTTTGTTTTCTGTATTGATCATAAACGAAAACTCTCTTAGGGAACTATGGGGTATTCACCCCAATCAGAAGTTTCATGAATCTAAGAAGCAACGCAGGTTAGAAGTTAGAAAAGATGGAATTTCTAACGATTGGTCAACTGAATCAGGAATTTTTCAAAAACTTTTTGAAATGCCGCTGGCTGTTCGAGATTCACAAGATGTCCGGCCTTCGGAAGAAGGTGAAACTGGGAGTTTGCGATCTGCGTATGCATCGTTTCAGATTCCGAAAATGGGATAAGAGCGTCTTCATCTCCGGCAATGATAAGTGTGGGGCACTTGATGGAAGCGAGTAGATCGATTGAGTCCCGGCGCTCCGCCATCGCGAAAAGCGCGTTAGCAACGCCTTCACGGTTGTTCAAAGAAATCATGCCCGTGATTTCGCGAATAAGCTCCGGATTGGATTCTATGGTGGTCTTCCCTACCAAATTAGGCAGGATTATTTTTGCGAAGGATTCAAGACCTTTACGCTGGATCTCGTTCGCTGTTTTTAATCTTTTTTCGCGCACTTCCGGAGTATCGGCTCCGGCTCGGGTTGAAAATAATCCAAGCGCCCTCACCCGTTTTGGAAACTGACGGAAAAATTCAAAGGCTACATATCCGCCCATTGAAAGCCCTGCGATCATTGCGGGCTCTTTCACATTAATGGAATCAAGCAAGCGTGCTATTTCCTGCGCCATTTTCGAAATGGATGTCTTGGCTTTGTGCGGTGACCGACCAAACCCAGGGAGATCCAAAGCAATCACCCTTCCCTTTCGCTCTAAGTTTTTCATTTGTGGTTTCCACATGCTAGAAAAAAGAGGAAACGCGTGAATCAATACCAAAGGAATTCCTTGACCTGAACTTTCATAAGCTAACATCTATTGATAAACCCTTTCTTGCCCATGTTAAACTTCAATCCACTTGTCTTTCAAATATATTGAAAGGGGTTTCTTCTGAATTTTCGTTACTTGGATTCAAAGCGTCCATCGTCGCTTTAGTAAAATTACAGAGAAGATCCCATTCCGCTTCGATACGTTGCATAAAGGGAAACCAATCTTTTTCTTCTGATTTCCTCTGAAAGCCTGCTGCTGGCTGTAAACTCTCGTAAAGCTGAAGCGCCTTATTGGCGCACCGCCGCATAGAAAATTGTTTTGATGTTTTTTTTGCCTCAGCGATTAGTTTTCTTCTAGCGGCAGGAGATTGCCCGAGAACCCAGCTTAAAGCTTCTATAAATTCTTCCTCGCTTTCATGCGAAACAAGTCTGCCATTGATTTTGTCTCTGACAATATCCCGGACACCCGGCGCATCAAGACCCACTACGGGAGTTCCTGCTGCCATGGCTTCATTCAATACCATTCCCTGTGTCTCGCTATGAGAGGAAAACGCAAAAACATTGATTGCTTGGAAAGCTTCTATCAATTTTTTACCTTTCATTTCTCCAACAAGGAGCAGTCGATCTTCTAACTTCAGCTCCTTAAAATAGCTTAAGAGTTCTGCTTCCGACGGCCCGCTTCCAACTACTAAAAAAATAGCTTCCTTTTCTTTTTTTAAAAAAGAAGCGACCGCCCGGGTAAGAAATGGAAGATTTTTTTCCGGCGCGAGTCTTCCCACATAACCGACCACAAAAGCATCTTTTTTAATTTTTGATTGCTCTTTGAAATTTCCAGCCGTTCCTTTGTATTGACTTAAATCAAGTCCGGTGGGAATTACCGCGATTTGCGTTTTTACACCGCGCGCTTTTATTATTTCGGCAACACTTTCACTCGGTGCAATAACGTAATCGCAACAATTAGCAAACCCTGTGGCGAGTTCAGTCACAAATTTTTTTACGGTTTCTGAATCTCCCACATTTTCCTCATAAAGCGAATGGTGCGTGAAAACAAGAGGCACTTTGCGCTCATAAGCAAACCTGAGTGCTGTGTCCCCCATTAAAAAAGGATGGTGAACATGAACGATGTCAGGCTTAAAATCGCCCCATGGCTCCGAGAAAAGTTTTTCAACAGGAAGTTTTACTGAAAATTTAGATCCATAAAAATTTTGAAGCGCCGGCACTCGAATCACATCCAATTCGTTCTTAGGACTGTTTTCATACTCCGGAGCAACAATCACGACCCGATGGCCGCGTTTACGGTATTCTTTTGTAAACGATTCAATCGAACGCTCCAGACCGCCCACCAGGGGCAAATAGGCATTAGTCATCATTAAAATATTCATTACTTTTCCCATTTGATCTCGACAGAATTTGCGCTGTGCTTTGCTTGTACAGGAATATGGTTTAACAAACGGATTTCAATGAGGGGGTCTTTGCCCTTATACCAATCGCCGGACCATTGAATCTTGATTTTTCCATTTTGCACCTTTGTTTGAACTTTAACGGAACCAAAGCTTGTAAGCGTAGGACCAAATGCGGTCTCTTGGCCTTCTGTCATCCACGAACTTGGAATGCCGGAACACAAAATAAGTTTTCCGTCATCTTCCCGCACAAAACAATTTCGAATCATCTGAATCCATTCAGCCGCTGCCCATATATGTTGTCCATCTCCCATGCACCCACCCTTGGTTCTGGGATGGATTGCTTCAGGCCATTGACTAGTCGGACTTGCCAAAGATGCAATTGTACTCATGACTTCAAAAAAACGAGGATCTCCAGCCCGTAAAAAAACTTGTGCAACATGCAGCGTTAAATAAACATTAATTCCGGAATGACTGATCTCTTGATAAAACCCTCCCTGGATAAAACATTCCCTGAACAGGAACTCGGTGGTGTTAAGAAGCCGCGGATCCAAAGCAGAAAAAAGTTGAAGCGGATAACCTGCTGCAAGTGAGCCAATTGCTCCTGCATCCATTCTTCGATGAGGAGATGCAGGCATCATATTTCCTTTTATTTGTTCGGCAGTCATCTTCAGGCTTTTTTCTATGCAATTCATTAAATCTCTGGCGTTGCTTAAAAATTTAGCAGCATTTTTATGGTCATCAAATTGTTCAGCTAAAAAAGCGCTTGCTTCAAGGCCGGCCACGCCCCAGAAATCATCCCAATAATAACAATCATTAGGCCCGAAATGTTCAGCACTAAATCCTGCGGGAAGCAAACCAAAGGAAGAGCTGTCTTTCTTGAATTCTCTTTTATTTTGTATCCATTTCGCAGCTTGATAAATAGATCGTTTCCATTTGGGATTCGGTTTTTGGCCTGTCAATTCGCAAAAACGGCGCATAGCCCATAATGCTTCTCCATTAGAATCCCATTCCCCATCCTGTGATAAAAAATAACCGGAGGGCGTTTGGCGTTTTGAAAATCGATCTATTACTTTTTCTACTCGTTGAACGAGTCCCACGCACAACATAGCATCCAGAATAAAGGCAGCATCCCGAAACCAAAAACGCTTATAAGTGTAGGGACCCGGATAAATATCCTGCTGAGGAGAATGTAAAATGAGGGATCGGATTGCAGCGTCATATAGAAATTTAAAATGTTTATTCGGAATTTCTAGTTCACAACATCCTTTTAAATTTTCATCCCATTTTGAAACGGTAGATTTCAATTCACCCGCAGGCTTCACTAGAGCATCTTTTATGATCGGTATAGAAATCGTGACTTCACGTTTTTTATTCGGCTCAAGTTTAAAAAGAGCTGCGGCTGTAGCCATTCCCACATCGCACTCAACTTCATTCGCCTCTGATGGCAGGAGAAGCTGTCCGAAGACATCCCCTTTCCAATAATGCGAAAAATGAGTTCTTTCAGGTTTTGAATCAAAATGGACAAAGGAGTGACCATCCACTTTCCAACCAAGACGGTTTTCAAGTAAAGAAATTTTATTTATAAAACTGATTCCCTCAGGATTGCAGGGTCGAAGCGAGACTGCCAACCAACCGCCAGTGGTTGAGGATGCGGTTAATTTAATTTGGCAGATCACAACATTGCTTTCTTCATAAGCTTCAACACATGATCGAAGCCGCATATTTTTATTCTCAGCTGTCGTGATCACTTGAGGATTTTCGTGAAGACTCCACTCTTGCTCGACAGAAACTAATTGTGACGGGATTAAACGGAGTCCCTCTTCATTGATCACCCATGAATCAAGAGACCACCCATCAAAAAAAGGAGTGACCAATCCTCTTGGATCAACAATTGATAAGTCGGAAAAGTCAGGAACGCCCACAGCCGTCCAGTTTCTGTGGGTAAGATTCAGATGGGTTAAATTAAAAGCGCGGGGAATAAACGATTCACTATTAGGATCAAACTGACGTTCCACCCAATAAGGCCAAATCCAGTCCATGTTATGTTGAATGGCCTGACTGTTGATTAACCCGCGAGCCTGCATAACCGCGCCCGCTCGAAGAAGTTCCTTGGGAGCCATGAGTTCGGAGGGCTGGGCGAAACGCCTGAGATTGGCTAAAACTAAAATCGGATCGAGAAAACCCTCAACACGTGCGATATGCCGGACAAAGAGATTTCTTAGCGTTTTTGATAAATACCCTGATATCCTGCTAAAAAGTGTTTTTCGCATAGAGCTTTCTTAACCAAACCGCATTTTAGCATAATTAAAGAGTCGAATTCCATAGACACCGAGAAAACCAAAATAGAGAATGGCTAACACAGGAACTACGATTGACCATACAATTTTAATTCGCCTTGAAAAGACATGGCTCTGCCACAAAAGTGGAAGAGCTGAAAAACCTGTCACAAGCAGTAGAGCTGAGATGTAAGGTTTTGATTCACTAAACTGGCTCATTCCCCCTTGCGCAAGTGTATAGGTCTCGATGACAGCGGGAATCATAGCCATCAAGTAACTAAAGCACGCTAGGAGGTGTCCCGGGATCGATTTCAAAAAGAAAACTGAGCAAACAATTCCAAAATCAACGACAAAAAGCGCCACGGCTTTCTTTCTTTTGCCGACAGCCAGATGCCCTGCGCCAGGCACAAGTGACAGACTCGCGGCAAGGAAAGGCGACATTTAGGCCGCTTCCACTAAATCCTGTTTTGGATTTTTCACGGTGAAAATAGTGCTGCTTCGCTGCATGGCCATTCTCCTTAATGTTAGGAACAGCTGTATATTGGCTCGAAAACTAGAGGAACGCTATGGGGGGGTTACCCCACGATCAGAAGTTTTATTGGATTGAAAAGCAACGCGAGTTGGAGATTGAGAAGGATGGAACTTCTAGCGAATGGTTAGCTGAACACTGCTCTCGATAATTCCTGCGGAAATGGCATAGCGGGTAAGCCCTGCCGTGTCGTGAATATTAAGTTTCTCCATAAGATGCTGGCGATGTTTTTCAACCGTTTTAATGCTGATCTCGAGTTCTGAGGCTATTTCTTTGTTCGCTTTGCCTTCGGCAATCAGTTGAAGGGCCTCTTCTTCGCGCGAACTCAAGCGAATTTTTTTATTTTTGGATATTCCCTTATGATCAAGAAGCTCCCGATTAAAACTGCGGATGCGTTTGGTAACATACGGGTTGTAAAATGTGTTTCCTTTATGAACTTCCCGAATTGCTTTGACTAAAATCTGAGCGGAATCTTGTTTAGTCAAATACCCCGCCGCGCCAAGCATGATCACCTTCTCAATATAGATGTCATCACTATGCGCAGAGAGGACAAGTACCCTTGTGGCTGGAAGGGCTTTGAGAATTTGCTGTGTGGCTTCCAGACCATTTAAGATAGGCATCGCAATGTCCATGACAATCACGGCGGGGCGAAATTTCTTGGCAAGTTCAACTGCTTGACGACCGGTGAGGGCTTCGCCAACCAATTCAATATCATTTTCGAGCTCGAGTAACGCTCGAAGCCCATCTCGGACAACCGCGTGGTCTTCGGCTAACAAAACGGTGATTCGTTTCATAAGAAACTTTCGTGAGTCAGGTCATGGCTCACTCCATTATGAATTTTGAGCGGAGCTTGCGCGCAGACGATGGTACCTTTGCCCGGTTTGGACTCTATGGTAAACTTGCCGTGAATCATCTCCATTCGTTCCCGCATGCCAAGTAACCCTAATCGTTTGCGCTTTCTCGTACGCAGGATGCGTTCGACCGGAAAAGATTTTCCATTATCTTTTATTTCCATATGAATAACACCATCACATCTTTGAAGGCTCATTTTCACAAAGCTCGCCTCAGCATGCTTAGCGACATTGCTGAGCGCTTCCTGGGCAACGCGATAGAACGCTGTACGCTGGGCACTGTTCAACTCTTTAATCTTAGCGAAAGTAAAAACCTTGAAGCGAATGGGGATTCGCGTTCGCTTCGTAAAGTCTTTTATATGGGAAAGGAGAGCGGGAATAAGCCCCATGTCGTCCAAGACCGCTGGACGCAATTCACGAGCAAATCGATGGATTTTTTTCATCGACTTTTCTACAAGCCGCTGCGTGCTCGCGATCTTTTTTTTAAGGCTTTGAGTGTTGTCCGTAGCTTCATTCGTTAATGCTGTCAGTTTGATATTGACTCCCGTTAAGATTTGACCGATTTCATCATGAAGCTCGCGGCTAATCTTCTTTCGTTCTTCTTCATGTGCAAACAGAATCTGGTGGGACAGATGCCGCAATTGTTCCTGCATGCGATAGGATTCTTTTAACAATTGTTCGTAGTGGTGCTCGCTTTTCCCGAGGGCTTCTGTCACGGCTTTGCGTTGGACGATTTCAAATCTCAATTTTTGAAGCGCCGTAAAATATTTTTGTGATAACCCTTTTAGACTAGCTCTCATATCGCCCTTTCATAGGTACCTAAAATTCACACCGACAACCTGCTAGGACTATAAGCCAGTTGCTTCTATACATCTATGGGGTAAACACCCCACTCGCCCCAAAAGTTTAGCCATAGGGGTTTTACCCCATAGTAAAGGTCAACCCATAAACATATTATACCTCTAAAGAGATGAAAGGGGTGATTCAAAATGGCTAAAAAAAGCAGAGGCGGACGAATGACTGCAGCTAAAAATCGCGCGGCTAAATCGGCAGGTGGACGCGGTCCGGTTAGAAACCGTACGGCAGGCCGAAAAATAATGAGCACTTAAAACTTATCGATAAATTTAAAATCACAAAACAGAACACAAAATTGAAAAGGATGTGCTTTATGAAAGTAAATTATTTGCAAATACTAACTGCAGTTACCGTGGCCTTCTTGGTTACAAGTATTCCTGTGCGGGCTTCTGAAATCGATGACAAGACCGAATCCTCCGCCAAGAATTCCTATGTATTTAAGACCTACCTCAAAAGCGATGATGTGAAAGTATATTCGAAAGATGGCGCTGTCACCTTGTCCGGAACAGTTGACTATGATTCTCATAAAAAACTAGCTGAGGAGACTGTCTCGAACCTACCCGGCGTCAAAAGCGTGGACGATCGCTTAGAACTCAAAGGGGAACATCCTTCTGAAAGTTCGAATGAGTGGATTGCCATGAAAGTAAATACCATGCTTGTGCTTAACCGGAATGTGAGTCCTCTCAACACGAAAGTTTACGTGGAAGAAGGCGTTGTAACTCTACGCGGCGAAGCCACCAGTGAAGCTCAAAGAGATTTAATCGCTGAATACGTTAAAGATATCAACGGAATCGAAGGCGTAAAAAATGAGATGACGGTAGCTAAAATTGTGAAGGAGCCAGTGCAAACACTACAAGAAAAAATTGATGACGCTTCCATCACGGCTCAAGTCAAAGTAGCGCTCATGTCTCATCGCTCGACCAGCGCTTCCAACACCAAGGTCGAAACGAGAGATGGTATTGTTACGTTAACCGGCATAGCACGGAACGGTGCCGAAAAAGACCTAGTCACCAAACTTGTGAACGATATTTACGGTGTAAACAGTGTTGTCAATAAAATGACTGTCTAAAACAAAGCAGTCAACTGAAAGAAGGTGATTTATATGTTGTGGACAATCGCGGTAGTATTAACAGTTCTATGGTTGCTTGGGTTGGTAAGTAGTTACACGATGGGTGGATTTATTCACATCCTTCTTGTGCTTGCCATCATCACCGTGCTAGTCGGTGTTATTCAGGGACGGCGAGTGGTTTAAAAAAGGATTCATACTGCGCTCTGCCGTGAGCAGAGCGCATGAAAACCGGAGGTTTACTATGAAACAAAATACAATTTTTGCGGTTCTATTGATCGCGCTTGGCATCGCAGCGTTTACTTACCAAGGTATCACCTACAAGACACGGGAAAAAGCAGTGGATCTGGGCGCTTTGCAAGTGACCACTGAAACAACTAAAAATATTCCGATCCCCCCAATCGTTGGAGCAATCGCGCTAATCGGCGGGGTTGTATTACTGATCAGGAATACCAAAACGGCTTGACCAAGACTAGAGATAAGCTCTTACCTAAATAAAAAATCCGGATGACATTGGTCGTCCGGATTTTTTATGCGTCCCTCCGAGCAGATTGAACCGGCTTCTACTCGGAAAAGACACGGTTATTTTAAGCGTTATTTCTTACCATATCTACCTATTATAGCTAACAGAGAGGCCATTACTAACCCACCCTGATCGAATCCTGAATAGCCTTTATAGGGGAATTTGTCCAATTTGTCCATCTCTAGAGAGTTGATTTTTCTTTAACCTATTATTGATTAAGAAGATATGTTTGTCTAGCTTTCTGAGGTGGACATTTTAAAAAACCGACATCACATTGCTACGTACATCTGGAAGGGCAGGACAAATGACCCACAGCCGACTAAGCCATTCGTGCTATTAATTGACGAGTAAAGAACTCTTGAGTAAGAATAGGGTTTAAATTGAACAAGAATAAGTGATTTCCGTTAACCTCAAACTGGTTAGACTGAAAACCACTTTGAAGGATATAGCGCACAAGTATCGTACTAAAATTGTTCGCTGCACTCTCTTCTTGCTGCTGGTGACTAACTCTAACGCGGTACCCAAACAAGATTAAAGCACCGATTAACTTAACCTGATCATCACGATTTAATTTCTGAAACGCATTCGTGTCGAACGCCAGTGCAAAAACAGAAGATGGGATAAATTCTAATAGCTGACCTGTAGAAAGAACGAATCCTTTGGTCTTAGCATACTTTTCGGCAACAAGGGATATTGGATTTCGTTCCCAAACAATGATGTGGGAAAGAAGAGGGACTTGTTTTACTTTTTCCTCATACAGTCTTCGAATGGCCATAAAGCGACTTGAATTATGACCAACGACAAGGCGTAACTTAATCAAAGGATACCCTTCCTTGGTGACAAAAGACGGAAGTATATAGGAAAATAGGCTGCTCGCAACGTAGGGCGATAAATCATCAGTTGATATAACTACTGGGACGGGAGAAGATTTTCCTAACGTTGATTCTGAAATACCACTCCTTTGTTGCAAATTATTAAATTTATTTCGAATATCGAGTGGAAATGAAAATGATTGGTTCTCTGTAACAAGCAGCTGAGTTGGCACAACAGAATCTCTTAATTTCTGAAAAGCATGGTCCGTGAACCGAGCTATCAATTCTTCTTTAGTAGATGGCGAATCAAACTTCAAGTTGTGATTCTGAAGGACCATATTCTCACCGATACTCCTTAAGTACATTTTAAGCTGTTCTTCAGGGCGTAAGATTTTCCCGCTCATTCGGGCTACTGAAGCAAACGTCCCCACCTTCTTTCGGAGGATTCTTTCTGTTATGATTCTTTGAGCTGACAAAGATGATTTTGACGGTCTGACTGAAGGTAAAGTTAAATGTTTCTGAGTCACGTCTTGAGGTTTCGCAACAACCCTCATTTCTGATCGTCTCTGCCGTTCCAACCTAATCGGAACCATTTTCTCTAAAGATTTCGTACTGCCAACATGCCCTCCTTGAACGAAAGCTTTTTTCAGGACATCGGCCAACCGATAAATTAAATCCTCCATATCTTCAACTATGACACCTGTAGCTTCTTTCCCATAAACCTTGTCAATTCCCTCACCGCCCCAAAAACTTCGATAGCCTAAAGCTGTCACAAAGATTCCGGATTCACGCGCCTTCTTCAGAAGTGGCACCACCATACTTTCGCTGGTACCGCCATCCGTAAATAAAACGATATGCTTTTGATCTCCTTCCTGTTTCTTTAACTCTTCAATTGAATGTGCTAAAACTGGGTTTTCATTGTTATTTTCCATGCTAATATTACGCAGGCGCTGGACAATCCAATCTTTATCCGCATGGGTTAGTTTCTTTCCAAAAGGTTTGAGTTCTTCGAAACTCGTACTATACCAGTAGAGATTGAAATCTATATCTAGCGCCTCTAGCGTTTCAACAAAGAGAACCACGCTTTTAATCACTTCCTCACGGTCTTTACTCATACTTCCGCTCATGTCCACTATATACGAAAACTTATAACTTCTTTTCTTTGGCAAAATCTTCCTAAGCCAAATCTTATCGTTAAATACACCTTTTGCCTCATATTCCGCCAAACTTTGAACGGCTCTTCTCCTATCTAACTTTTTTCCCATTCGGTACCACCCCTTAAAACGGGGTTTTACATCTTTAAAAAGAATATTTTCTAAAACACCCACAAATCGCTCGATTAAATAATTAACTTCTTGTTTTACACCAGCGTAAGCTCCTGATTCCGAAGCTATACGAGATTCTTCCTCTGACAATTTCGCTTTGCTTTCCTCAAGATGTCTTATGAACTCGTCATAGTTAAATGCTGACGCATCAGGCCCTTCAAACTCAGGAAGTTTATCACCACGAGGCATTGGCTTCATTTGGCCGCTTTCTTTCTTCTCAGGTCCAACTTTTTGGCGACCCTCTATAGGTAACGCAGCATCTTCCGCCTTTTGATCCTCAGGTTTTGCCATATCTTTCATTCCCTGACCTTGCTCGCTAGCCTTCGTGTCAATTTTAGATCCAGCTTTCTTATCGCCTGTCTTGCTTTCTTCTTTTGTTTCGGAAGCTTTGCTTTCCTCAGCGTTTTCGTTCGCAACAGGGGTTTCATCTTTCCCCGTCTCTTCCTTCTTTCCTTCTTGATCAGCGTCTCCCTTCGCCTCCTGCGGTTTGACTGATTCTTTTTCTTTTACTTCCTTCTCTGGCTCAGCTATTTCCTCCTTTGGCTTTTCTGTTTGCTTCCCCTTACTCGGCTGAGCTTCTGGTTCTTCAGGTTTTTCGGGTTCCTTAATTTCCTCTCCGCCTTGAGCGGAACGAGACTTGGTTTTTTCTTTATCTTCCTTGGTTCCTTCTTTTGCGTTTTGAGTTGCTTGATTCGGAGTTTTGGGTTCTAAAGCATCAGCAAATTCTTTAGAGCTACTTTCAATTTCATCTTCAATCTCTTGAGAAGCAGCTTGTCCTTGGCCCTCTTGTTTCTCGGGACTCCCTTTTGGCTGTCCCTCTTGTCCCTGCTGTCCTTCCTGACCTTTCTGTTCGCTTTTGTTTGAACGTTTTTTAAGTTGCTCTCTGGATTCTTCCACCAGTTCTTCATAACGAGGTTCGATTTTTTCCCGAAAAATTTTTTCAAACCGTTCGGCTGCGGCAAACTTAGCAGATTCGGAAGGGGCTTTCTCAAACACAAGGGGCTTTGAAGTCCCAAGAGCAGGAATTTCAACTGTTTGGGAAGGTAACTCCCTGGCTATCAGATCGTTTTCAAGGCTCCCGGTTTGCTTCACCACACGTCTCGTAATCGTAACGCGTTTTTCATCATCTCTTTGGATCTGCAAATTACCTTCATCTAAGGAAGTAGAATCCTTTTGTTTCGTCTCCTTATAAACCTTCGGCAAATTTACTTTTTCTGCCCTGCCATCTTCATAAGTAACGCTGACTTCATTTTCTCCGGTCCTCGCAAACCGTATTTGTTCGGCTGGCAAGGTATTATAAGCTCGTTCAATATCAGGCCATAAATCATCTAATGCTTTGAGAACTTTTTTGTTGCGGATCCCCGGGTGATTTTTTCCATATTTCCAACGATGAATGATGCCATAAGTAAATTGAAGGTGCGGAAGAACACCGTATTTATCGTAGTCAGTTTTTGTTCCTTGAGGGAAAATTTCATCATACACATCGTTCATGAGTTCTTCGCCACCACCGTAAGTACGTTCAATCCAAGTATTAATCCTGGGATCTTCGATAGCGTTGAAAAGGGCCCGTCGTGACTCCTTCTGAAATATATAAGCGGTGGGTTTCGTAATATCATAATGTGTCCCCTCATGATAGATGCTTCCAAGCAATGCCCCTCGTTTTTTTTCTTGCAAATCTCGCGTTAATTCCTTCTTGTCCGCTGTAGTTAAGGTAAGCTTTTCTCCCTTGGTGCCAAATCGCCGCTCTTTATCTTTGTAATTTTTCTTTCTCTCCCAAATAGCCTCGCGAATAACGTCATCAAAAAATGAACCAAAGGTCGTCGGTTTCGCATAAACTTCTGGAGCGTTTTGAACCTCTTGATCAAGGGCTTCAATCCTCTGTGGAATATTTACGGCTTCTCTCAGGTCCTGTACGGGAAAAATAAGATCTTGCGCTTCTAGAACTTTTTCATCCGCAATTTTTTCATCATGTCCTCTTGGGTACGTCATAGCCCACCCCGGACCGGGGCGAACGGAAAAGAAACCTTTGGCATCCGGTCTATAAGCAACTTCAAAAGCCCCCCTTAAGCCCTCGAACAATTTCCTTTCCTCTCGGGTCAATTTCGTTGGATCATTTTCTGCAGGTTCCGGACTCCTCATTTCTGCCCTGTGAGTTACAGAACTAGCAATGGTTACCAATTCATCGAGGTCGCGAATTGGTTTAACACTTGATTCGGTAAATTTATTTCGAAAGGCAATGGAAAGACGTTGTCTTCCCTCATCCGTTTCCGGGTTTTGAGCTGCCACCAACCTAAAATTTTCATGGATACGAAAAATTCCTCTGCCGCCCGCTTCAAGTGATTTCTCTTCTTTCTGAATCAACTCCTTCTTTTCGGAATTGGTCAACTGGTCTCTGAAAAATTGCTCTATCTCTTCTAAAGTAAAGTTCATTTTCGGAAATCTTTCACGCAAACGTCCTAAAAGTAGCGGGTCATAAATCCGTGACGATTTCCAACTTTCACCTAAATGCTCTGTGATCTTAAGCGACACGTCATCATCAAGGAGAGGATTAATTCTTTCAAGTATCTCGGGTGATGCCAAATTAATTTCATCCAATAGAAGAATACGTCCGTCTTTCATTGCCTCAATTAACGCGCCATCCTTCCATGATAACCCGACACCCTTTTTCTCTGTATCCATCGAATATTGTCCAATGAGTTCTGCTGTATCCGTCTGGGCATCTAAAACAACTCGTTGAAAACCCACCTTCCAAAGTCGTGCGAAATGACGAACAGCGGAAGTTTTTGCGACAGCCGTCGTACCCGTCAAAAGTAATGATTCGTTAAAGTAAAGAGCGCTTGCAATTCTTTTTAAAAGAGCCAGACTCGAAGGCACATACTCGAATCGGCTAACATCTTCCGAAGGAATTGTTAAATCGCGATTGTTCTCGTTTCTATGAAAAGTAAGATTTACGAATTCAAGAAAGCCTGTCCTCAAACGAGGACGTTGAATAGTTTGCGTTTCCGGCTGTCCAATAAACTTAAGAAAACTTTGGTCAAAATCCTGAGAATTCACCTCGCGAGCAATGCCATAAATATCCATGATGGTTTCTTTGGCGGAAACGCCCGCGCTCATTCTGTTTAAAGCTCTTTCAAGGTTCCGAATTGTGAAATGAAAGCCAGAGCCTGTCCCCTTTTTTTCCAGCATGGCTAGCATTTCATAATGAAAGTCTATGACTTGATTTCGATAAGAAAGGTTGGAGAATTTTCTTTCCATGATAAACTTAACTTCTTCAGGGCTGAGATCAGTCATCTGCCACAAACGGAAACGATTTAAGAAAGCAGGCGATTGAGCCTGACGGCCCGCATAATTATCAGGGTTTGCGGTAGCAAAAAGTTTGAAGCGGTGATGTATTCTGAAAGTATTCTTTTCCTCGAAGGCTTTAACTACGCGTGCAATCTTCTCCTTCAAAAACACATCGTTTAACTCTTCGTCAAAATAGGCTTCGATTTGCGTCTTCGTAACTCCGGGAAGTTGTTCCAAAATCAGAGCATCAAAACGCTTAGCGCTTATAAAATGTTCCCCTTTGTGTTCCCGTAACGTCAAACTCTGGTCATCATCAAACAGAGAATTTAAGCGTTCCAATAATTCCGGCGGTGCTAGATTCATTTCGTCCAAAACGAGCCAGTCTCCGCTTTTTAAAGCTCGCACTAAAATTCCGTCTGCCCAGCGATACCCGATACTGCCATCCGTTTTAGGGACATAACCACCTAAAATTTCCATCTTGTCCGTTTGGATGTTTAAATTGAAACGGTTATAATTGTGCCCTGTGAGAGAGGCCAGATAACGAATGAGTGAAGTTTTTCCAATGCCGGTAGGACCAATGAAATAAACCTGTTCCCCTAAGAGAACAGACGTGGCCAGTCTTTCAAGGTAGGCGACTGTTCGACCCGTATGCTCTAACTTTGCCACCTTTCGAGCAGGAATGTCAAAATCGTTGGGTTGTTTTTTTCTTTTAGGTAGACTTACCTGTCCAATCGTCACTGTATCAGCATTTTCTTTAACTACTTCTCTGCTTTCTCCTTCCACATATTGGTCATCTATGACTTTAATTTGAACCTGTTTTAAAATCTCATCATAAATCTTACGATCATTGTCATTGGTAAAACGACCGCTCAAAACATGATGAACCGCATCTGACAAATTGGCCTTTGGTATTTCTGTTAAATAGCTGACAATGGCTTTTAAATCCCGCAACGTAAAAATTAATTTGGTATCGCTAAACCCATATTGAGTTACTTTCTGATCAAGTTCAAAAAATAAATTTGCTACTTTTACAACATCATCCTGAGAAATAAGAGGATTTCCGGAAGCTTTCACCTGTCCTGCATAAAATTCTAATATCTGTTGGTATTCTTCACGCGACTGAACGCCCCGCATCCAAATTTCATTAAACTTGTTGCGGAACGCTTTCGACAGGTAATTCCGCCCTGCATAAGATTTTGGATTTTGAGCGGCAAAAAGCCTAAAGTTGGGATGAATCAACCTTAATTTCTTTTCTTTGGATAAATAATTCATCGCTTCTTTTATTTCCTTACCCTCTTGATCCTGCCAGAGTCTTTTGACTACTCGTGATTCGAAATCTTTTTGCTCGATTGTTTGCTGTCCTCGACTTTTTAAAAGAATGTTGAGCTGAATGAGATAAGCTCTTGTGGGCCGATATACTTCTCCTTCATGTTCTGTAAGTTCCAATGAAGCATCATCATCTAAAAGCGAATTAATTCTTTCGAGAACTTCGGGACGAGCTAAATTAACCTCGTCAAGAAGGACCCAATTTCCTTTTTCGAGGGCTTCTACTAAAATCCCGTTTTGCCAACGCGATTGGGCTCCATCATTTTCTGCCGGTTGATATTCACCCATCAGTTCTGAGGTATCCGTCTGGCCATCCAAACCGATGCGCACAAAACCGTTCTTGGTCAAATAAGCTAGATAGCGAACAGCTGATGTTTTTCCTACCCCCGTTAACCCGGTTAATAGAACCGGTTCATGAAATTGAACTGATTTAGCAATCACTTCAAGACCT
>OBEQ012621997.1_pt1 | contig 33231 bp, 36 predicted proteins | sample 1670901 | NCBI WGS metagenome assembly OBEQ01 (sample SAMEA104232315, study PRJEB22302) | groundwater metagenome | biome: forest; feature: aquifer; material: groundwater | place: USA | collected 2011-08-07 | depth 5.4 m | reverse complement strand
GTGGTAAATTTTGGATTGTTTCAATTGTCTTATCGATTTGAGAATTTAACCGCCCCGTATTGAAAGCCATATCATCAAATTGATTCGTCTTAAAGTTGCTGTTTATAGTTTGGATATCTTTTGCTTCAAACTGAACCAATAAGTTAGCTTGGGCTTGAGGTGATTCAACTGCGGCAAGTTGCTGATTTTCACTCTTAACATCGGCAACAGTTTTAGGATCTAGGGTCTGGGCAGAGTTGTCGGGTGTGAAACCAGTGAAAACCATAGTATCCAGAAATTGAAGGTTAGTCTTAAGCTCTTCGGGGGGAGGGTTTTGCTTATTTTGCGTATCTACAGTAATAACTCCATTTGTAGTTTGGCTCTCACTCACTTGTGGCGTTGGACTAATTTGTTGTACAGTTGGCTCTTGTGAAGTAGGCTCTTGTGAAGTAGGTTGAACTGTATCTTCTGAAGTAGGTTGAACTATCTCTGTGGGAGTGTCTTGAGGCTGGTCCGTTGGCTGCTCCTCTGGTATTGGAGTAGCAGTGTCTTCTGGGTTCTGTGCCAAGTCAGACTCGCCTAAAATATTTGGCCGCACTTGTGGCGTTGGACTAATTTGTTGTACAGTAGGCTCTTGTGAAGTAGGTTGAACTATCTCTGTGGGAGTGTCTTGAGGCTGGTCCTCTGGTATTGGAGTAGCAGTGTCTTCTGGGTTCTGTGCCAAGTCAGACTCGCCTAAAATATTTGGCCGTTTTTGGCCTGCATTGGGATAATACTGCCCTTTGGGTACAGTTGTAGACAAGACTCCTACAAGAATCTCCAGGCCGATTATTAAAGGGATAAAGTACTTCATCTAATCTAATTAAAACAGATCTTGAAAGCATTTTGCAAGTGAAAATGAACCGTTTATAAAAAGGTGATATTTATCCGGATTGGCGTAAGTTGACTTAAATTGGCATCAAGCAAATAATACGTTTTTTCAATCCTTAGGCCCTTCTTGTCTTTAATTAAGCGTTGAATGAAAAAAACTCTTTTCACTTTTAGATAATAATCAATTATATTTGGGCTGTTATACCAGGCCATATCTAATCTGCTCCTGCCTTCATAATACTTATAGTGCCAATCTGTATCATGGGCGTAAACACCAATAATTTGAATCAAAAAGCTATAGATAAAAAGCAATAAAAAAATCATCAAGAACATTGTACTGGTAAGTACATTTTCTTTTAGTGAGTAAGCAAAATAACTGCCCAGATAGATAAGAAACGGCGTCCCTTCTGTCAGCATTCGCGGTCCATAAGAATACCCTCCTTCCCATGCCCACCACATTGAATTGGAAAGAAATAGCGCCATAAAACTTAAGAACGATATAAGCAAAAATATATGTTGTTGGGAGCTAAAGCTGTTTTTTTCGCGGAAAAAATCAAAGAATAATTTTAAAAAACCCAAGAAACTTAAGATAAAAATGGGGCTGAAAACCAGAAGACCAACGTTTGGACTAAAAAGTAGACTCACTAAAACTTTTGCTGAATAAAGCTGATTAAAAGAGGTAAATGACCTGATGATCTCACTGTTATATCCTCCTGGTACACCCAGGAGACTAAAAAATACATTCCATCCTACAATAATTCCAAAAAACAAAAGCAAAGGCAGGAGGGTATATTTTCTGTAATTTTTGTTAAAAAACAGTACGGTTAATAATATTGGAAAAAAAATTATATTAATAATCCTTATAAGTGTGGCAACTGCTAAAAGAACTGAAATCAAAAAAAGACTGCCTTTTTGTCTTTTCTGCAAAAAATGAAGTAGCAGGTAGAAGGAAGCTGATATTAAAAGAAGCGAAGGACCATGCTGCCAATTACCCTGGGCAGCTGTGCTGTAGGCTAGAGTTGCAAAAGAATAGGCAATAGAACCAAGCAAGGCAATAATCTTACTTCCAAATAACTTATAAATAGCAAGGAAAATAAAGACAACAGAAATACTTACTAAAAGCGAAGCATAATATTTTCCAGCAATCTGATAATATCCTTCATAGTCTTTTTTTAAAAAATCTTCTGCCGACACATGTTGGATATTATTGATACGATCAAAGACAAAAAAGAAGGGGGCAGAAAGGAGACCGTTTATTATCGGTGTTTTAGCATACCATTGATCTTGATTATTGATTATTGCCACATATTGGACGATTTTTCTTTTTATTAAATATTGTTTAAAGTTTGTTATATCCAGGCGCTTATTGTAAATAATATTCACTGCCGTAAAATTATTAGGCAATGAGTCGCTTGTGGGGGAAGTATTCCCATGAAGCGTATAGAATGAGAATGAAATAATCCAGACGAAAATACTTAAAGCAATAATTGGCAAAGGACTTCTGCGCCAAAGCCGGATTACAGTTATGTTTAAAAAGGCGCAATTTAAAATCTCAAATCCATCAAGTACATTTATTTTCTTTCCTTCTTTATATGTTCGGGGATGGTAGTTTACATCAACTTCTACTACTTTTTGCCCACGCTTCAAGCTTTCTGTCAAAAGTTCGGTTTCAAGACCAAACTTCCTGCTGCGAAAGGCGTGGTTTTTAAAATCCTCTGTGTAAAAAAGTTTATATCCGGATAGAACATCTTTAATTTTTTCTCCATAAAAAAGATAAATAAAAAAGCTCAAAAATTTTTTAACCGCTCTGGTTAACCTATTGGAATAGGAGGACAGTTTTATTTTGTGCCTGATTATTCTTACTCCATTTACTAATCTGGCCTTTTTTTGCTCCATGGCTTTTGCCAAAATAAGAATATCTTTTGGATCAAGTTCTGAATCACCATCAAGGATAACCGCTTTGTCTCCGGATACAAATTGCAACCCTTTTTGGATACTTGCGGACTTGCCTTCATTTTTTTGATTAATTATTAATTTGATCGATGGATATTTCTTTTTAATTGTCTTTATAGCCTGCAGGGCTTGGGGATTAGTTGAGCCATCATCAACTATAATTATTTCCTTTTTTAACGGTAAAAGCTCCGTCTTATCGATAAGCTTAACAACTCCGCGTGTTTCATTAAATGCAGGAATGATAATAGAGATAAGGTCAGACTGTTTCATTGTTTAAAAGTTGCTTTGTCCATTTTATTATTGCTTCCTCATTTTGTTTTTGATTAAAATAGAACCTGTCAATACGCAGTGAATCTACTAACAATTTACCTCGGATTTTTTTAATTGCCTGCTCAAGAATATCTACTGCTCCGCAAAATGGAATATAGTAGTCTGAATGTCCCAGACCAAAAATTGCAAAATTTTTATTCTCAAAGATACGCCCCTCAAGCTTTTGCAGAAGGGCAATAAAATACTGATGGGGTTGTCCCTCTTTGTTGTCAATTTTCCAGGAGGGAGAGCCAAAAATGATTAAATCATAGGCGGCAAACTCTTGAGGATCAACCTCTGAAGCATTTTTTCTGGTCACCTCTTGACCATTACTTTTGAGTATTTGATCAACTAACTCTGCGGCAATTTGGGTGCCACTTGAATAAGTAGCATAAACTATAAGAATAGTCACAAAAATATTGTATCATAAGTGTATGATTGGAAAAACACTTTGGAAAATCGGCGGTGAAGCAGGACTGGGGATAATGACTTCTGGTTTAACTTTTTCCAAGCTAGCAAGCCGCTGCGGTTATCAACTGTTTGATTATATTCAGTATCCTTCTCTTATTCGTGGAGGACATAATGGATTTGAATCTATTTTTAGTGAGGAAATAGTTCACAGCTTAAAAAAAGAAATTGATTATTTGGTTTGTCTTAATAAGCAAACCTATGAGTTAAATAAATCAAGACTAACTTCCACAAGCTATATTCTTTATGATGAGCAGGAGTTTAAAGTGGAGGGGCCAGAAATAAAAATAAGCATTCCCTTTAAAAAAATTCTTTACGATCTAAAAGGAGAAGGAGTAATGAAAAATATCATTGCTTTGGGTGCTTCAGTGGCTCTTCTTCAGGCAGATCTGCAAACTTTTTTTGATATTATTTCTGATCAGTTTGCCCGAAAGGGCAAAGAGATTATTGTTTTTAATCAACGTTTCGCTCAAATTGGTTATGATTATGTTTTACAAAATTATGCAGACAAAACAAAACCCCTTCTTATAAAAAAAACCCAAATACCCCAGCAATTAGTTCTAACCGGAAATGATGCTTTTGCTTTAGGCTCAATAATTGCTGACTGTCGTTTTTATGCAAGTTACCCGATGACTCCTTCCTCATCGGTTTTAACAACACTTGCTTCTTGGCAAGAAAAAACTGGCATGCTGGTGCGTCATCCTGAGGATGAAATTTCCGTTATCAATACTGCTTTGGGTACCTCGTTTGCTGGAGTAAGATCGGCTGTTGGTACCTCCGGCGGAGGATTTGCCCTGATGGTTGAGACTGTTTCTTTGGCTGGTGTTAGTGAAATCCCAATAGTTATATTCTTATCCCAAAGACCAGGCCCTGCCACTGGTATGCCTACCTGGACAGAACAAGCAGATCTTCTTTTTGCAGTTAATGCAGGTCATGGAGAGTTTCCAAAAATAGTTCTAGCCCCAGGTGATGTGATGGAAATGATTGAATTGACAGCAAAAGCCTTTAACCTGGCTGATATTTATCAGACACCGGTAATAATTCTTTCGGATATGGCTCTTTCAGAGGCTCATAAATCTTTACGTGAAGCAGAGCTGAATAAATTAATTGCCGAATACAAAGTTGATCGGGGAAAAATTAGAGCTAATCCTACAGCCAAAAACTATTTACGTTACTCTCTCAGCTCAGACGGAATTTCTGAAATGCTTATACCAGGGCTTAGAAATTATTATTATCAGGCAAACTCCTATGAGCATTTGGAAGATGGTCATACAACAGAAGAAGCTGCAGCCAGAACTGCCCAAGTTGACAAAAGAAATAAAAAAAAGGAGACTTATTTGCACCAGCATTTTTTAGGGCCCAAAATTTATGGTGATTTCAACCGGGCTGAAACCATTTTTGTTTCCTGGGGAAGCACAAAAGGACCCATTTTAGAAGCAATGAACATGTTAAAAGAGCAGGCAACAGAATCAGCCTTTATCCATTTTACCCATCTGTTTCCTCTTTTAACCGGAGAAATAAAGCCCCATTTTACAGCTAAAAAACGTTTTATTCTGATTGAAAATAATTCTCAAGCTCAGTTTGGCAAACTATTGCAACAGGAAGCAGGAATAGATTTGTCAGAAAGATTATTAAAATATGATGGCAGACCATTTTCACCAGAGGAAATAGCCCAAAAAGTAATATGAGTACAATTGCGGATTTTTCTGGATATACTCCAACTTGGTGTCCCGGCTGTGGTGACTGGGCTATTGGTATGGCGATAAAATCAAGTTTTGTTCAGTTGGGTTTTGATCCTTCCTCTGTTTTTGTAGTCTTTGGCCTAGGTTGTTCAGGAAATATGAATGATTTTTTGAATGCTTACGCTATTCATTCTCTGCATGGCAGAGCACTACCTAATGCCATTGGAATGAAATTAGCAAACCACAAAATGCCTGTTGTCGCAATTGTTGGTGATGGAGACTGTTACGGAGAAGGTGGGAATCATTTTCTGCATGCTTGCCGGGGGAATCATGACCTGACTGTGATAGTTCACGATAATGGCGTTTACGGTCTAACAACAGGACAAGTGTCACCAACCGCGCACAAAGGGGCCAAATCCAAATCAACTCCAAAAGGGATAATAGAAATATCCACTAATCCGCTTGCACTTGCCTTAACCCAAGGAGCTACATTTATTGCTCAAGCCTTCGCAGGTGATTTAAATCACGTTACTGAAATGATTAAAAAAGGCATAGCCCATAAAGGTTTTTCTCTAATCAATATTCTCCAGCCGTGTGTCACTTATAATAAAATCAACACTTATCAGTACTATCTGGATCGGATTTATAAGCTTGATGCAATGTACGATCCAAAAAATTATAATCTTGCTCTTGAAAAAGCCAACGAAATCTTAAAAGAAAAATTCCCCCTGGGCCTGCTTTATCAGGTTGAAAAGCCTGCCTATCATGAACAGGCATTGAATCTGCAAGATAAACAAACCCTTGTTGGCAAATCAAGATTTACAGATATAAAAATCCTTGTTGACGAATTCAGATAAAAAAATCGTGAACAAACGTTTGGTATCTTTAGATGTCTTTCGAGGCATGACAATTGCTGCCATGATTTTGGTAAATAACATTGAGGGTCAAACTTACTCTCAACTGCGGCATTCTGCCTGGGATGGTTTAACCTTTGCCGATAGTATCTTTCCGTTTTTTTTGTGGATTATTGGTGTTGCAATGGTGTTCTCGTTTAAAAGGCGACTTGATCAAAAAACAGATAAAACCAAGTTACTGCTGCATATATTTCGCCGTAGCCTGATTCTTTTTGCTTTAGGTTTGTTTCTTAATGGCTTTCCTTATTTTAATTTGGGGACAATAAGAATTATGGGCGTACTTCAGAGGATCGCTCTGTGTTACTTTGTTACTAGTATAATTTTGATATTCACAAAGGTTAGAACCCAGGTAATTTTGCTTATTACTCTTATTCTAGGATATGTGTTTCTGCTGGAATTTGTTCCGGTTCCTGGGCTTGGTGCCGGGCAGCTGAGCTTGGGACATAATATTGTTCAATACGTTGACAACTTGCTGCTTAAGGATCACATGTTGGCTATAGATTTTGATCCAGAAGGTATTGTTAGCACACTTGGTGCAATAGCAACGGTCATTTTCGGTGTTTTAACTGGTGAATTTTTATTGGCTAGTAAGTTTAATCATTCAAAAAGGGTCCTGTGGATGGGCGCGGCAGCGGTAGGATTAACAGTGGTTGGATTGGTGATGAATATTTGGCTTCTGGTCAACAAGGATCTCTGGACCAGTTCCTATGTTGTTATTACAGCAGGGCTTGCTACTGGCGCGTTTGCCTTATTGTATTTTATAATTGAGGCAAAAGAATATAAAAAATGGTCGACTGCTTTTACAATCTATGGAATGAATGCGATTTCAATATACATTTTGAGCAGTCTTTTTACTCGAAGCTTGATGATTATTCAGTGGCAGGGAATGTCTCTAAGGGATTTTATTTATAATTTTTATCTAAGTGTGGCTTCTGCCCAAAATGCAAGTCTACTTTTTGCATTCACGCATGTTCTGATATTCTACGGCGTGGCTTATCTGATGTTTAAGCGAGGATTATTTATCAAAATCTAAGTAACTTAACTATCTGGCAACAGCAGATACTTCTTTTGAGAAAACACTACCTTCACTGCACTCTTTTCCAGCACTTACCTGAAAGTAGTATCTAGTTTTTGATTTTAGTGATTTTACTGTGTAGGAGTTTGCGTTTTGAAAACCAATATCAAGTGCACCGTAGATGTAATTACCCTTCTTCAAACCGAACAGCAAAGAGTAGTGATTGGCAAAAAAAACAGGTCTCCAGCCAAGCACCACTTCTCCTTTTCTTAGGCCCGTTGCAGCGGTCAACTTCATATCTGACCAGGGGATATAATTGCAGCCAGCATAAGTTTTGGGAGTGAAAAAGACAAGGCCGCAGATAAGAAACGCTCCAGCTAATATAAGCCCGATATATTTTTTCATTCTTATTTAAAGAGTAATCTATAAAATTTAGCTTGTCAAGCAATCTAATTACCACTTGAATTTCAAATGGAGCCTTTTGTATACTGCAATTAGAGTGAAAAAGATTGCGGCATATTTTCTGGGAATATTATCTTTGATCCTACTTCTTTCTTTTGCTTTTCTTAAACTTGGAGACAGACTTTTTGCTCAGGATTCATTTCCTTTTGCAAAATATGCCTACAGGGTTGCTTACTTATTAAACCCTTTTAACTTAGGGCTTGAAAAAAGAATTCAAGCAAGCGACGTATTAAATACCGAACGCAGCGAGGAGTCTGAGGAAACAGCGGTTGATAAAAATATTGCTTACAAAGGGGTAAGTAAAATTAATGTCCTTGGTGCAAGTACAACAGTTCCCGTCCTAATGTATCACTATATCCGGGTCAATCCAAATCAAGACGATAAGGTTGGATTTAGACTCTCAGTTAGTCCTCAAAACTTTGCCGCCCAGATGAATTATTTGGCTCAACAAGGCTATCATACAATTTCTCTTGACGATTTGGGTGGGTTTTTCTTTTCTCATGCCTCGCTTCCCTCAAAACCAATCATTTTTACCTTTGACGATGGTTACAGTGACTTTTATACCGCAGCTTATCCTATTTTAAAAAGTCACGGTTTTAAGGCGGTAAGCTTTGTTATTACCGGCTTTGTTGGAATTCCGGGATTTTTAACCTGGAGTCAAATCGATGAGATGAAATCAAGCGGTCTAGTCTTTTTTGGCTCCCATACTGTACATCATCTTTCTCTGCCTTCAATTGCGTTTGACAAGATACAAAGCGAACTTACACAGAGTAAAAAAGAGCTCGAACAACACCTAGGATATCCTATAAATTGGATGGCTTATCCTTATGGTAGCGTAAATAAGGCTGTAGTTGATACAGCCTTGCAAAGCGGATATGTCGGAGCGTTTGGAACTAATCGCGGCACCTATCAGTCAACCGATTTTATATATACATTACCGCGGATTAGAATCGGAGGAGGAGATACTTTGGGTTCATTTTCAGCTAAAATACCCTAAGGAAGATTGCCAAAAAAAACAGAACCTTCTACTTTGACCCTCAAAATCCAGTTTGGGGCTGGCTGGGCGGATGAATACTGTAGCGAAATTAATTTACACTTGACAAAATTCTGATTTCCTGATATTCTGACTGCATGACAAATATACAAGGGACAGCAATAATCAGAGACAGAGGTCAACTTACCATACCTGACAAAATTAGAGAAGCGTTTGATTGGATTAGGACCAATTCTGTTATTTCAATAAAGGCCTTATCGGATAAGGAGCTTGTTATAAAGCCTTATGAAAAAGAGAAAGAAGTTGATTGGGACAAAATTTGGAAAAATTTACGAAAAATCCGTTCTTATAAATCTGGTAATCCTCGCCCCGCATCACAAATAGTTGCGGAAGATCGTTATCAACATTAAATATAAGATGAAGTTTCTCGTAGTTGATTCTTCAATCGCAGTAAAATGGTTGACTATTGAAAACGAACAGTTTACCAAAGAAGCTGACAAAATACTTGAAGATTCAAGAAGAGACACTATACAATTAGCTCTACCAGAGGTTGCAAAGTATGAAGTAGGGAATGCTTTATTTAAGAAAAAGTTAAGCCTAAATTCGATCCAGGAGGCTCTTAAAGCTTTCTATAGTCTGCCACTAAAATTCATTACGGAAACAATAGAAACTGCAAAAATAACTTCGGAATTAGTGTCCAAATATAAAATAACCTACTATGATGCCTCTTTTATAACTTTGGCACAAAAATTTGGCGCAGATTTGGTTACAGATAACATTAAACATCAAGGAAAATATAAGGGTAAGAAAGTAAAAATAATTCCTTTAAAAGATTATCGTTAAGGTTTTTTATTTTGATCCCAAAATCCCGCTTGGGCTGGCTGGGCGGATGATTTATGCAGCTAAATACAAGCCTCTTCAAGCTGATAAAACAATTAATGTAATTTATTTACTTATAGTTTTTTCATTAGGCATTAATCGATCAGGTTGAGCGATAAATGGAATAGGCTGACCATGTTCTTTAGAAACGATGCTTCCTATGAGCTTACTATATTTTTTGGGGCTTGCAATGTTTGTTAAATATATTTGCTCTTTTAGTGCAGGATCGTATAATTCTAATGTTCCGTAATTAAAAAGAGTGCCCCAAAAAGTTTGGTCAACGGTCATAATTTCAACAAAATTACATGCATATTTTTGCTCTTTTTTATGGAAAATTCCTGTATGTTTAATAATTCCTTCTTCTGTAATTTCTACATACTCAAACTGCCATTTCAAAACAATGGAAAAAGCAATAACAAGGTTAATCACAAATAGTGTGACTAACACTATCAAATACAAAGGGAAAAGATCTACAATCTTTAAATAAGGACCTAAAAAAGAGATTAATACAACCGCAAGCAATAATGAGATTCCAAAGAGAAGCTCAACACTAATAAGTCGTATAGAAAGCAAGACGATACTTTCTCTGAATATCATTTTATTTAGCTCAGGGTCTCTTATTTTTTCCGTTGTATCTTTTTCTACAACCGTTTTAAGCCTCGATTCTATTCGAGCTACTAGTTCTTCCGCAACAAATGGCTTAGCGATATAATCGTCTGCGCCTATTCGTAAACTATGTACCATATCTTTGCTTTTGGATTTTGCGGTTAATGCAATGACAATGATGTGTGGATAGTTTTTTTTGATCTCCACACATACAGTTTCACCTGATACTTTTGGCAAGCGAAGATCAAGCACTACTAAATCTGGTGGGGTTTTTTCTACTATTTCCAAAGCTCTTTCTCCATCGGCTGCCTCAATGACAATAAAATTATTAGCAGTCAAGATTTTTTTCAAATAATTTCTTAGATCCGCATCATCATCAACAATCAAAATCGTTTTTTGCATACATCTAAATTATACAATTTAAATAGTTTCAATTGTCTTTGTAGCAGTTTGAGATGAGAGCTTAATAATAAGCTCAATTTCCATGGGTGGCTGGGGGACTATTTTCGAACCAAAATTCAGTTACTTGTGATCTAGAGTAGACGCGGACGTTTAATTTATTTTGAGGATAATTCTCCACAAGCAGTGTAGTTGGTTATTTCTTGATCGGACTTATGTACGTTTAGTCCAAGAGGAAGGGACTGTTTTAGTTGATCAAGGGTAACAGATAACACAGTTACAGATTTTCCATTTACCATATCAGTTAGCGGATATTTAACTGCGCCAACTCCAGGACACGCTCCGATATGAATATGGGCTGGTTGGGAAACATCTTTTGTATATCCTGTTAGATTTATGGTAACAGTGGTTTTACCATTTTCTTCCTTTAATACTGCTGTTCCTGACTCCCCTGAATTATTTTCTGCAGCCAGATTAACAGTTATCTCGTGCGACATCATAGCCTGAGGCGTAGAGGAGGGAGAAGTTGGCTGAGTTTTGTAAGAGGAATTTGAGGAGTTGTAATTGGGTCCTCCTTTTATTGCGAGGAAAAGGTAATAAATGGCGCCGTAGACTATTACAGCAATAACAAGGTAAATAACTACCCATTGCCCCATTGACTTTTTACCGTAACTTTTATTCGTCTCTGTTTCTTCCATCAGTGCAATGATGACACTGTTGGTATATTTTGTCAAGTGTAAAACTAAAATGAAGCTCAATATTGATCCTTAGGCTTTTCTAATTGATTTTTTTCAAGCTCTGCTTTCAGTAGCTCCAGCATGTTTTGTTTTGCTTTTACCACTCCAGCCTTACCAATCGCTTTTGTTTGACCAGCTTCTTTAAAGCTTTTTTCAGTAATGTTTTTTGGGTCGCCCATGTCGTTGAAGGGCATTTTACAACCACACGTATAACACATATATTTTTACCTCTTTGCTTCTTTTTAGTATATCAAAGGTTCAATCAACCCGCGATCATTCACAAGTGGATCCTTAAAACAATCTAAACTAGTTGATGACTTGGCGCACAATTCACTAAATAGATCCGTCTGGGGAGAGAATTTGAAGGTCTAGAATTACTTTCTAATTTTTTTGATCCGTCTTTATATGTTATTGTAGGGTTTATCCAGCCAGCAAAAGCAGCAAATTCTGCTCCAATAGCAAGAAGCATGTCTCTTGTAAATCTTCTTATACGATTACGATGTTCTGGGGTACGGTTAAATGATACATAGATAACATTATCTTTTTCCCTCCATTGACGTGTAGTTATTTTTCTTTCCATGGATTAGATAATAATATTTTACAGCTTGGCTGGGGCTCACTTGATCAGTCTAAATAGCACTATAGCTGACAACTAACCGTGGGAGACGTAGGGGAGTTGAACCCCCGCTAACAGGTCCACAACCTGTTGTGCTGCCACTACACCAACGCCTCCATTACTCCTTTATCCAGTTTTTGGCACCAGATAGTGACAATTAAAACATAACCAGGTTAAATTTTCAACGTTATTATTCTTTCTATTATGATCCTTATGGTAGTCTATTTAAGACTCTTGGGGTCAGTTATTTTGCACAAACCACAAACAAGCTCTCCCCCTAACAGCTTTTATTAAAATGCCTCTATAAGCGCTTTCACCGTTTTTGCAATTGAGATGCTTATTGTTTGAATATGTTGTATTTCTCCACAAGTTCTTACGATTATAGCATCAAAGATATAAGTCAAATGTTTATTTATCTGTGAATTAAGATTCCGATGACAATAAGCAGCTGGATAACTGCGCCAAGGGTATTGAGAAAGATTATTGGTTTAGCCTTGTGAATGAGACCGTATATTAGCCAAAAAGTACTAGCTATAAGCAGTCCCAGCCAAGAAAGAAGTGAAACCCCAGCAATACTGCTTGGACTCCAGACCTTGATCAGTTGAGGAACAAAAATTAATATCCCAAACGAACCAACAAGGTATATTATTTTATCCATGAGATTGTTTAATTTTTCCTGAGTTGAGGAGAGTTGCTGCTGATCCTGTTTATTTTTTTGATAGTGATGAAATCCAACCTGCATCACCTTATTATACCAGCTATAATTGGGGCATGGCAAAACTTTTTATTCCGGTTATTGAAGGAACAACTCGACCCAAAAGAGAGTCTATTCGCGCAGCAAAGTTAGTCTTTAAAGTCGGTCAAGAATTTAAAGATGTTGAGACAATGCTGGTTGATCCTAATGATTTTAAGCTTCCCTATGATGGTAATGATGATGAAAACAAAGACCCAAGATATACAAAAATTACAGCCAAAGCAGACGGTTTTTTTATAGTTACTCCGGAATACAATCACGGTTATCCAGGGAGTTTGAAGAGACTGTTGGACAGTGAGTTAGAAAATTATATTCACAAACCTGTGGCTTTTGCTGGCGTTTCTAATGGTTTATGGGGAGGGGTAAGGGCGATTGAGGCCTTGGTAAATAGTGTGCGCGAGATGGGAATGGTAGCAACTTTTACGGACGTTCAATTTCCGCGAGTACAAGATCTGTTTGATGATAAGGGAGAGCTTCTAGATAAGAAATATATTAAACGAGTAAAGCGTACGTGGGAAGAGCTTATCTGGATGGCCAAAGTTTTAAAATACGGACGTGAAAAAATCCCCAGCCTATATTATTAAGTTTCTAACGTTATTGACTTTGAGCGGGTGATTCTTCCCCAATTAGACTGCGCGACAGACTATTATATTCTGCAACTGTGTCGTTGTATTGTTTGACCAAAGCGTTGTATTGAGGAACAAGAGAATTGTAGCCCTGAATATTTCTTCTTCTCAGATCAGCCATCATTTCCAACCGCAACTGTTTTAATTGAGACGCAAGAGCATAAAGAGTAGATTGAAGTTGAGAAAAGACCTGTTTGAATTGGTTAGCATAAGCTACAACTTGTGATCGATTAGTAAAATATTTACTATAATAATTTTCAAGAGAGGAACTTATGGGTGAATATTCAGATCCTATTATTGAGTGCAGTTCATTGTTTCTTTGACCAGGTTCTGTAATTTTGTACTGTCGAAGTTCCAACGCTAAGTTTTTGTTTCGAACCTGTGGAAACTCTGCCTCAACTTCCGAATCAATAGTTGATTGGTCTGCTGGAGAGAGTTTGGCGTAGGCTGCATGGAGCATCTCATGAGCTGCAGTCACTACCATCTCCTTTTGTAATTGAGGATTGCTAATATTCAAAAGGTAGATCCTATTATCAGAGGTATAACAGCCAAGCTCAACTGTAGTACTGGAGAGAGGAGCCAGACAATGTTGTTCAAATACTTTCCTGTCAGTATCAATGACTGGACCAGCTGAGTAAAAAATTTGCTTAGCATAATCAGTCATTGTTGCCTGGTTTACAAGTTGAGCAATATCAGCAGGAGGATTGAAGGTTTGGGCAAGATTATTGTTTGGCAAAAATTGGGAAGCTTTTCCTGACGATAAAAGAAGTATTAAAAAAGCAAAAATAAGAATAAAAAGAAGAACCAGTTTAATATGCCATTGCGAAGAATTGTTCATTCTATATTTTACTCTAAGAGACAATAGCTTGACAAGCAGCTTTAGGGAGAATAAAAGTCCCAGTGAAAATATCATTATCGTTATTATCTCTTTCCATTTTTTGTCCTAGATTGTACAATTGCGCACCACTTTCTCGGCAGATAGTTTCAACACCATTTAAAGTTTTAAGATCAGAATTTACTAACAATAGACCCATATCTGTAAGAAGGCAAGAGGATACAGTTGCTAGTGCTCTAAATAATTGTCCGTTCTGGCTAGGTTGCAACATAAACGACGTTACTAAATCTACTTCATTACTTTCATTGGTTGCAAGCGACTCTAAAGAGGCAATTCCCTCTCCTATATGAACAAATTCAATTGGTAGGATTCCAGCATTAACAATTTTTAGCCCTCTTTCTGGATCTTCTTCTACTGCTTCAACTTCTCCTTCCACAATCTTGGCTATATTAACTAAAGCAAATGTAGTACCACCTCTTCCAGCTCCAAAATCAATAACTCTTCGAAAATGAGCCGGAGTTAAAAGTCCTCTTGCCAGGGCTAATTTTATCAGAATTAAAGCTGATTGAGCCCGTGCTTTTTGAAAAGTCTCAATTTTTTCAAAACCCTTCTGAGCATCTAGTCGCAAATGAAAAAGAGCAGAGATATCTCCATTATCAACTGGGGTTGGCGTTGCAGTTTCAGGGTTAGAAATAAGTACCACTGGTAGATTATAAAACAAAAAAGTTTTTTAGTTCTTTTCTTTCTTTACTTAATTGTTTGCTATTGATATAAATTAATAATGGATAAATCTCACAAGAAGAGAAGCAAGTCGTTTTATTTTTGGCTTGCTTGTTTATCCTTAGTTTTGTTTGTCGCTTTTACTCTTGTAGTCAAGAGACATCTAATAGATAAGTTTGATTTTAATACGACAGTCAAAATACAGGATCATGTTTCTAAGCAATTTGATACTTTCTTCTCCATTTTCAGCCTCATAGGCAGTTATGAAATACTGGCAGCAGTTTTATTAATCTTTATTTGGCTGCAAAAAAAGATTAAAGGAATAGTTGTATTTGCCATTTTTTTACTGACACATTTTGTCGAACTTATTGGCAAGACTTTTTTGCATCACCCAGGCCCCCCTTTTTTATTTTTCAGATATGATCTTCCAATTTACTTTCCCAGTTCTTATGTTCAGCCGGGATCATCCTATCCGTCAGGCCACAGTTTCCGCAGTATTTTTATCGCCACATTGTTTATTTATGCTATATTTAAATCCAAACGATTAAGTTTTACTCAGAAAACCCTGTGTTCATGGGCAGTTGTTTTTATTGCAGGATTAACTCTGTTTTCAAGAGTTTCTTTAGGAGAACATTGGACAAGCGACGTCATAGGCGGATTTTTGCTGGGGTTGGCTGCAGGATTTTTGGCGCTTCTTTTTGTATAATTTATGATCCGCCCAGATAGTTAAGTGGCAAAACAAGCCCTTGGTAAGGGCTAGGCGCGGGTTCGATTCCCGCTCTGGGCTCACAATTCTAGCCTCCTAAACTTTGATATCTTTTTAAAGCAAAGTGCCAAAAATATAAGGCAACAAGAAACAAGATACAAGAGATAAACAACGCATAAATTATTAATAGTGGTGAAAGAAGTCCAAAAAGAGCCCGAGGTGGAAAAGACATCATGATACCGATGGGAATGACAAAAGTTAGTATTCCACGCAGAGGTTCTTTGTATATTTCAAAGGGAAAACGACCCATGGTTGACAAATCTCTATAAATCCAAAGTGGTTGATTCACTTCCGTGGTTAATATACCAAAGGCCAAGACTCCAATATGAAAGGCTGTGGCAATAAGCATAGCATTTGCAATAAGAATAAAATATAGAGTAATACTCATAAAGGTTATTGCCCCTAATTTAGCAGCAAAAAAAATAGCCAGGCAAATATAAGGAATTAGAATCAGAAGATCAAGCAGATCAACTCCACCTACAAGAATTCGCAAGAAAGGGTGATATGGTTTAACTAAAATTGTATCAAATTCTCCCGAAACTAAAGTCCACTGAAAACGATAAACTTCACGAAACAAAAATTGCACGGCCGTATCAATTATATTAAAAGTTAGATAAAAAAAGATAACGTTGTTGAGATTATAGCCTTTTAAAGAGCCACTTTTGCTTACCAGAAAGTAAACAAAAAAGAAGAATAAGGTGAAACGTAGGATTTTAGCCAAAATGAAAGAAATGGCACCAAAGCGATTTTGAAAACTTTTTTTAAAAGCCGCCAGAGCAAAAGTCAAAAAAAGCTTAAACGATTGCTGTAAGTTTTTCATTTCCTTTAGCGACCAACAAAATTATAACTGCGTAATCCCTTCTCCCATAAAAATCTAGCAATATAATAACTGAAAATTATCCACAGACAACACATAACAAGCTCAATTGGCAAAAGCCAATCTGTCCCCCTGATATATATTTTGGTTGGTAGATAATAAAGATACGGGAAAGGGGTAGCCAGAAGGAAATAAAAAATTGGTTTAGGTAAGATATCAAGAGGAAAATAAGCCCCGGAAAGAAAACCAACTAAAATAAAGTAGACAAATTGGATTGCCCAAGCTTCGGTAGTCCAGAAAGCGATAAAGGAGAGACTTAAATTGATAAAAAAAGCTATTAAAGTGCCAAGTAAGACAAAGACGATAATTGTCAAAATATTTGTACCATTGCCATTAAAATAAAGTGAAGGTTTAAATAGCCAAACAATCAGCATAATCTCAAAGATAGTAAAAAAAACATTAATTAGTTTATCAGCAGAATCTCGTGCAAGGTTATACTTGAAAAAAGATAAGGGTTTCAAAATATAGTTGATGATATCGCCGCTATTGATATCATTTGCCACCATGTAGGTTTCTGTAGACATGACGAAGTTGGAGATAAGAGTGGCAAGAAGGATATAGGTTAATATTTCCGCTTGTGTGTAGCCAAAAAGACTTCTTTTGCCTTCAAAGATTGAGTACCAAAGAAAATAGGTGACAAAAATAAAGATGATTTGTCTTACTCGCCAGAGGATAAAGCGAAGGCGAATGACGAAATAATACATTATTGAGGTTCGCATAACCTCCAGATACTTTTTCATAAGAGTATTTTACACTTAACTAACATCATTTGATTCTCGAAGACGTCTTCTTCAACTATCACTATTACTGTTATAATTTAGCAATGATTTCGGTTAATAATCTTAAAAAAACTTACAAAATTACTAAAAAAGGCAAGGGTTTCGTTGGTTTTTTGAAGAATATTTTTACCAGGGAATATAAGATAGTTAAAGCCGTTGATAATATCTCTTTTGAGATAGGGGAAGGTGAGCTGGTTGGCTTAATCGGGCCAAATGGAGCAGGTAAAACTTCAACAATGAAAATTTTGGCTGGGATTTTGTATCCAACATCAGGCAAAGTTTCAGTTTTGGGCTATACTCCGTTTGATAAAAACAAACAGTTTTTAAAACAAATTGCCTTTGTTATGGGTCAGAAAAACCAGCTGCTTTGGGATTTGCCTGCTTACGATAGTTTTCTGATCAATAAAGCCATTTACGAACTTGATGATACAGTGTTCAAAAAAACGCTTGATAATTTAACTCAACTTTTAAATTGTAGCGAGCTGATAGATCATCCTGTTAAAACCCTCTCCTTGGGCGAGAGGATGAAGATGGAGCTTATCGCCTCTGTACTTCATCAACCAAAAGTCCTTTTTTTGGATGAGCCGACAATCGGGTTGGATGTTGTGGCGCAAAAAATAATTCGTGATTTTATCAAAGTCTATCAGAATCAATACAAAGCCACAATCCTGCTCACAAGTCACTACATGGAAGATGTTAAACAGCTGGCAAAAAGAGTGATGATTATTAATTTTGGCAAGATTATTTATGATGGAAAACTGGATCAGGTTATCAAGCAATATGTTAAAACCAAGACTATAACTGTAATTTTAGAAGAGAAACCGGACAAAAAAGTGCTGCAGCAGATTGATTCGTATTATCGATTTGACTGGCCCAAAGCTGTTTTTAAAGTTGATAGAGAAGCTCTTGAGCAAAAAGTAGAGCTGATAAGCCGTAATCTCTCTTTTGCAGATATAACTATCGAAGAGGAGAGAATAGAAAACATTATCAGGAAAATTTTTGAGAAGAAATAAAATTATTGTTTTTCTTCAAAATAGGTTTTGAGCAGTTCATTAGCCACAGGGCCGGCAACATCTGAACCCTGGCCACCGTTTTCTACCAAGACAGTGAGAACGATTTGTGGATTATCAAACGGAGCAAAAACAGAGATCCAAGCGTGTGGATTGGCACTTTTATCCTGGGCTTCAGCCGTTCCTGTTTTGCAGGCGGTTTGAATATAAGTTTTAGGACTGGCACTGTCGGTGGCAACAGTGCCGTTTCCCGGCTCATTTTTAGCAACGGAAAAATCAAATAAAGGCCAGCCTGTTCCTCCTGATGAGCAGGCTCCTTTCATCCCTTCTCTGATTAAGGATAAAGTTTTGGCAGACAAATTCATGGACTGGCACTGTGGCTGGTTGTCCTTTAAAAATTGCGGACTACAAAGATTACCACCGTTGGCAAAAACAGCAGTGGTCAGACCAACTTGCAAAGGCGTCACTAAAAGATATCCTTGGCCAATTGATAAATTATATGTATCGCCTAAGTACCAGTTTTCATGCACAGTTTCCTGTTTCCAGAAAGGAGAGGGAACAGAGCCTTCATTTTGCTCAAGTTGCATGTTTATTTTTTTGCCATAACCAAATCTATCTGCCCAATATTTTATTTTATTCGGCCCCATTTTGTCTCCAACTTGGTAAAAAAAAGTATCAGTAGATCGTCTGATGGCTTTGACAATAGTTTCCTCACCTTCTGTTTTCCCATACTGCAGATAATACCAATTACCAAAAGTTAAAGGTCCTGCTTTTAAGATCCCATTGTCAACAAAGGTGGTCTTCTCATCAATAACCTTATCTTGCAAAGAGCCAGTTGCCAAAACAAGCTTAAAGATGGAACCGGGCGGATAAGTTCCTTCGGCAACACGATCAAATAAAGGTTTATCTTTGTCGGTCAAATATTTATTAATTTCTACCTGATTATTATTCTCAAAATCCTGAGGATTAAAACCAGGGGAGGAGACAAAGGCTAGTACCTCACCCGTTTGGGGTTGCAATGCGATTATAGCTCCTTTTTTTCCTTGCAGTTGCTCGTAAGCCCTATTTTGTAGGTTAAGATCAAGACTAAGTTGCAGTGTTTTCCCACGCTGTGGAGGGATAGCGCTTAAGGTTCTTACATATTTACCTTGAGCATCAAGCTCAATCAGTTTTTTCCCTTCCACCCCGCGAAGATCGCACTCATAAAGTTTTTCCAGTCCTTTTTTCCCTACTTTGTCTCCCAGTTTTAACTTATTTAGACAACGATCATTGTCGATATTCTGCTGGTCTGCCATCTGGCGATAGCCAAGCAAAGATGAGACTGCCTGAGGATTATTGTATGTTCTTTTGGAGGTTATTCTAGAACCGTTTTGATTTAAATCCGGACTACTGTTTGAGGCAATCACAGCTCCATTTCTATCAAGAATTTGTCCTCTCGGCGGCTCAATAATTACGTTTCTAATTCTGTTCTCATCAGACAAACGCCTGTAATATTCACCTTTGACTACAGTCAGTTGAAAAAGACGAAGATTTAAGATGAGGAAAAAAACTCCGATAATAAAAATAAAAACAAAAAAAGACAAGGTACTTGTATTATTGGATTTACTGCGAAAAAAAGCGTAATTAGCCTTGTGTTTTTCCAAAATAGGAAGTTTATTCATAAAATTAGTCCTATAAATTATTTTACATGATTTCTGTGGTAAAATTTATTATAACTACGGCGTGTAGTTCAGACAGCCAGAACGCTCCCATGGGGTGGGAGAGGTCGCCGGGGCAGGACCGGCCACGCCGACACATGAAAAAAATCTCAGAAACAGTTAAAAAATAAAAGAATTAAGAAAGTCTGGTTTAAGTCACAGGCAAATTGCAAAAGTACTTAGAGTTGATCAAGGTACTGCCGTTTTTTATTCAAAAGAAATAAGATTATCAAGAAAACAACATCTTTTTTTAATGAGAGAAAATTATAGAAAAAATTTAGGTAACCTTACTTCTGAGCAGAAATTAAAAGCATCAAGAAAAGGAGGATTAAATACTCCTTATAAGTTCAAAGTTGCGTTGTCAAAGCAAAAGCTGATTACTCTTATAAAGGAGTTTTATAAAATACACGGTAGAATACCTTTTAAGAAAGAGTTTTTTAATGCCAAAGCTGCAAGAACGCGTTTCGGCAGTTGGAACAGTGCGATCAAGGCAGCTGGATTTAATCCCAATCCTGTAAAGTTCGCTAAGAAATATCGGGCCAATGATGGTCATAAATGTGATTCTCTTGCAGAAAAAATAGTTGACGACTGGTTATCATCAAGAAAAATCTACCATCAAAGAAGCGTCCGTTACTTCAAGACAAAATTTACAGTGGATTTTAAAGTAGGAGATATTTTTATTGAATTTTTTGGTCTTAATGGACAACATAAAATTTACGATAAGTTAGTAAAACAAAAATTAGAAATTGTTCGAAAAAATAATCTTAAACTAATTTCTGTTTATCCAAAAGATTTGTTCCCAAATTCTCAACTCAACACAATTTTGGGAGGCCTAATAGTAAAGAAAGAAAATTTAATTAAGTTCAGAAAACCAATCCTTAAGGTTTTGGAGACGTAGACGTTGGCGCAATAGGCCCGTGTTGGGCTGCCGAAGAAGTTTTTTCAAAGCTTCATTAAAAAATGCTACCTGGTTGCCTAACTTTAAAATTCTTTAAAATTAATATATATAAGATCGTTTGTCAAGTATGGCGCGATAGTGTAAAATTGATTTGTGAAAGTAGGGGTAGTCCGATTTCCAGCATCAAACTGTGACTTCGACACAATACGCTACTTTGCAAAATTCGGACACCAAGCAGAATTTATCTGGCACAAAAACACCAAAATGGGCAATTGGGACGTTCTGGTTATTCCCGGTGGCTTTGCTTTCGGTGACAGAATCTACAAAAAAGCAACTCATTCCTTCGTTATGGACCCAGGGGAGATGGCTCTTCGGCAACCGGTGATGAAACTAGTTAAAAAATGGGCTAAGATGGGCAAACCAATTTTAGGCATTTGTAATGGTTTTCAAATTTTGGTTAAAGCTAAACTTCTTCCTGGGACTTTAAAACAAAACATCTCTAATAATTTTTATGACGATTTTTTAACTTGTGAATTTGTCGGCAACTCTTTTTTCAATGATAAACGATTGCTTCATAAAAAAGTCAAGATTCCAATTGCTCATGGTTTCGGCCGCTACATGGTTTCAGCTAAAGAATATAAAGAGCTGAAGAAAAACGGGCAAATCTTTTTCAAATATGTTGGTCTTAACCCAAATGGTTCATACAAAAATATCGCGGGAATAAGCAATAAACAGGGGACAATCTTTGCCTTGATGCCTCATCCAGAGCGGACACCTGATGGTAAATATTTTATGTCAGCACTGGAAGCCTATGTCAAAAAAACAAAATCTAGCTGAAGTCTTGCGGGAGGCGATGTCTTCTGAGCACACAAGCTACAAAAGTACAAAGCGGTTTTTAAAAACTTTACCCACTAAAGGCAAGCAAGTAATCCAAGGGCCTGGAGAAAATGCAGGGATTATCGACTTGGGCCGTGGTTGGGCCTTGGCTCTGCGTATAGAAAGTCATAATCACCCTTCATTTATCAAACCTTATCATGGTGCCGCAACAGGAATCGGAGGCATTTTACGAGATATCTTTACCATGGGAGCAAGACCGATTGCTCTTCTTGATCCTCTGCGCTTTGGTACAGACTCTTACAGTAAAAAAATCATTTGGGGAGTGGTGCGTGGAATTGCTGATTATGGCAATTGTGTCGGTGTGCCAACTGTCGGTGGCGAGATCTTTTTTGACAAAACCTATGATCATAACTGCTTGGTTAATGTTTGTTGCCTGGGTTTAGTGAAAAAAAGCAAAATAATTTATGGGCATGCTTTAACCCCGGGAAACGATCTTATCTACGTTGGTGCAAGAACCGGAAGAGATGGAATCGGAGGTGCAACTATGGCGTCCAAATCTTTAAATAAACTTGATGCTTCCACTGTCCAAGAGGCTGATCCTTTTTTGGAAAAATTGCTTCTTGATGCTTGTGGAGAGCTGGCTCAAACGAAATGGGTTGAGGGAATGCAGGATATGGGCGCAGCAGGACTGCTTTGTTCGACAACTGAGGTTGCCATTAGAGGAAGCAACAGAACTGGTAAAAAAATTGGGACTAAAGTTTACCTTGATCGAATTCCGCAAAAGACAAAAAATATGAGACCTGATGATTTGTTACTTTCGGAATCCCAAGAGCGAATGCTAATTGTAGGTAAGAGGCAATATCGCAAGCAGATTTTACATTTGTTTAAAAAATGGGACCTGGAAGCAGCAGTTGTAGGCGAGGTGACAAATGATGGTAAATACAGTCTATACTGGCAAGGTAAACAGATTCTGCATGAAAATCTGGATTACATTGTTCCTGAAGTTGAGGAGGAATGGCCACTGACTAAATGGAAGACGCAGGGGACAAAATACATGGATGCTGATGACCAAAGCAAAAAAAAGATCTGGACTCAGTATGACTGGAATGTTGGTACACGAACTATCAAGGGACCAAATCAACCCGGCAAGTATGCAATCATGGATATTCCTGAAGCTGATAAAGAACTAGTTGTTGCTTGGAGTTCGGATGTAGGAAGATCGGATAGGGATCCTTACCATGGGGTGCAGTGGGCTTTTGACAAATGCTACAAAAGAATTAAACGACTGGGAGGGACGCCTCTGGGTCTTACCAATTGTCTCAACTTCGGCCACCCAAATGATTCTATGGGCGCTTTTAGTCAAACAGTTGAAGGACTAAAAGATAGATGTTTAAGTTATGGTGTTGCGGTTGTTTCAGGTAACGTTAGTCTTTATAATTCCCATAAAGAACACTCGATCAAACCAACCCCTGTTTTAGTTATGGTCGGCACCCGAGCCCGAAAAACCCAATTCTTAGGTATAAAATCTGCATAGTCAATCGATTATAATATAAGGGTGGGAAAACTAAAACGACCTTCTTGGGATGATTATTTTTTGAAATTAGCGATAGTTGTAAGCAAGCGCTCTAATTGTATCCGTCGCCAAGTCGGGGCGGTTATGGTCCAAGGAAAGCATATTATTGCCACAGGCTACAGTGGGACTCCAACTGGAATAACCAATTGTTCTGATGGAGGCTGCAAGCGTTGTCTAAGTCGGGCTAAAAACACTTTAAAAGAGAATGAACGTAAAGATCTATGTATTTGTCTTCATGCTGAAGAAAATGCTATTCTACAGTCTGCTTATCATGGGGCTACCACCAAAGGAGCAACGCTTTACTCAATTACGGCCCCTTGTCTGCAATGTACAAAGTCATTAATCAATGCAGGAATTGGGAGAGTCGTTTTTGCGAAAACTTACAAAGACGATTTAGGGATAAAACTGCTAAAGAGAGCCGCAGTGGTGGTTATAAGATTTTAATGCTCGATATCAATTTTATTTTCTTATTTATTATTGAGTAACGAAAACAAAATTGATATCTTCGCACTTTTTTAAATTATGATAAAAACTTTTATCCTTTTACTTGCCATTTTTACTTTTGTCTTTTGCCTTTTTCCCCTTAAGGTTTCTGCTTTTGATCCTTCTTTACCCAATAACAAATTTGGCATCCACATGTTGGATACAAATACCAATGATTCGCAGAAAGCCGCAGAACTAGTCAACTCCACAGGTGGTAGGTGGGGGTATGTGACTTTAGTCATTCAAGATAACGACAAAAATGTCAGTAAGTGGCAGGATGTGTTTAACAACCTAAGAAAATTGCATTTAACTCCAATCATTCGTTTAGCAACGCACCCAGACCAAGATAACTGGATCAGACCAGCAACTGATGATGCTGATTCATGGGTAAATTTTTTGAATTCGCTGAAGTGGGTTGTCAAAGATCGTTATATTGTTTTGTTTAATGAACCCAATCAAGGGCATGAATGGGGCGGCAACGTAGACCCACAAAGTTATACCGATGTTGTATCAACTTTCGCTCAAAAACTGAAAGATAAAAGCAAAGACTTTTTTATCATGTTGGGAGGGCTTGATGCATCTGCTCCTTCAGCCTCTCCTGCTTTTGAAGACGAGGCTGTTTTTTTAAGACAAATGATTGCTGCCAAAGCCAATCTTTTTGACAATATTGATGGTTGGGTTTCACACTCCTATCCCAATCCAGGATATGTTGGTAGTCCACTAGCCTCAGGTAGAAATTCAGTTAGAAATTATGATTGGGAACTGAATCTTCTTAAGGATCTGGGCGTGAGCAAAGATCTGCCTGTTTTTATTACGGAAACGGGATGGTCACACAATGCTCTTTCAGATCAAACAGTTGCCAACTATACGCAAAGTGCTTTTACCAATATTTGGTTACAAGATGGTAGAGTAAGAGCTGTGACTCCCTTTGTTCTAAGTTATCAGGCAGAACCTTTTACTTCCTTTTCTTGGAAAAAATTAGGGTCAGAAGATTTTTATCCAGTGTTTTCGCAAATCAAGTCTTTGCCAAAAGTTGGAGGACAACCGCAACAGATAGAAGCAGGACAAATAATCTATCATTTTCCCCAAGAGCTTTTGGCTGAATCCAACTATCATTTTATTTTGCGACTTACCAATCAAGGACAAGCAATTTGGGATAAGGAAGATAGTTATTACATCAAACTTGAGGGAAGCAATGTAATCAAAGAGTATTTTTTTTCGGATATCAAAGGTGTTGAACCGGGAAAAAGTGTTGACGTAGATTTCTACTTCAAAACCAATAACGATCTTAACAAAGAAGCAGTAAAGTTAGCCTTATATAAAGACAGCAAGCCGGTTCTTGAAGGAGACAATTGGAAGCTTGCCATATTAGCCTTGCCAAGTCTTAATTTCCAGGTAAAGCTTTTCCCAAAACTGCAAAGTAGTGGTGATAATTTTGAAATTCAAGTTTTTGACGATAAGCAAGAGCTGGTCTACAAAAAGCAGGGTATTGATGTTAATAACGGGATAGGAAATATAAGCGAAATTAGAAATATTTATCTAGGGGGGAAATATAGAATAGTTATTTTAAATCCGTATTATTTACCCAGACAAGGGTTTATAACTTTCCATAAAGGAGTTAACAAGATAATTTTTGTCCCAATGCTACCATTTGATTTAAATCGCAACGGTCATCTGGATGTAGGAGATATAATTGGCCTAATTAGAAATCCTCAACAGTGGGTTTTATTTTTGCCTTAAATATTTGTTTAGTAAATCTATTTTTTCCTTAATGTCTTCTGCTTTGGAGAAAAAACTGCCGGGACCGATTACATCTGGTTTATATTGCTGGGCAAAAATTATCGGCAGAGTTTGCTCATTAATTCCTCCGTCTAAATAAATCTTATTCCTATAGCCAGCTTTTCTTAACTGTTCAATTTTTTGTAGCGTTTCTGGCAAAAAAGCTTGTCCTTGTTGGCCTGGATAGACAGACATTATCTGAATTGCAGGTAGTTTTTGGAGGTCGTATTTTTGCTTTATAGTTTCTACTCTATCGTCCGGATCCAGAACCAAACCAAAAGAAAAAGGAAAGGGAACAGATAGAACATTGAAATCAGGGTTAACGCTGTAATGAAGCAAAACAGTGTCAATTTTTATTGTTTTTTGTAGTTGGTTTAGCTCTTCAATGTGTTGTTTATAATTTTTAACCATAAGGTGAAAATCGAAAATGAGATTTGATACGTTGTCATTATAGTGCTTAATGGTCGAGAAGATATCGTCTATTGTTATCGTCTTGTTGAGGACAAAGATACCGTCACAGATATCGACTTGGAAGTGTTGGAGGTAGGGTAAAAGTCTGCCTATTTGCTGCCAAAAAGTGCTGATATCTGAAACCAAAATTGAAGGTGTAATTTCCATCAGAGTTATTGTACACAATCTGCAGTTTAAATTTTGTTGTCTATAATCTGCTGACAGTTTTTTACTTCTTCTGTTATAAAAACTTAATATCAATGAAAGATCTAAATAATTCCCATCTGTTTTAAAGGTTGTTTAGAAAGAGCATCTGCTTCGTTATTTTGTTCCCGGGGGATCCACTGGATTTGAAAATTGACTGTGGCCAAAAGCTTATGGACTTGATCAAGAAGTTCCTTGAGATGGGGTATTTTGGAGTGTGGTTTCCAAACTGTTTTTCCTTTATTCCAGCCCCAATCTTTAGCAACCATTCTGACCACCAGATTGCTGTCGCCTCTAATGACAAGTGGTTGGTTGGTCTTTAATTTTAAATAGGCCTTTATTCCCTCAATGATTCCTTGATACTCAGCAATGTTATTGGTCATTCCGTGGCCTTTTCCTACAATTCCTGAGCCTTCTTGAATAATTTTCCCGTCTTTTTTAAGTAGCCAACCGTAACTTGCAGTTCCGCCGGGATTTACAGGCTCGCACGCACCGTCAAAGTAGAGTTCAATCATAAGCCTAATTATACTGGCTCGTCAAGCTTTTTGACCCGGCGCAGCATCCGCTCTTCAGTTCCGTAAGGCGTTTCCAAAAAAACATCAATAAGCGGTTTGGCTTTCTCAAGATCGAAATAATCAGCACCAATAGCCAGAACGTTCATATGATCCCAAGCCTTCATATGATGAACTTGATCAGCGTTGAAGCCAATGCCGCAGCGGACGCCTTTGACTCTATTGGCGGCTATGTTAACAGCCGCACCTGAGCCACAGATGACTATGCCCAGATAATCAGGATTTTGCAGCACAACCTGGGCTACTTTAAAGGCAAAATCCGAAGCATCATCCGCCTTTTCATATTGCAAGGCACCCAGATCCTCGACACGGATATTTTTGTCTTGGAGATACTCAACTATCTTATTTTTGAGTTCAAAACCGCGATGATCCGCACCAATGAAAATAGTCATGGAAATAGTATAAAGTATAAAGAAGAAAGTATAAAGTATAATTTGTTCATGAAAAAACTTTCACTGGCTTATTTTGGGGCGAATGAGCATTCTGCCTGGTTTTTGGCCAAATTACTACAAGACAAAGAAGTTTCAATTAAAGTCAATTTGGTGGTTACACAACCGGACAGGAAAGTGGGCAGAAAGCAAATTTTGACGCCAAATCCTGTTAAACTAGTTGCAGAAAAAAACGTCATTCTGGTAAGTGAAGCACATACAGAATCTGGCAGATCCTGGACAAGCCAGGATGACCTTAAAAAAACCCTGTCACAGATTGACTTGGCTTTTGTTTTATTTTTTGGACAAATCGTTTCTAAGCAAATCTTAGACTTACCTAAATATGGCTTTTGGAACCTGCATTTTTCCCATCTGCCCAAATATAGAGGAGGTTTACCCCATGTGGCGGCTCTGATAAATGGTGATAAAAAAGTTGGATTAACTATTTTTAAAATGGATACTAAGCTGGATCACGGTCCACTAATTGTTCAAGATGAGATAGTAGTTGATCCAAAAGACAGAAGGCCCGATGTGGAGGAGAAAGCTACACAAAAGGGGTACGAAATGTTTAAAAGATTAATTAACCGATTACGGATTGCCAATTACGAATTAAAACTTAAGCCACAGGATCATTCGCAGGCAACTTATACAAAAATCCTTAAGAAAAGTGATAGTTTTATTGACATTGAAAATTTAAAATTGAAAATTGCAAATTCTCCGCAGGAGTTGTTTAATCTGTTTCGCGGTTTTTATCCTTGGCCTGGGATTTGGACTCTGGTACCAAGCCAAAAACAACCGGGTCGGTTAAGGCTCAAAATTACAGATATGGATTTAGTTGATGGCAAAATTGTGTTGAAAACAGTTCAACTGGAGGGAAAAAAAGAGGTAGACTTTAAAATCTTTAATACCGCGTATAATCTATTATAAGTGGAGTAATTTAGGCAATAAAGTACCCAATAAATAGCCGCCAATTCCTGAGGCGCCTCCAACCAACATCACTTGCAGACCACTTTTTAAATATGGCAGCATCGCGAATTTTCCTTTAAGAAGGCCGATTATAAAAAGGGCGATCAAGGTTACAATGATAGAAACTGCAATCGCTGTATAACCCTTGATAAAAAAGTATGGAAATAATGGGACCATTGCTGCAATAAGATATGATAAAGCGATTGAAATAGCATCTTGGCTGGCGCTACCCACTGGTTCAGGATCAAGTCCAAGTTCTTTCTGGATCATAGTCGTGGTAAAGGATGATTTGTGATTATTTAAAATTTCAGCAAGCCGTAGCGCATCTTTTTTAGTTACGCCTTCTCTTTCAAATAAAAGGGCCATCTCTTCCTTTTCTTCCTTTGGATATTTTGCAATAGCCTCTTTTTCTTTTTGAATTTCTGCACTGTGGACTTGTTTTTCTGCCTGAGAGGCCAAATAGGCGCCAGTGCCCATGGAAAAAGCACCAGCTAAAGCCTCAGATATACCAGCAACAATAACAAAATGATTGTTATTAAAAGCTCCAGCAACCGAAGTTATAACACCCAAAGGAACCAGCAGTCCATCTTGAGCGCCAAAAACAAGCTCGCGAATCTGCGATAATTTTCCAATTCTAGACTTTTCTGCAAAAATATGTTCTGGATTATGTTGATCACTCATGGAGAATATTATAGCGACTTTAGTAAGAAATTATTTGTAGTATTCCTTGATCTGGAAAAGGAAGTAAAGACCAATAAGAGTTGAGATGATGCTTCCGATAAGATTTAGAGGATTAAACAAATTTGAGATGAAACCAACCAAAGTTGCATAGTAAACTAATCGCCATCCGCGCTTTGATTTGGCAAAAAGTCCTGGAATAGCCATCAGCTCAAGTATAATAGTTACTGCTAAAATAAGCATTGAAACAAGATAGGTAAAACCGTAGGAGGCGGTTGCAGCTGGTCCCATAAGAACAGAAAAAGGAGCAACAATAGCTCCCAGACCAAGGACCAAAAGCACAGCCGGAATAGCAATAATCATCAAGATAATAGTTATCCAAGGAGCGAAGTTGACGATGACTTGTTTGATGTTTTTGGGAAGGGAGGGAGCTTTTTTGACCAGATAAAGTTCAAGAGTGTCTTCTAATTTATTAAGTGAGGCAGTTTGGGAAGCCATTGAGATTATGATATAAAGGCGATTTGAGTTTGTCAATGGGTATTTTAATTAAGTAAACTTTAAGCATGCAAGAGGGACCAATTATACCAGAAGAACAACCACCATCAGAACCAACGTACATTGTTGACGAGCTGGTAGATAAAGTTTTTGCAGATTTTGCTGAAAGCGAAGTCTTTACTAAGTTAAAAGAAGAATTAATATGGCATAAAAAAAATCTTGATGTTTTTTTTACAGGTAGATTATTTGAGGAAATTATTCGTTTTAAACCTGATTTTTGGCTTGGTAGTGAAATGGGAGATAGGCGTTTTTTAAGTGCTGAAGAAGTAAAAGAGTGGTATGAAAAACGAAATATTAGCAGGGCACAATTTGATGGTTTACTCGTACAATCAACTGCAGACGGTGAACGCGTTGTATTCTTTCTAGAATTTTCACTAAGTCGTTTAAAAAGCAAATGGATAGCAAAACACAAAGCATTTCTATTAGCAGCCAATCTAGAAGGGGTTGATCCTAAAGCACAATTGCTTGTTTTAATGCCGTCATCTGAAAAAAGAATTGTAGAGAGGACAAAAAATATATCTACAATAATTAAAATCCATCAATTGCCCTTTACTCATAGACAATTTGAACAATTACGATCTCGTTATAATCTAAGTCTTCCACAAAATGTTTGATACGCATTGTCATTTACAATTTGGGGCTTTTAAAAAGACACTAGTCCAGGTTGTTGATGAGGCAAAAAAGGCTGGTGTGGCTGGTATTGTAGTTCCTGGAACTGATGTTGAGAGCTCACGCAAAGCAGTTGGGGTCACAACTAAATTTGACAATATCTATGCCGCAGTTGGTATTCATCCTCACCACGTTTTTTATCATCAAATTGAAATAGCAAATAGCAAAGACCAAAATAACAAAGCAAAATTAAAAGAGGAATTAAATAAAATAGAGGGACTTTTGCAAAATAATAAAATTGTTGCAGTTGGTGAGGTTGGAGTAGACAGATATTACTACCAAAAAACAAAATATACAAACTACGAAGTTTCGGAACAATTTATTCAGTTGCAAAAAGATGTTTTAGGACAACAAATAGAGTTAGCGCTAAAGTATAAAAAAAGCTTGATTTTACACAACAGACAGGCTGTGGATGATTTATTAAGTGTATTGGGCGAGTTTGACCAGTTAAGCCAGTTTCAAGACAAAGCTGTGTTTCATTGCTGCGAACCAGAAGAAAAACTTTTAAATTTTGCCAAAAATTACAAAATTTTTATTGGAGTTGATGGCGATGTGACTTATGACCAAGCAAAGCAAGAATTTATAAAGAAAGTTCCGCCAGAGCTGTTAGTTCTTGAGACTGATTCTCCGTTTTTGATTCCAGAGCCTTTAAGAAGTCAATCCACAAGCCTGCGGATCCCCAACGAACCCAAATATTTGAGCATAATCGCCGAATTTATTGCCAAGCTTAAAGGAATTTCTCAAGAAGAGTTGGTTGAGCAGACAACTAAAAATGCCAAGCAATTATTTTCCTTGCGTTAGAGGGTACAGATGACCAAGCAAAGCCAGTATCAGCAGTACAACAGCCCAGCGTACCGGATGAGTTCCAACCAGAGGATAAGTTATCAGTATCCCAATTCCTATTCCCCCAAGGGCATGAACTGTTGCGTTGTAAGCTGGATGTTGTTTAAAGTATTGCTCAGTCTTTTTTGACAACATAATATAAATACTACCAAAAAATAAGCGACAAAACTACAGCCAGAACAAATCCTATCTCATAAGAATTCAAAAAATATCCCACAACTGCGCCCAAGACAAACAAAGCGGCCATTATAAAAATATTAAATTGTTTGCCAATAGCCAGAGCAAAGTGGATAGTCAAAATAAATATGGCTGAGGCGACTATGTAGAAGAATAGATCCATAGAAAATTATAAATTTAATGCATCATCAAATTGCTGCCTGAAATTAATGGCTGAGAAAAATCTGGTTCGCTCTTTTGCCTCTTGGCCTAAAGTTTTATTCAGTTCTTCATTGGTGAACAATTGCGTTATTTTGTTAGCGATATCTTGAGAGTCGTTGGGGTTGGCGAACAAGGCTGTGTCTTGGGCTGTCTCACGCAGAATTGAAACGTCAGCTAAAACGGAAGGGATTGAATAGTTTGAGGCTTCAAGATAAGAAAAACCAAAACCTTCATCGCGCGAGACGAGAACGTTGCAGCGGGCATTTTTATAAAGCTGGACAAGTTCTTGATCTGAGACAAAGCCGGGAAAAACAAAACGGGGATCTCCTTTGGCAAGGTCAAGCAGCTGGTTTAGTTCATTAAGCCAGGGATTAGTGCGTGTTCTATCATATTGACCCAAAAACACTCTGCCAACAAACACACAATTCACGTTCGCACTTTTTACAGCTATAGCGATGTTAACTAAATTTTTATTCCAAGTTGCATCTCCAACATATATGCAGTATTTAGTATTTAGCATTGAGTCTTTGTTATTTGGAGCTTGTTTGTTTCTTGTTTCCAGTTTCTTGTTTCCTGTGAAAGCTCCTGGTAGACAGGGATAAATAACTTTTACTTTATTGGTATCAATTTTAAGCATTTTGACGATATCGGTTTTGCTTGTTTGAGAGTCAGTTATGACAAGATCATAATTTTTTAAGGCTAATTTATTAAGATAAACATTTAGTTTACCTTTGAGACCAAGTGGAAAATGGCCTGGGTATTTTAAAGGAATAAGATCATGAATAATTGCTATTTGCTGATGAGCAATTTTGGTAGTAAGAAGAGGAGTGTTGCCAAAGTTAAAGAAAGGATTGATAAAGATTGATTCAGAAGAAATCTGTTTTAAATCGTCAGTAAAAATCCAATCGCTACAGTTTTCTTTAAGAATCTGCAGATAACGCCCGACCCCGCGAACCTGGCTTAATTGGTCACTGGCTGTTGGGTCAAAGACGAAAACTTTCTGCGCCATGAGCTTATTTTATCAAGTTATTAATCATGTATAATTTGGTTTTTTATGGACGAATCAAGAATGACAGATACTCAACTTCATGAGTTTGTCAGTGCTAATATTTATCCACTCCAGCTAGGCTCGGAATTTTTGAGCCGCTGTATTGATGGCAGACCTGTGTCTCAAGATCCGAATTTAAAGATAGAGATGCCAGCTTTATCTTTGCCTGGTGCCGATGCAGGAGAACTGGCTGTCATTTTTGCTGCAGCCAATAACTTTGGTTATGAACTGAATTATAAAGCAGCCTTTAAATCTTTAACGCAGGTAGTTGGTAGGGAAACAAATATCAGATTCCATACAGATTCCCATGCCAAAAAAGATATTCTTATGGCAGGCTGCGGTTACATGCAAGCAATATATGCCAATCCAGAAGTTTTCGACTTAACCAGAGCTCAAGCCGATTTTATCAATCATAAGTTCAACGAACTAAAAAGGGAAGGAGTAAAAGAAGTAATTCTTCATGGTGACCATCATGAGGAGGCGGTTTTTTATATTGAGGGCAATTTTGGTTTATACCCGCAGCACATCTTCCAAACACAAGAGGGTCCATATCTGGCCCAGGTTTTTGTCTTTCACAGAAGTCTGGTCAATAAAAGACATAAAGTTTTAGCGAAATCTTTATTTGAAAATAAGGCAATAAAAATAATAGGTAGTTCTCAAACTCTCACCCCTTACTATGAAGAGGTAATTTATACTGCACTTTGTGAGACTGTTGATGAGCATTTAGCTCAAATTACTCAGCGTCTTGTCAGGTTGCTTAAAAAGTCTCTTCTAATCTATTTAATTAAGGTAATTGCACCTAAGATTGTAACATCTTCTGTAACTTTAGTTTGATATGTGGCTCTCTTCTATTGTTAAACCGCCACTCAATTTCTTTAAGGTACAAATAGAAGTTCTTTTTTGATACTCCATTGTATTTCATT